>Ga0123337_10003836_pt1 | contig 15656 bp, 15 predicted proteins | sample frozenSSSSmetaG_FD_89792 | JGI IMG/M metagenome (GOLD analysis project Ga0123337, IMG submission 89792) | Glacier valley bacterial and archeal communities from Borup Fiord, Nunavut, Canada, to study Microbial Dark Matter (Phase II) -... | ecosystem: Environmental > Aquatic > Freshwater > Ice >... | reverse complement strand
GGCCCGGCCACAAAGCCGTAGCTGAGCTGCGAAATGTCGGGCGTTTCCAGGATCGCGCGCGCCACCGTGTCGGTGTGGATGCGCACAAACCACACTGGAGTCGGTTACTTGATATCCGCGGGCAAAATGGCTTTTAGCCCACCCAGGAAGGATTTCACCTGCAGTTCGATGACCTTCTCGGCGGCAAATGGTGTCTTGTCGTGGTAGATGTGACGGCGGATAGCCAGGTGCGAAACGGCGCCGTGCAGTATCCAGCCGATCTCCTGGAGCTGGGCATGATCCTCGGGTATGCATAAACCGGCCTCATGGACGGCTTCTTCCATCAGGGTTTCGAGCAGATGCATGACGATGGATGCGATATAGGTGGGCGCTATCTCGACTTCTGCGAGTGAGGCGTACAGAAACAGGCGCATCCAGCGCCGCGTGACTACGGCGCTGTAATACTCGCGGTAAAACTCATTCAGGCGTTGCTCCATCGACTTGCTTCGATCGCGCAGCTGAATGAACCAGACCGCCTTGAAAACGCCCGCAATCTCTGTTTCATACACCGCATTGATCAATGCCGACTTATTGGGAAATACGCTGTAAAGCAAGCGTTGAGAGACCCCGCAAGCCTCGGCGAGCGCGCGCGTTTGTGCAGTGAGCCCGTACTCCGAAAAAAACTCAAAGGCCTTTTTAAGGATTTGTTCGCGACGCTCGGCGGCCGGCATGCGCACCGTGGCACGCCGAACCTTGCCTGTTGTTGCAGGATCGCTTTTTTGCCGGATGGACGTGAGAAGGTCGGATTTTGCTTTCATGCGATGGGCACACCACGAAGTACACAGGCCCGTACTTTAATGGCAAAATAAATCGTCAGTTGACGATCTATGTCATGACCATTTTTAGCCCAAGTCCTATAGAGGATGTTGGCTCATTTTCAACGTAAGGAAAAATCATGATTCTGGAAATGCGAACTTATCAGGTTCAGGCGGGAACGGCGCCGGAATTCCTGCGAATTTATCAAGAAAACGGTTTGCACATCATCACGCGGTATGCCCGATTGATTGGTTGCTGGACCACGGAGTCTGGCGTGCTGAACTCGGTCGTCTTCCTATGGGCGTACGACGATTTTGGTCACCGCACTGCCCAGCGTGCCAAGATGGGGCAAGACGCGGAATGGACCGCATTCGTGCCCCGGATCCTGCCCTATCTGGTGCACCAGGAAAGTGTCTTCCTGAACCCGGTGTCTTTTTCCCCCATCAAATAAGGCGGCTGGTGCGCTGCATGCCCATGTGCATCCAGCGCGCTGAAAGCATGGAAAAATTCAATGCGGGCGACGATCATGGCTTACTGATCTGGTACGGGAATACCCCAATAAGTCGTCGCTTGACGATATAAAAGTTTAACGCAATAATTAATTCAGCTTTGGTTGGTGGCAGGGGCTGCTGGCCAGAGTACTGATCGATCAATAGCGCGCTGCCCAGTGGACTGCTGCAGCCACCCACCTAGGAGTCTGAAAAATGAGCAATATATGGACAGAAGGTTCCAGTCGCCGTGATTTCCTGAAGATGACGGCGACGGCCGGTGCCGCGGGTTCAGGCTTGCTGTCGCTGCCCGGCCATGCGCAGGCGGCACCTCTCAATTTGTACACATGGTCGGCTGCGGTAGATACCGTCAAGAGTCACCTGAACGCCTTCGAGGCCAAGACCGGCATCAAGGTCAACTACAACAATGCACCTTGGGCGCAATACCGCGACACCATGGTGACCAAGTTTGTGGGCAAGGCGCCGCTGGATGTCTTGTGGGTGTCTGACAGCTGGTTGCCCGAATGGGCGGATGCGGGCTGGCTCGCCCCGGTGAACAATTTTCCCGAGTTGATGAAGTACAACGCAGAGGCTGACGACTTCAGCACCAAGTCGATGCAATACAAGGGCAAGCAGTACGGCCTGACTTATTACACCGACTACATGGCGTTCTTTTATGACGAAGAGAAGCTGAAAAAGGCCGGCATCAAGGAACCTCCATCAAGCTGGGAGGAGCTGGTCCAGCAGTCGCTCAAGATCAAGGCGGCCGGTATTTCCGAATACCCCATGATGCTGCCAATGGCACGCGAGAGCTGGCTGATTGAATTCCTGACCGCCATGGTGTACTCGCACGGCGGCGGTTTTACCGATGCCAGTGGCGCCTCCCTCATGAGCGATCCGAAAAAGGGCGCGGTGCAGGCGCTGCAATGGATCATCGATGCGGTGAACAAGCACAAGATTATTTCACCGGCTTGTGTTGAAACCGGCGAACTTAATGGCCTGAAATCGTTCAGTTCCGGCAACCATGCGTTCGCCCTGCTGAGCCGATACCGCATCCGCACCCTCAATGATCCGAAGCAGTCGCAAATTGCCGGGCGCGTCAAGCAGGCGCTGATGCCTGCCGGACCTGGCGGCTCACACACCACCGTGGGCTGGATGCGTTTTCACGGCATGACGGCGCAGGCTGCCGCCGACAAGACACGCGCCGCCAATGCCGCCAAGCTGATTGAATGGTTCGGCGGCAAGGCCGATGGCCAATACCGGTTCCAGAAAATGCTGTTCAACGACATTGGCTCCGGTTTTGCGGTCAAGGGCTTGTTCAAGGACCCAGAAGTCCAGGCCTCGTACGCGAAGTACTCCGACATGGCCATGTTTGAAAAGCAGCAGCAGCTGGTGAAGAAAAAAGACGTTATCGCCCGCTGGTTTGGCGAGTGGGATGAAGTGAACGGATCGGCCTGGCAGTCGGCCGTCATTGGCAAGAGCACGGCCGCAGAGGCGCTGAAAAAGTCAGCCCAGGCCTGGAACGACCTGCGCAAGCAGACCTGATCACAACCCGGGGCGTGGCTCAGCACATGCCTCGGGTTTGCATCTCTGAAAGAGACGAATAGATGAGCACCAAGATCCAGGCGCTGCGCCGTGTAATCCGTTACCCGGTAAGTGCGTATGACCAGAAGAGCGCCATGCTTTTCCTTGCGCCCATGATGGTTGTGCTGACCGTTGTGGCTGTTTTCCCGATCCTGTATTCGTTCTGGATCAGCCTGTTTGACCTGAAGTTGACGCGGCCGCACCGTGCACCATTTGTCTGGTTCGACAACTACGTTCATATTTTCCAGGACCAGATGTTCTGGGACTCGGTCGGACGCAGCACGTCGTTCACCTTGATGTCGGTGACCGCCATCATGTTCATTGCGATGCTGATGGCGCTGCTGCTCAACGAAGAGTTTCGTGGCCGCCGCATCCTGTCGGCGATTTTGCTGATCCCCTGGGCCATTCCTTATGTGGCCAACGGACTCATGTGGAAATGGATCTACGACTCCGGCTATGGCGCGCTCAATGGCTTGCTGTTCCAGCTCGGGCTGATTGACAAGTACGTGGTGATGCTCGGCGACGTCGAGAAGACCATGCTGCTCATCACCAATTCGTTTGTCTGGAAGGAAGTGCCGCTGGCAACCATCTTGCTCCTGGTGACACTCAAGTCGATTCGCGCTGATTTATACAGCGCCGCCAAGGTCGATGGCGCCAATGTGTGGCAGCGTTTCGTGCACATTACCCTGCCGGCCCTGACGCCCGGATTTGCCCTCGTCATGATTTACGAAACCATGATGGCCATCCGCCACTTCGATCTGTTTTTCATCCTGACCGAGGGCGGGCCGGCCGATTCCACGCACGTGGTGGCCTGGCAGGTCTATGTGGAAACCTTCCGCAAACTGGCGTTTGGTACAGGGGCCGCACTCGCCTACATCATGGCGATCGTCACCTTCACGCTGGCATTTTTCATCATCCGCAGCACGAGCCGAAAGCTCTAGCCGGTCATTGCATTCCCGAGCCGCTTACAAACTATGAAAATTCCACACTTTGGCAGACGGGCCTTGCTCTTTGCCGCGTCGATGCTGTTCGCCATTTACGTGCTGGCGCCCATCGCCTGGCTGGTATCGTCGTCGTTCCAGTCCGAAGCCGAGATCACGTCGGTGCCGCCGCACTGGATACCGGAGCAGCCCACGCTTGAAAATTTCACGACGATCTTTACCGCCAAGGACAAGGTCGTTACCTACGAGAACCGCAGGGAGGGCGACACGGCCACCGGGGGCTTTATTCCCTCCACGGCCAAGAATCTGCTCCCGTCCATGCTGAACAGCTTGATTGTTGCCGTGGCCGTGGTGATTCTCAATCTACTGGTCAGTGTGCCGGCGGCCTACGCGCTGGCCAAGATCCGCTTCATCGGGCGGTCCAGTTCTATCTACTTCATGCTGACGACCCGCGTGATCCCGGACATTGCGCTGGTCGTGCCGTTCTTCCTGTTTGTCCAGAAGCTCGGGCTGCTTGACAGTAAGTTGTCGCTCATCATCACCTACCTCGCCATCACCGTGCCGTTCAGCACCTTCATCCTGACCGGCTACTTCGAGTCCTTGCCGGACGACCTGGACAAGGCCGCGCGGGTGGACGGATGCTCGCGGCTCCAGACCCTGATGCTGGTTTATTTGCCGCTGGCCATGCCGTCCCTGGTGGCCGTGGTGCTGTTTACCTTCCTCACCAGCTGGAACGAGTTCCTGCTGGCCCTGATGTTCACGCAAACCCTGGCGTCGCAAACCATGCCCATCGTGGTGGCGTCGTTCACGTCGGATTTCAACATCAGCTTTTCGTTCATCAACGCCGCCGGTGTGCTGGCAATCGTTCCGCCCGTGGTGGTTGCCATCATGTTTGAACGCTATATCGTCTCCGGCCTCACCGCCGGCGCAGTCAAAGGTTAAAGGAGTACTTACGTGGCCCGGATCAGATTTGAAGGTGTTGGAAAAAATTATCCCAATGGGTTTGTTGCACTCGAGAATCTCAATCTCGACATTGCCGACAAGGAGTTTCTCGTGTTGCTGGGCCCGTCCGGATGCGGCAAGTCCACGACCCTGAACATGATTGCGGGGCTGGAGGACGTGACCGAGGGCAACCTGTTTTTTGACAACGACGTCATGAACACGGTTCCGCCGCACAAGCGCGACGTGTCCATGGTGTTCCAGAGCTACGCGCTGTATCCCAACAAGACCGTATACGAGAACATCGCGTTCGGGCTGCGCATGCGCAAGCACCCCAAGGACGAAATCGACAAGCGTGTGCGCGATGCGGCACGGCGCCTGGAGATCGAGCCCCTGCTGGAGCGGCGTCCCGACCAGTTGTCGGGCGGCCAGCGGCAGCGCGTGGCGCTGGGGCGGGCCATCGTGCGGCAGCCCTCGGTGTTCCTGATGGATGAGCCCTTGTCCAACCTCGACGCGACGCTGCGGATTTCCATGCGCGCAGAGATCAAGCAACTGCACCAGGTCATGCAGACCACGTTTGTCTATGTCACGCACGACCAGGCCGAAGCCCTGACGCTAGCCGACCGCATCGTGGTGATGCGCAGCGGCGTGGTGCAGCAAATTGGCAAGCCCGACGATATTTATGAGCGGCCCCGCAACATGTTCGTGGCGTCCTTCCTGGGAAATCCGCCCATCAATTTCATGGACGGCACGCTGGAAGTCGAGGGCGACCGGGTGCTGTTCAGGCGCGGTGCGCTGGCGCTGGCGCTGCCGCCTCACATTGCCGATCGGGTCGCGGGCCAGGCCGGGCGCGCTGTGGTGCTGGGCATACGCGCCGAAGACGTTGCCTCGCACAGCGGCGCGTTGCGCGAGGATGGTTTGCAGGGCCGGATCCTTTCGGTGCTGCCGGTCGGCTCCGACCAGTTTCTTGAAGTGGAGGTGGAGGGCACTCGGCTGTTCTTCCGCGTCGGCAAGGAAGGGCAGTACAAAGAGGGTGAGAACGCGACCCTGAAAGTGAACCTGAATCGCCTGCATTTGTTCGACAAGCAGGACAGCCAGAGCCTGGTCTGGTAGGAGTCGTTTGTGAAGCCTGCTGCATTTGACTATTTCCGCCCCAGCTCGCTGGAAGAGGCGCTGGAGCAATTGGCCGCTGCCGGCGAGAGTGCCAAGGTGATTGCCGGCGGCCAGAGCCTGGGGCCCATGCTGAACATGCGGCTTGCGACGCCTTCTGACCTGATCGACTTGAACGACCTGACGGAGCTTGCCTACATTCGCGAGGTGGGCGATACGCTGGAAATCGGGGCCTTGACCCGGCATGACCAGATTGCCGAATCAAAGCTGGTGCAGGCCCGCTGCCCCTTGCTCGCGCAAGCCGCGAAAACCATCGGTCACTACGCGATTCGCCAGCGCGGCACGATGGGCGGCAGTCTGGCACATGCTGATCCGGCAGCGCAGTTTCCGCTGATTGCGACCACGCTGAACGCAAAAATAGAGATCGTGAAGATGGGCGGTCAGCGCAGTCTGCCGGCTTCGGCCTTCTTTCAGTCCGTGATGGCGACGGCGCTGACGCCGGACGAAATTATTCGCTGTGTGCGTTTTCCCAAGGCTGCCGAGAATGAGGGCACGTCGTTCCAGCTGTTCAATCGCCGCCACGGGGACTACGCCATCGTGGCGGTAGCGGCCACCGTGGTGCTGGATGGCGACCGGGTTTCGCGCGTGCGCGTGGGACTGAGCGGGGTGAGCGCCATCCCCCAGGTCTGGGATGACGTGGTTCGCCCTTTCGCCGGCCGCATGGCCAGCGCGGCGTGGGCGGCCGAAGTTGCGCTTGCGGTGCGCGCGGCGGTGTTGCCCGAAGATGACCCGCGCATATCAGCGGTGTACCGCAAGGAGCTGACCCAGACGCTGGTCGAGCGGGCCCTTGTGCATGCCTTGAGCCGAGCCAAAGGATGAGCAGTATGAGCAATTTTGAGAAACGTCCGATCACGCTGACCGTCAACGGTCATAACCACGAACTGCGGGTTGAACCGCGCAAGCTGCTGGCGGACGCGCTGCGCGAGGATTGCCGCCTCACCGGCACTCATGTGGGTTGTGAGCATGGGGTATGTGGCGCCTGCACGGTGCTGGTCGATGGCAAGCCCGTGCGGTCCTGCCTCACCTACGCCATCCAGATGGAAGGGCATGAGGTGTCAACGATCGAGTCGGTTGCCGTCAATGCCACGTTGTCCCCGTTGCAGCAAGCGCTGCACGAGGAGCATGGCTTGCAGTGCGGTTTTTGCACGCCGGGCATCGTGATGACGTTCGAAGCGTTTCTGAAGAACAAGCCCGATCCGAGCGATGAGGAAATCCGCGATGCGCTGTCGGGCAACCTGTGCCGCTGTACCGGCTACCAGAATATTGTGAAGGCCATCCAGAAGGCGGCTGAACAGATGCGAAGGAATCCGGATTATGTCGCCCCCTGAGTTTCATTACATCGGCCAGCATCTTGCGCGCAAGGAAGACTACCGGCTGCTGACCGGGCACGGCCGCTACGTGGACGACATCGAAGTCCCTGGCGCCCTGCATGCCTGCTTTGTGCGCTCGCCCCATGCCCATGCCCGCATCGTCTCCATCGACAGCGAGGCGGCTCGCCAGATGCCCGGGGTGGTGGCGGTGGTGACGGGTCATGAACTGGCGCAGTGGACCACGCGCCAGCGCATGGCGCCGCCGATCGAGGGCCTGCAGGCCATGGAGATGGACACCCTGCCCATCGACAAAGTGCGCTTTCAGGGCGATCCGGTGGCCTGCGTGATTGCGACGGACCGCTATGTGGCGGAAGACGCCGCCGAGCAGGTGATGGTGGCCTACGAGGTGCTGCCCGCTGTGAGCACCATGTGGCAGGCGCTGGAGCCGGATTCACCGCGCGTGGACGAAAGCCTGACTTCCAACCTGTTGTCGCACCAGCATGCGAACCACGGTGATGTCGAAGCCCGCAGGCGCGAAGCGCACCGGGTGATCGAAAGCACCTTTTCACAGCACCGGCAAACCCATTTGCCCATCGAGACGCGCGGCTGCATCGCAGTGTGGGATGAAGGCCGCCAGCATTTGACGTTTCATGTCGGAACCCAGGTGCCCCATCCCTACCGGACCACCCTGGCCAGCCGTTTGTGCTTGTCGGAGTCGCAGGTCAGCGTGATTTCACCTGATGTGGGGGGCGGGTTCGGCCAGAAGATCGCTCTGTACCGCGAGGAGTTGACGGTGGCTGCGGTGGCGCGCCACCTGAAGCGGCCGGTGCGCTGGCGTGAGGACCGGCTGGAAAACCTGCTGGCTTCCGCGCAGGCGCGTGAGGACTTTTGCCGCACCCGGGCTGCAGTCAGCGCCGACGGTCGCTTGCTTGGCCTGGAGCTGGAAATTATCGAGGATTTTGGCGCCTACAGCTTTTATCCGGGCAATTATCTGGCCCGCGTGGTGGCCATGATCCTGACCGGCCCCTACAAGGTGCAGGACTACAGCTACGACGTCAAGGTGGTGCTGAGCAACAAGGTGGGCAATGGCCCCATGCGCGCGCCGATGGCTATCACGAGCTGGGTGATGGAAGGCACCATGGATGCGATTGCGCGCGAACTGGAACTGGACCCGGTGGCGGTGCGGCGGCTCAACATGCTGCAACCCGAAGATTTTCCGTACACCATGGCGACCGGCGAAGTGCTGGCAGACATCACGCCGCGCGAAACACTGGAGGGTGCGCTGGCGGCCATCGGCTACGATGATTTCCGCCGGCGCCAGCAGCAGGCGCGCGCGCAAGGTGTTTATCTCGGCCTGGGCATTTGCACGGTGGTCGAGTCCACCACCTATGGTTCGCGCTTTTACAAGGCTGCCGGCATTCCGGGCTCGGGGCACGAAGCCGCCTGGCTGCGCATCGAGCCCTCGGGCGCGGTGAATGCCTCGGTCGGTCTGGGGGCGACCGGGCAGGGCTATGAAACCTCGCTGGCGTTTGCCGTGGCCGAGGGCTTGGGCGTCACGCCACAGCAGGTGCACCTGCACCTCGGGCACACCGACATCGCCCCTTACGGCATGGGCAGCCGCGGCGCACGCGGCGGCACGGCGGGCGGCGGCACGCTGTACCTGTGCGCCCAGGAAGCCAGCGTCAAGGTGCTGGCGATTGGCGCCAAGCTGCTGGGCCTGGAATGCAGCCTGGCATTGCGCTTGCGGGATGGCCGAATTGAGCAGATGACCGATGGCGAATGGGTGGCCACCGGCGTGGGTCTGGCCGATGTCGCGCGCACGGCCTATCTTGATCCGCTGGCCTTGCCTGCCGGCATGCATCCCGGCCTGGAGTTTCACCGGACCTACGAGCCACCGCCCATGACCTATTCCAATTCCACGCATCTGTGTGAAGTGCAGGTCGATGTCGCCACCGGAGCGATACGGTTTGTCCGCTATGTGGTGGCGGAAGACTGCGGAACGGTGCTGAGCCCCGTGGTGGTGGAAGGGCAGCAGCATGGAGCGATCGCCATGGGCTTGTCCGGCGCCCTGTTTGAGCAGGTGTACTACGACGAGGCTGGACAAAATCTCTCGGGGACCCTGGCGGATTACCTGGTGGCCACGGCTTGCGAGTTGCCCCATATCGAAATCCTGTCGATGCATACGCCGAACCGGGCGACGCCGGCGGGCATCAAGGGCATGGCTGAAGGCGGGGTGATGGGTGCGATCGGGGCGCTGACCAACGCGGTCAATGATGCGCTTGCACCGTTTGATGTCGTGGTGAACCAGCAGCCACTGACCCCCATGTATCTGCGCGATCTGCTGCGCGAAAAATCTAATTTAACGAACAAGGCATAACAAATGACTGATGCAAAGAGCAAGCCCCGCGTGGGCTTTATTGGGCTGGGCAACATGGGCCGCAGCATGGCGGGTCATATCCTGAATGGGGGTTACCCGCTCAATGTGTACAACCGCTCGCGGGATAAGGCGGAAGAGTTGCTGGCGCGTGGCGCCGTCTGGTGCGATACGCCGGGCGCGCTGGCCGCCGCGTCGGACGTGGTCATCACCATCGTGGGCTACCCGAGCGATGTGGAACAGGTGTATCTTGGCGAAAACGGCATTTTGGCCTGCGCCCGCAACGCCCTGCTGATTGACATGACCACATCGAGTCCCGAGCTGGCCGTGCGCATTGCCGAGGAGGCTGGGAAAAAGGGTTGCCGCGCGCTCGATGCACCGGTATCCGGTGGCGACATTGGCGCACGCGATGCCAAGCTCTCCATCATGGTGGGCGGTGCGCAGGCGGCGTTTGACGAGGCCCTGCCTATCCTGCAACTGATGGGCCCCGGCATTGTGCTGCAGGGTGGCCCCGGTGCCGGGCAGCACACCAAGATGTGCAACCAGATCGTGATTGCCTCGACCATCATGGGCGTGTGCGAAGGACTGGCCTACGGCAAGGCCGCCGGCCTGGACCTGCCGACCGTGCTTCAGTCCATTGGTGGCGGCGCCGCGTCGGGTTTTCAGCTCAGCGTGTTGGGGCAGAAAATCATCAACGGCGACTTTGCGCCCGGATTTTTTGTCGAGCACTTCCTCAAGGACCTGGGCATTGCCCTGGCGGAAGCCGAGCGCATGCAGCTTGATTTGCCGGCGCTGGCGCTGGCCCGCAAGCTCTATCAGGAACTGGCGGAGCAGGGCCATGGCCGGCTGGGTACCCAGGCTCTTTTCAAACACTACGGGGCTTGAATCATGGCTGTTGAATTTTCCGGGGAATACCGTATTCCCGCCCGGCAGCAGCAAGTCTGGGATGCGCTGAACGATCCCGCCGTGCTGCAGGCCTGCATCGTGGGTTGCAAGCAACTCGAAAAAACATCCGACACCGAGTTTGTCGCCACCGTGGCGGCCAAGGTGGGCCCGGTGTCGGCCACGTTCAAAGGCAACGTGGTTCTGAGCGACCTTGATGCGCCCAATGGCTACACCCTGACGGGCCAGGGGCAGGGCGGTGCGGCGGGCTTTGCCAAGATGGCCGCGCAGGTCGCGCTGGCAGAAGACCAAAACGAGACCGTGCTCAAATACACCGCCAAAGCTGAGATTGGCGGCAAGCTGGCCAGTGTCGGCAGTCGGCTGGTGCAAGCCGTGGCTAAAAAGAACGCAGACGACTTTTTTGCCGCCTTTGCCCGCCATCTGGGCGGAACCGGTGTCAAAGCGGAGGCTACGCCGTCCATAGCGACCGCGCCAAGTGCGCTGGTGCCTGTAGCTGCTGCCTCGACGATGATGGCGGCGCCCCCGCGCCTGTTCAGTTCGCTGGGCGCGCCGGTGCCGGCCTGGCTGGTGGTTTTTGCGACTGGCCTTGGTTTTGCATTGGGCTATTTCTTTGCGCGCTGAGCTTGGCGGTTGAGGTAAAAAAACAGGGTGGGCTTGCATGGCTATTTCGGTCTTTGACTTGTTCAAGGTGGGCATTGGCCCCAGCAGTTCGCATACGGTAGGCCCCATGCGGGCGGCCGGCATGTTTGCGCAGCTGCTGCAAAAAGAGGGCCTGCTTGAGCAGACGGCCGGTGTCAAGGCCGAACTGTATGGCTCCCTGGGGGCGACCGGCAAGGGCCACGGCTCAGACATCGGCATCATGCTCGGCCTGATGGGGCATACACCCGATACGGTTGATGTGGATGCCGTGCCCGGCCTCATCCAGCAGGCGCGAACACTTCAATCGATTGCCCTGCTGGCGATCCAGCCGATTGCGTTCCGCGAAAAAGAGCATGTGCTGATGTACCGCCGCGAGGCGATGGCAGAGCACCCCAACGGGATGCAGTTCAGCGCGTTTGACACGGCGGGCGCCGTGCTGCGCCAGGTCAAGTACCTGTCCGTGGGGGGCGGCTTTGTCGTCACGGTGGGCGCCCGCAATGACCAGGTCCTCATGGCCTACCAGCAGGTGCCCTATCCCTTCACCTCAGGTGACCAGTTGCTGGCGCTGTGCAAGCAGCATGGTTTGACGCTCAGCGAACTGATGTGGGCGAACGAGCGTACCTGGCGCACGGACGAGGAAATTCGCAGCCAGTTGCTCTACCTCTGGCGCGTCATGCGCGAGTGCGTGCAGCGCGGCCTCACGCACGAGGGCACGCTGCCGGGGCCGTTCAGGGTGCAGCGCCGTGCGCCCATCCTGGCGGCACAGCTCAGGGCGCGCGCTGAACGCGTGCTCAGCGACCCGCTGTCGGTGCTGGACTGGGTCAATGTGTATGCCTTCGCCGTGAACGAAGAAAACGCCGCCGGTGGGCGCGTCGTCACGGCGCCCACCAACGGCGCGGCAGGCGTCATTCCGGCGGTGCTGCATTACTACGACAAATTTAACGCCAACGCCACCGACGACGGCGTCATCGAGTTTTTGATGACCGCCGCGGCGATTGGCATTCTCTACAAGCTCAATGCGTCGATCTCGGGTGCCGAGGTCGGTTGCCAGGGTGAGGTGGGGGTGGCTTGCTCGATGGCAGCGGCGGGTCTGGCGGCCGTGATGGGCGGCAGCCCCGAGCAGGTCGAGAACGCCGCCGAGATCGGCATGGAGCACAACCTGGGCCTGACCTGCGACCCGATTGGCGGCCTGGTGCAGGTGCCGTGCATCGAGCGCAATGCCATGGGCGCGGTCAAGGCGCTCAACGCCGCGCGCATGGCGCTGCAAGGCGACGGCCAGCATGTGGTGAGCCTGGACAAGGTGATCAAGACCATGCGCGAGACCGGCGCCGACATGAAAACCAAGTACAAGGAAACCTCGCGCGGCGGGCTGGCGGTCAACATCGTCGAGTGCTGAGCCGGTCCCCGTGAACGTCATTCCGATTCCGATTGTGGATAAAGGAGAGCCCATGAAAGTTGTTGATTCCATCGTCACCCAGGCGGCCAGCATGGCCGCTGTCCGGCGTGACATCCACGCCTGGCCCGAGTTGGGCTTCGAGGAAGTCCGTACTGCCGACCTCGTGGCCCAAAAACTCACCGAATGGGGCATTCCCGTGCACCGCGGCCTGGGGACCACCGGCGTGGTGGGCATCGTCAAGGGCGGCAGCTCATCGCGCGCCATCGGTTTGCGCGCCGACATGGACGCGCTGCCCATGCAGGAGTTCAACACCTTTGCGCACGCCAGCCAGCACGCCGGAAAGATGCATGCCTGTGGCCATGACGGCCATGTCGCCATGCTGCTGGCCGCCGCGCAGTACCTGGCGAGCAACCGCAACTTCGATGGCACGGTGTACCTGATTTTTCAGCCGGCCGAAGAAAAGGGCGGCGGCGCGCGCGAGATGATGCGCGAAGGCCTGTTCGAGAAATTCCCGATGGAGGCCGTCTACGGCATGCACAACTGGCCGGGCATGCCGGCCGGCAGCTTTGCCGTCAGCCCGGGGCCGGTGATGGCCTCCAGCAATGAGTTCAAGATCACGATTCGCGGCAAGGGCGGCCATGCAGCCTTGCCGCACAACGGGCTGGACCCGGTGCCGGTGGCATGCCAGATGGTGCAGGCGTTCCAGACCATCATCAGCCGCAACATGAAGCCGATTGATGCGGGCGTGATCTCGGTCACCATGATCCATGCGGGCGAAGCCACCAACGTGATTCCGGACAGTTGCGAGCTGCAGGGCACGGTGCGCACCTTCACCATGGACGTGCTCGACCTGATCGAGCAGCGCATGAAGGTGGTGGCCGAACACACCTGCGCCGCGTTTGGCGTGGAATGCGAATTTGAATTTGTGCGCAAGTACCCGCCCACCATCAACTCGGCCCCGGAGGCCGCCTTTGCCCGCCAGGTCATGGCGGATATCGTGGGCCAGGCCAATGTGCTGGCGCAGGAGCCGACCATGGGCGCCGAAGACTTTGCCTTCATGCTGCAGGCCAGGCCCGGGGCTTACTGCTTCATTGGAAATGGCGAAGGCAGCCACCGCGAAATCGGGCATGGCGGTGGCCCCTGCATGCTGCACAACCCGAGCTATGACTTCAATGACGCGCTGATTCCCCTGGGTGCGAGCTACTGGGTGCGGCTGGCCGAAGCCTGGCTGGCCTCCGGCCGGCCGGCGCCGAACACGACGAACATGGCTGTGGCCTGATGGAAAGCCTGGATCTGCGCGTGTTGGCGGACGCGCTGGCCTGGCGCCGCGCTGGCCATGCCGTGACGCTGGTCACCGTGGTGCAGACCTGGGGCAGTGCGCCGCGCCCGCCGGGCGCACTGCTGGCTGTGCGCGACGACGGCGTGGTGAGCGGCTCGGTATCGGGCGGTTGCGTTGAAGACGATTTGATTGCCCGCACCAAGGCCCACTTCACGCAAGCCGCCGGGTCTGCCCCCGCGCTGGAAAAGCCCGCGATGATCGCCTACGGCGTCAGCCAGGAAGAAGCCGCCCGTTTCGGCCTGCCTTGCGGCGGCAGCTTGCGGCTGGTGCAAGAACCCTTGCTCGACACCACCTGGGTGGCGCAATTGCTGGCGCGCACGGCCGCCCACCAGCTGGTGGCACGGACGCTGACACTGGCCACCGGCGCGGTGCGGCTCTCGGACGCGGTGCGCGGCCAGACCATGCAGTTTGACGGCAGCACGCTGCGCACGGTGTTTGGCCCCACATGGCGGCTGCTGCTGATTGGTGCGGGCCAGCTGTCGCAGGCGGTGGCGCAAATGGCGCGCATGCTCGATTTTGAAGTGCTGGTGTGCGACCCGCGGGAGGACTATGCGGCCACCCTGGCGGCGGGCGTGCCCGGGATCCGGCGCATCGAAGGCATGCCCGACGATGTGGTGCGCGCACTGGTGCCCGATGCCCACACGGCTATCGTGGCCCTCACGCACGACCCCAAGCTCGACGACATGGCCTTGCTCGAAGCGCTGCAATCGGACGCCTTTTATGTCGGCGCCCTGGGCTCCCGGCGCAATCAGGACGCCCGCAAGCAGCGTCTGGCGGAACACTTTGACATGAGCGCGCACGCACTGGCCCGCCTGCACGGCCCGGTCGGGCTGGCCCTGGGCGCCAAAACGCCGGCCGAGATTGCGGTTTCCATCGTGGCCGAGATCGTGCAGGTCAAAAACAGCATGGCCGGCGTTGGGGTAACGGCAAGCGCAACGGCAGCGACCCGCACGGCGGGCTGTGTGCTGACTTGAGTTTGCCCGTCGTCATTGTTCTGGCCTCGGGGCGCGGTGCGCGCTTTGCCGCGTCGGGCGGCCCCAGCCACAAGCTGCAGGCGCGGCTGGGCGGCAAAACGGTGCTGCAGCATACGCTGGACGCCGTTCAGGCCAGCGGCCTGCCGTGGCATCTTGAAGACGCCGGCCATCCCGGCATGGGCGACTCGATTGCAGCCGCCGTGCAGGCCACATGGCCGTCCACCGGCTGGCTGATTCTGCCGGCCGATTTACCCCTGATTCAAAGCGACACCCTGCGCGCCGTGGCGGCGGCGCTGGCGCACCACGAGGTGGTGGTTCCCGTTTACCGGGGCCAGCGCGGGCACCCGGTCGGGTTTTCTGCCCGCTGTGGCCCGGCCCTTCTGGGTTTGAAGGGAAGTAAGGGTGCAGCCAGCGTCATATCTGCACATGATGCTATTGAATTAATAGTAAAAGATGCCGGCTGCGTGACCGACATTGACACCGTCGACGATCTGCGGGCGGCCGAGCGGCTGATCGCCATCGCCGCCGCCGCCGCCGCAGTCAGCGCTTGACGGGTTCGCGCATCGTCACAAACTCTTCCGCCATCGTGGGGTGGATGCCGATGGTGCTGTCAAAAATGGCCTTGGTGGCGCCGGCCTTCATGGCCACGGCAAAGCCCTGCACGACTTCGCCGGCATCCGGCCCCACCATGTGCAGGCCGACCACGCGGTCGGTGGCGTCGTCGACCACCAGCTTCATGAGCGTGCGCTCGGTGCTGCCGCTCAGCGTGTGCTTGAGCGCCTTGAAGTCGGTGCGGTAGATGCG
>Ga0123337_10003835_pt1 | contig 15662 bp, 13 predicted proteins | sample frozenSSSSmetaG_FD_89792 | JGI IMG/M metagenome (GOLD analysis project Ga0123337, IMG submission 89792) | Glacier valley bacterial and archeal communities from Borup Fiord, Nunavut, Canada, to study Microbial Dark Matter (Phase II) -... | ecosystem: Environmental > Aquatic > Freshwater > Ice >... | reverse complement strand
CTTGCCCGCAAGCAGCGAGGCGATGGTTTACCTTGCCATGATCCACATTATGGTGCGCAGATTGGCTAAATGAGACTTTTTCAACACACTCTCAGAGGTCGTAACAGAATAAAGCCCCGAGTCTTCGTGGGGCGTTGCTTGCTGCGCCCTCATTCTCTCGGAGAGTTAACTATTTACAGACCCTGGGCGAAGAGCGTCAGCAGAATATCTACTGACGGAGGCGGGGGTCGAGGGCGTCACGGAGGGCATCCCCAAAGAAGTTGAATGCCATGACAGTCAGCGCGAGCAGCAGGCTCGGCGCAAGGAGTAACAGCGGGTGCGACTCTTTGTAGCTCAGGGCATCGTTGATCATGCGGCCCCAGCTCGGGAACGGCGCCTGCACACCGAGACCCAGAAAAGAAAGCGTCGCCTCCGCCAGAACCACGCCCGCTACGTCCTGGGTGACCTGAACTATGATCGGACCGAGCAGGTTAGGCAGCAGATGCCGACGCAATATTTGACCCTCCCGCACTCCGATAGCCCGCGCCGCCTCGATGTATTCTTTGTCACGGAGCGAAAGCGCCTGCCCGCGCACGAGCCTCGCCAGCGCAGGCCAGCCAACGATGCCAAGCGCGAAAAACAGGCTTCCAAGGTTGACGGCGGGGGGCAGGGCACGGTTTCCGGAGGCCATCACGGCGCGGATCAGAATCGCCAGCAGCAGATCGGGGAAAGCGAAAATCACGTCGGTAAGGCGCATCAGCGCGAGATCGGTTCTGCCGCCGCGATAACCTGCGATCAGTCCGAGCGTGATGCCGATCGCACCCTCGATTACGATCACGATCACGGCGACGCCGAGCGAAACACGCGCTCCGTAGAGCAGTCGTGTAAGCACGTCCTGCCCAAGATTGTCCGTGCCGAGCAGGTGCAGGTGATCGGGCGGCGCGGGCAGGGAAGCGTAACGGCGCGTGTCCTGAAAGTCGTAGGCGTAGGGCGCGATAAAGTTAGCGAACAGCGCGGTCAGCACGACGAGCAGAATATAGCCGCCGCAAAACACCGCAATCGGATTGCGACGCAGACGCCGCCAGGCGTCCGCACCCGGACTAACGGCGCGACCATGAATAACCGTATCAGACTCCGCAGAGATGTCTGATTTTAGCTCTGCGCTGAGTTCCGCATCATTTTCCTCGCCCGCTCCTCCAACTGTTTCCACTTCCTCACCGATGCCGTGCAGTTCGAGATCGGCATCGGTTCCCGCTCCCGAAACGATTGCCTCATTCTCTGCTCCGCTCTCCTGCCTGTCTTTTTTCCCATCCTGATTCTCGCTCATGCCCGCGCTTCCTGAGTCCGGACACGCGGATCGACCACGCCGTACAAAATATCGACGGCGAGGTTGACCAGTATGAAAATTACCGCGACGAGCAGCGTCATCCCCTGAATCACCGGATAGTCGCGCTTGCTGATCGAATTGATCGACTCGAAGCCAATACCGGGCACCTGGAACAGCGTCTCGATCACGAATGCGCCGGTCAGCAGTGTGCCGAAATTAGTGCCGATCACGGTGAGGACGGGCAGAAAGGCATTCTTGAGCGCGTGACGCCAGACTGCATTACCGCGCGATAAGCCTTTCGCCATCGCCGTACGAAGGTAATCCTGACGGAGCACATCGAGCAGAGAAGCGCGCATAAAGCGGGCGATCAGGGCGGCAGAGCGTGCCCCGAGCGTAATCGTGGGCAGGACAAGATAGTGCGGATCGACGATCTTGAAATGGAGATGCCCGCCCAGCGAGGAGACGTCGAGCATCTCCCAGCCGCTCACGGGCAGCCAGCGCATCCGCACCGCGACAATCAACACAAGCAGGGGACCGAGCACGATGCTCGGCACCGAAACGAGCGCGACAACGACCGCCATCGCGGCACGGTCGAACCAGGAGTTGTGGTTCAGCGCGGAGAGCGCACCGATCGGAATGCCTATTAGCAGCGCAAACAGCATCGCAGAGACAGCCAGCTGCGCCGTGACCGGGAAGTCGTGCGCGATCATCTCCGTGACGGGCTGCTGGCCGCGAGCGAACGATTTCCCGAAATCGCCGTGTAATACGATACCGCCGACATAGTTTAGATACTGAACCAGGTAGGGCTTGTCCAGACCGTACTGATGCTCGAGCTGTCGACGCACTTCCGGTGCGGCTTTCTCCGCCAGAATATCGATCGGGCTGGAAGGCGCGAGCCGCGCGATTACAAATACAACAAAGGTGATCACGAACAGCGTCGGCAGGGCGAGCGCGAGCCGTTTGAGTATAAACGTCAGCATCGGCTGTCCATTTTTGCCGTAAATTCGGTTTGCATCAAGACGCGTCCTCTTACTGGCAGGGTTGTCATTTTATCAAACGTGCTGCGTCACACGGAACCAGGGACTGAAAGTCCCTGTCTCGTTGGCGTTCCGCCAGCCGCCTTGCGGACGGGGATATCGAACAGCAGCGCGTATTTCGTCCGTAGGACGACTGGCACAAAGTGTCACCCAACCGGTGGTTTTCAACCACCGGGACGTATGCTTGAGGTTCCCTGGAAGCTGACAATTCACCGCCCCCAACCCCCTCCTTGAACAAAAGCAAAGGAGGGGGAGAGGAGTAAGGGGAGCATTAGAAGCAATGGACGATCCTACGCTCATTTACCGACCGTCGTCGTGAGGTGCGGCAGGTGCCCGAGCAGCGAATCGCGAACGCCTGTGACGCCCGGGCGTACCAGTTCGACGTCGCGCTGGTAGTAGATCGGAATCCAGGGTGCGTCATCGACAGCTATCTGTTCGGCACGTTCGTACATCGCGAATCGCTTTTTTGAGTCCGATTCGATGTCGGCGGCGTCACACAGTTTATCAAATTCCGGGCTGCTGTAGCCGACGCCGTTTTCAGGGTGATCTTCGTTGTTATTCACAAGACGGCTCGTGTGCAGCAGCGTCGAAAGGTAATCCTGAGGGTCCAAATAGTCCGCGCCCCAGCGCAGGTAGGAGATCGCCATGGTCTTGGCGGTGCGCTCTTTGAGGAATGTCGCCCACTCCATCGACTGACACTGAATGTTGATATTCAGGTTCGTTTTGAGCTGCTGCGCGATCACCTGCGCGACCGCTCCGACCTCCGGCTTGTCGTTGCGATAGTTGAACGTCAGCGCGGGCAGACCCTTGCCATCGGGGAATCCCGCTTTGGCGAGCAGCGCTTTCGCCTGCGTCGGGTCGTAGGGCAGCAGCTTGATTTTGGGAGCGTAGGCGCCCATGTTCGGCGGAACGATGCCCGTCGCGATCGGCACGAGATTTTTCATTCCGACGCGCACGACCTCATCTTTATCGACCGCCATCGCGAAGGCGCGGCGCACATCCCGATTTCCAAACGGCGAGTCTTTTGCCGCCGAATTGAGCGCGACATACCAGGTGGCAGCCCGCGGAAAGGTCTTGAGCGCAGGCTTGAGGTTCGGGTCGCCGTTGATATGATCGATGTCGGCGGCGGAGATTTCGACGTTATCCAGATTGCCCGCTTCGTAGTTTGACAGGCGTGTCGAGGCATCTTTGAGGATCGGACGGACGATCTTGTCGAGTTTCGGTCTGCCGTCCTGGTAAGCTTCGTTGGCAGTCAAAGTAACCTGAGAGCCGCGCTGAAAGTCGACGGGATCGAGCCTGAACGGACCGGTTCCGACAGCGGACTTTTCGTCCAGGACGCCGCCATTTTTCTCGATCGCCTCGCGGCAGACGGCGTAGCCGGTCGGGTAGGTCATTTTGCCGAGCCAGTAGGACTTGGGGGCGTCGATCGTGATCTGAAGCGTGTAGGGATCGACGACTTTGACCCCGGTCACCTCTGTCGGAGTAGAAGCGTTCGCCGGTCGATTGATGAACTCTTTCGCGCCCACGATGTCGTTCAGGTAGCTCGCAGCGGTCGTCGATTTAGTCGCGGGGTTACAGGCGCGGTCGAGCGAGAATTTGAAATCGTCGGCGGTCAGCTCGCGACCGTTATGGAATTTGATACCGTGTTTCAGATGAAAAGTGTAGATCGTGCCGCCGCCCGTGACGTCCCATTTCTCGGCGATGTCCGGCACGATCTCGCTGTGGTCGTTCCAGCGTACCAGTCCGGCGAAGATGTTCTGCAGCATGTCGATCGTCGTGCCGTCTTCGACACGGGCGGTGTCGATGTCAGTCGGTTCGGTCGTCAGCGGGTAGCGCAAAATATTGCCGGCAACAGTCGCTGAGCCCGATGCGCCGTTACTACCGCTTTTGGTGGTCGTGCAGCCCGACAGTAAGCTCAGGGCGAGCAGAAAGCCGCCGAGCAGGAAAATCTTGGGGGCGTAGTGTCCCGTCACGTTGGTCGAACTCCTTCTCATTTCGTTATTGATGTCATTTTCAGTTGTTTTGGCTGGGAATCGAACCACTTGAACCAACCGATTGGCTGTCAGGCAATAATGGCACATTTTGCTCTAAAACGCGCATGTGCAGACTGAGACTGGGCACGGAGTCGTTTCTGCGTCCGGGTACTGAAAGTACCCGGCTGCAAAAAACAGACGTCTTGCAGACGCAAAGACAGCGTCCCGACCGCCTCCTTGTATGAGAAAGTAAAGGAGGGCGAGAAGACATCTGGCATGACCATCTGCGTCCGAAGGACGATCGGCACGCAGTGCCAGTCAGACCAGGGTTTCAACCCGGGGAAAAGCAGCGCACAATTCAGATCGGAGTTTCGTCCTGAGCCGAGCAAAATGACGGCGTGTCCGAATCCCCCGAATCGGACGCTGAATACGTGATCACATGGATGAGACTATCTTTAGTTAGTCGTTAGTTAAGCAAAGTTTTGTCCCCCGTTGGCATGACGAAACCGCTCGAATTACGACTTCACGTCGATTTCGCAACACGCAAAACTTTACTTGACTGACTACTATTCACTGACTACTATTCGACGTGACAAAAAGATTTCCCTGCGGCAACCAATCGACCAGACGGTGCGTAGACCTGATAATATGCAATACTCGGTCATATATGACCGGCAGTCAGAAATGAGAGCCGCGAGTTGTCGATCCCCGAAAAATCTGTCGAACGACAGTCAGAAGCCAGCGAGCATCCCAACCGCCAGGATCGCCGCCGCACCGAAACGCACGAACGCCTTTTCGAGGCGGCGATGCAGCTGCTGACGGAGCGCGACTTCGAAGCGGTTACGGTCGAGATGATCACGGAAGCGGCGGATGTCGGCAAGGGCACCTTTTTCTACCATTTCCCCAACAAGGAGGAGGTCGTCAGCTACTTTTTCGCGCAGCAGCTGCAGCTGCTTACCGAGATGCTGCACGCTCCACTGACCGCTTACGTACCCAACGACGAAGAGCGAACGCCGCCTGAACATCGACCGGATGCCACTCAAATAAACGATGCGCTGATGTATGGCGGCCAGATATGGCAGCGCATCGTCGCGACCACGCTGGCTGTCAGCGCGCGCGATGCCGAGTCCAAACGCCGGACGCGCAACCTGCTCGCGCTCGGGCTTGTCAATCCGCTGGTGCGGATCAACTGCCTCGGTATGCGAGAGCAGGTAACCGTCCTGATGGACAAAATGATAAGCGAAGGGCAGGCGAGCGGAGAGTTTCGCACCGATATCGAAAGCGCGCGCCTCAGCCGCCATATGATCGATGTGTTCCTCGCTGTCCTGACCTACTGGTCGCAGGCGGATAGCGAGGACAGCCTCGCAGACTGCCTGCGTTCTAGCTACGAACTGCTCTGGAGCAGCATCCGAAGAACCGCTTGATTATGCAGATTGACCGAGATGCTCATCTCGTCCCGAATTGCTCGCCGATGAAACTTTATGGATAGCTGCGACGTAACCCGTACAGATAAGTATGAAATGTATGAAATATATGTCACGTATGTGTTTTGCCTGAATGGATACATCTGATGCCGGACAACGAAACAAAACCGAATGGCGATCCCTGCTTTTATGGCACTGTAACGGTTGGGGAGCGAGGGCAGATCGTCGTGCCAGCGGAACTCAGGAAAGAACTCGGCGTTGCGCCAGGCGATAAACTGCTGATCTGGCAGCACCCGTCGGGCAAAGGGATGATGCTGTTCCCGGTAGGGTCGATGCGTGAATTCATGAACCATATGCTCGCCTCCCTCGAAGCGGCAGAACGTCCGGATTCCGCTCATACATCCGATTCGGATGGTGACGCCGAAGCGAAAACAGATTTGTAAAGCGGACAAGCGGTGATAAGAATGCCCTCATGCGGGGACAGACAGAGGAGATGCGGAATGCCAGTCAGGTTTTCACGAAAACGTTTACCAAGCCCTAAAATACGTACCGGCGGTGCAGAGCGATCGTCCATTCCTGACGCGTCGAGAGGACAGACAAAGACTGGTTTAGCCGGAGTGGGAATGGCGCTTCTGCTTATCGGAATCGCCTCCGGTCCGATTATGGCACAGACCGAGCCAGCTAAAACAGCGGGACAGGCGACGGATGCGAACGGCATTCCGACCGCGCCTCCGCCGACCGGACTGCAGTCTCCACTTCCCGCTGCGACCAACCCGATACCGACGCTGAAAGCCACAGCGCTCTCCTCTCCTACACTGATTCAGCTCCGCGGACGGGTTCCCAACAGACCTCTGACAATCGATGACGCCGTCGCGATCGCGCTCGGCAACAACCGAAACCTCGGTCTCGCAGTCGAAGCCCTCAGCCGCACGCAGGGACGGGTTTCGGAGACTCGCGCCGCCCTGAATCCGACGCTCGGCGCGGGCTTCAACTACACGCGGCTCAACACCGGGCAGAGCGCCAAGATAGGCGGCAACTCGATCACGATCGTCAACGCAGATCAACCGGTCCTAAGCCTCTCGGCGACTCTGCCGATCGATATCAGCGGCTCTCTGCGAACCGCTGTGCAGCAGAGCCAGTTTCAGGAGATCGCCGCGCGCATCGACATCAATCGTGCCCGCAACCAGATCGTGCTCGACACCAAAACCGCGTTCTACAATATCCTTCGCTATCAGGCGCTCGTCGCCGTCGCGCAGGACACGCTGCAAAACACGCTCGACCGACTGAGTGACGCACAGAAAAAGTTTACAGCAGGAACCGTCGCGCGCTTCGACGTGATACGCGCCGAAACCGATGTCGCCAATGCCCGTCAGCAGTTGATTACCGCCAACAGCAATGTCAGTTTTTCACTGGCGACTCTCAATAGTAACATGGGAATCTCGATCGATTCGCCGATCACAGTGACCGCTGGGAACTCGATCGAGACGCCCCCCGGCGTCGCTCCCGCCGCTGCCTATACGCCGGAAGCGCCCGTCTCCCCGAACAATACGACGCCAGCCAATTCGCCTGCCGATGCATCCGGCAATCCTTCGTCCAATCAAACGGGAAACGCGTCCGACAACAGCGCGGCGAACCGCATCGCCAACTCCGTCGCGCTGATATCCGACCCGATCAGTTACGGGGCAGACTACAAGGCGGTCGTAAACGAAGCGCTGACGACACGCCCGGAAGTGCTGGAAGCCGACGCAAATCTCGCCGCCGCGCAGAAAGGGATCCAGCTCGCGCGGCGCAGCAGTCTTCCGGCGCTCAACCTGTCTCTGGGCACACAGTACAGCCCGAATGCAGCAGGCTTTTCGCCTCAAACCACGTCCGGCAGCCTCGTCGTCGGGTTTTCGTTTCCGATCTTCGATGGAGGCGTGTCCCGTGCTCGCGTCCAGCAGGCGCGCGCCGATGTGGGCACTGCGGAAACGGAACGCCGTAATACCGTCGATTCGGTCAACCTCGAAGTGCGAAACGCCTACCTGACTCTCGTGCAGGCGCGTGACCGTGTGGCAGTTGCAAATCAGGGACTCGCAGAGGCGCAGGAGTCCTTCCGGCTCTCACGTGTTCGCTATAATAATGGGGTTTCGACGCTCGTCGAGGTCAGCGATGCGCAGGCTGCACTGACTCAGGCGGGTCAAAATCAGGTGAACGCCCTCTACGACTACAACAATGCGCGCGCCTCGCTCGACAAGGCGGCGGGTCGCTACTCCTATGTCAGAAACGCGCCGGGCTATCCCACCCCGCCCTCGACGAAAGTGACAGGCGGCTCCCTCACACGCACCACCGGAGGACAGAGATGATCCCAGTTCGAAACAAAATAAAGCAAAATTCGGTTCGCTCCTTTCGTCTGCGTCTGCCGCGCTCGGCCGGTTTGATGCTTACCGTCGTGATCGCAGCGGGCATCGGCGGCTGCAAGAGCAAATCCGCCGAAACAGCTCCGGCGAGCGGCGATCCCAAAGCATCCAGCGTCGCAGCACAATCGACGCCGACATCCGTCAGCGCGACCGCCGCGCGAATTGGCTCGATCTTACGCACAGAGCAGGTTTCCGGTTCATTGACCGCGCTGCAGGACGTGACAGTGGGGGTGAAGCTCGCTGGAAAAGTGATCGCGGTGTATGCGCGTGAGGGAGACCCGGTTTCTCGCGGACAGCTCGTGGTACAGCAGGACCCGGGCGACCTGCAGGCGCAGCTTCAGCAGCAGCGCGCGAATCTGACCTCCGCGATTACGCGGCGCGATCAGGCGAAAGTAGCGCTGCAGTCGGCGCAGACCAACTTGAAGCTGACCGACGCACAGACCAAAAGCGGAGTCGCCTCCGCAAAAGCTTCTGTTCAGGTCGCCCGAGAGCAGTACAACGTGATCAAAAACGGAGCCCGGACGCAGGAGCGCGAACAGGCGCAGGAGACGGTTACGTCTGCGAAAGCCGATGTGGACCGAGCCGTTTCCGACCGCGAGAAATCGCGTGCCGACCTGAAACGCTATCAGGGTCTGTATCGACAGCAGGCGATCTCGGCGCAGCAGCTCGATCTGGCACAGGCGACTTCCGACGCCTCCGATGCAGCGTACGCTTCAGCGCAGGCGCGTCTGAACTCCGCGAAACAGTCGCTGAGTCTGATCCAGGAAGGTTCCCGACCGGAAGATATTCGTCGTGCGCAGGCTTCGATCGATCAGGCAAATCAGGTACTCGTCACCGCACAGGCAAATCGAGATCAGGTACGACTGCGCCAATCTGACATCGAGACCGCTCGCGTCGGCATCGAAACCGCAGAAGCAGCGGTGCAGCAGGCGCAGGCGGCGGTGAATCTCGCAGAGCTTGCTGTCAACGATACCGCGATCCGCTCGCCGATCAACGGCGTGGTTGCCGAGCGCAAAGCCGAGCCGGGACAGCAGTTTGGGGCTGGCAAAGATGTGATGCGTATCGTCGCGCTCAACCCGATCTTCTTCGATGCACAGTTGACGGAGACGGTTTTTGCACAGGCAAAACTCGGTCAGGAAGTAGCTGTCTCCGTCGATGCGCTGCCCGGACGAACGTTCAAGGGAACGATCTACAAGGTATTTCCGGTTGCTTCCGCGCAGTCCCGCAGCTTCACAGTGCGCGTTTCGATCGCCAATGAGGGCAACGTGCTGCGCCCATCCATGTCGGCTCGCGGTCTGATTACCCTCGACGCGCACCCGAATGCAGTGCTCGTGCCGCGTGACGCCGTGCTGGACAATCTCGGAACGACCGGGCGAGTCTTCGTGATCAAGGATGGCAAGGCGGAGGAGCGGCAGGTAAAGATCGGCTACACGACATTCAAAGACCTTGAAATCACGTCCGGCGTGAGCGTGGGTGAGCAGGTCGTGACCGTCGGTCAGGCGCAGCTGCTGAACGGCGGCGAAGTGAAACTGCTCGCCGCACAGACAACGGATGCACAGGGCGCAGCGAATCAGCAGCAGTAGAGCTGGCAGCCATCCCCCCCTTTAGGCGGGTGAGGACTGTCGAACGGGGAGAAAGCCACTATGGAAAATAGAGTGAGACCGGAAAGTAGTTTCGTTGCCCGCCTGTGGGAAGGCGATATGCCGACGTCCTTTGCTGAATTGCTGGACGCGATCGAACGAACTGGAAGTCATACGGCAGATGGCGAAGGTTTTGCTGTGTCCGTTGCGGATACAGAAACTTCGGACGAACTGCTGGATAAGTCGCTGATGACAAGTGAGACCACGAATGCGCTGCCAGCTATTCTACTGCCGGTGGACGATGGAGCGACTGTGGATTGCCCTGGCACGATTCCTGTTGGGATAGTGGGGTGGGAGCAGGCGTTCGCCGAATGTGACGGCTACTTCTTCGGCAGGGAGCCGAGCGAAGTGGCACGTGTCGCGGTACGTTACTGGAAGCTTCTGCATCCTGATGTGGCAAAGAGTGACTCAAGGCTAGCAGATGGCGAAGCCACCAAATTCAGCGTACCAGCCCGATCGGTAATCGATCTGGGCTGCGGAGACGGACGCGACTCGGTATTCTATGCGCAGTCGGGTTTCGAGGTCACGGCTGTCGACGGCTCTGCCAGTGCGCTGAAGAAAGCCGAAAGTCTGGCTGCCGAAGCGAGCGTCACCGATAAAGTACAGTTCTTTGAGAGAGACCTGCTGACCTATGTGCTGGCGCAGGAGTATCCGATCGTCCACGCCTGCAACTGCCTTCAGTTCCTCGGCGCGGAGTGCCTGAACTACCTCGCTTACCTGCAGCGGCGCACTCCGGTTGGCGGCTATCATGCGATCAGCGTGATGACCAACGAACGAACTCCCGACAGTCCCGATCTCTACCGCTTCGCTCACAACGAACTGCGCAACTGTTACGACGGCTGGCGTGTGCTGTCCTATGCCGAAGAGACGATATGGAACCCGCGCGTTGCAGGCTATCTCTCGTTCGCCCGCATCGTCGCCGTCCGAGAATAGCCCGCTGAATGGTAGACAAGGTTGAAACCCCGCTCTGAAAATGCGAAGTCCGCCTGCGCGGGCTAAGATAGGACTTTGCTATAGTGCGATTAATCGACGCGTTAGTTGGTGTCGATGAATTCGAAATCTCTTTCTGGTCTCGGGAATTCTCCATCGTGAATGCCCTGCGCACAGCGAATTGCCATACGGCGAAACTCTTCTTCGTGAAACGGTACGGACAGGAAGCAGACCGCACCAAATATCTCTCGTTTGGTAGCCCACATCGGGTATTCGCCTGCTTTTCGCGGGAAAAATATAAAGGGCGTACGTCGAAATCGTGGGATCGCGTAGAGAAGGCGGATGAGGCTGAGACCGTCGATTCCGTCGAGAAGTTCGTTGATCGCGAGCATTGTCGGCGGGGCGTCGATGCACTGAATCAGCGCGTCGAAGCCGTTTCGACAGACAACCACTTTGAAGCCCGCTTTGCGAAGCGCGCTTTCTGCAGGCGTCAGCACGTTCTGATCGCTCACAGCCAGCAGGACGGAATAGTTCTCAGGCATAAACGGCATTTCTGTACTTGGTGTATCTCGAATGTTGTTTAAGCTCTAGTTATCTTTTGTGCTCATGCAATATTCTCCACAGATGCTGTACAAAACCATGTGGAGCTCCCATATCCTGCAGCATGACCGGAAAATCCTCGGGCACAGCTAAATGCTCCGCCTCAAACATATCCGCTATGATCTCAGGAAACACATCTTTGTACTCCTCGCCGACGGTGGCAGGGTAGCTCGAAGGTATGTACTCCGCACCTTTCACCTGGTCCCACAATATGCCGTCATCGTCGAGTTCCGAAACGTCATCGCCTTCGCTTTCCAGCAAAAACCACTCCCACGCCGCAGCATTTGTTGCGATCCCCGAACCACCAGCTTTACGTGCAGAAATATGATCGACAGCCGGTTTTGTGAAGACGATCTTCATCCGTTTCGTACGGTTCAGCAGCTGCAAGAAGGTCTCCGTGAATATGTTACGACTGAGTTCATTCCGTTGGTCACGTTCAGGTCGCTTTCTTTTCAGATCGCTTTCGATGTATACTCAGAAAGTATACTTGAAAACAGGGCAGATGACAGGCAAAAAGGGCGCATATGGCAAAACTGGAACAGCCGTTCTGGAAGGCGATCGAAGGCGCAAATACAATATTGCTGGCAGGGTGCGGAGGCGGTTACGACGTCTTCTGCGGGCTGCCGCTCTACTTCGCACTGCGCGAAATGGGCAAAACCGTACATCTCGTCAACTACTCGTTCTCCAGCGTCTACAGCGCGACCGGTCGTCGTGTCGGCTCCGGATGCGTCAAGATCACCTGGCAGTCCATCAGCCACGACCGCTATTTCCCTGAACTTCATCTGGCGCGCTGGTTCCACGAACAGGGAGAAGACGTGCCGATCTACTGCTTCGATGGCGGCGGAGTCCTGCCGTTCATCACCGCCTATCAGGGTGTGATCGACGAAACAAAACCGGACGCAATCATTCTGGTGGACGGCGGTACCGACAGCCTGATGCGTGGGGACGAAGCCGGACTCGGAACGCCTCAGGAAGACATGACAAGCATCGCAGCGGTTCATACCCTCGACGTTCCGATAAAACTGCTCGTCTGTCTTGGCTTTGGCATCGATACATTTCACGGCGTCTGTCACGTGCAGTTTCTGGAAGCAGTCGCGGACATAACGAAGGCGGGCGGCTTTTTGGGCGCGTGGGCACTGACGCCCGATATGCCCGAGGCTCAGCGGTATAGAGCCGCGAGCGACTACGTTTTTCAGCAGATGCCCAACCATCCCAGCATCGTTTCGTCTTCGATCCTCTCCGCGATCGAAGGGCAGTTCGGCGACTATCATACGACACGGCGAACCGAAAGCAGCACTTTGTTCATCAATCCGCTGATGACGCTCTACTGGGCATTCCAACTCGAGGCGGTCGCGAAGCGCATTCTCTATCTCGATGAGTTATACTCGACCCAAACGCCTTCTGATGTTCACGATGTAATCGATCGGTTTCGCGAGACGCATGTCCTGAAACCCTGGCAGAACCTGCCGATGTAGCATCGTCCTTTCTTTTCTTTAGCGATGACGTCATGTAATCAGAAGCTGAAGCGCAGCACATTCCCGCTCACTTTGCGCCTCTGCTCTTCAGCAGTGCAAGCGTCTCGGGCTGATTTTCCGCGAAGTAAATCGGGTGTTTGTTGTGAGACTGTTTGTCTCCCTTGCTCAGCAAAGTGGGGTCTTCTATAAGAAAATCTGCCACCTTATATGCTTAACCAGAGGGCGTTCGGGCGAGCTTTCCGGTGACGTCTGGCAGCCAGACGTCACTGCTATTCGAGCCGACGTCGAAGAAGCCAACACGGTATTTTTCGGCGATATGTCGCATTGTCTCGTACGCCAACTCCGCTTTCGACCATGCGAAACCTGTATATAACAATCCACAGGCGATTGTATAATCAGCAAGCGTGGATTCGTTATCAGGCAAATTCTCCTTCGAGTAATGCCCATTCATTTAAGGCCCATTCATTGCCGGGAAAGACATGATCAGTTCGAGAAAACAGCTTCGTATCGCTGGCGTCGAGACTCGCGGATCGTCGTACTTATGCGTTTCGTTCCATTATGTCTGCCTCTATTCTGACACATAGGGGAGAACCATTCTAAAAATTCGGTTCGATCACGTGGGGCAGTTGATGGGTCGAACAAAGCCCGGTCATAACTCATCAATTCCTCCAGTCGCATTTCATAATGCCAGACGCATCACTAATCTATGAAGCTATTGTCTATAAAGCTACTGGTCACTGTTCAGTCAGTGTGTCTTTCCGGAAGCAAAAGCTCACGAGAAGTGTATTCTCTCCCCCTCCTTACGAAGGAGGGGGCTGGGGGGTGGCTAACAGTTACAACTATTGTAACGATCGACGGTAATCCTGTCAATCTACTCGCCCGAATTCTACTCTACACGAGTGCCTGAGTGCCTGCAAGAATGGGTACGAAAAAGCCCACCGCTTGACAAGGCAATTGGCGGGGGTTATACTATCGGAACTGAGCCTTCCTTTTCTGGCAGTCCTCCCTACAGACTGGCATCCCACGTTGACCCTCGCTGCTTCCATGTCGAGTTACGATCGACTTATGGAAGACGGAGCGCGAGCACTGGCGGACTCAGTGACCAGGAGAATTTTTTGAGCATCGAATCGAACAACCCCACATCCGGGTTTACACCGTCGGCAGCATCCGCGATAAACGATATCGCACCACTGCTATCCGACGACGACACGGAGCCTGAACAACGCGGCGCTCTGACTGCCGACTCGACGATCGTTCTATCCATCGTCGTTCCCGCCTACAACGAAGAAGACCGTCTCGGCAGCACACTGAAACGGATGCTCGCCTATTTCGACGGACAGCAAACCCCCTACGAGATTATCGTGGTTGATGATGGCAGCACCGATGGCACTATCGAGATCGTCAGGCATATCGCTGAGCGCCGCGCACAGGTGCGTCTGCTCTCCTACGCATCCAATCGGGGCAAGGGCTACGCCGTGCGCTACGGAATGCTGAGGGCGCATGGAGTGCGCGTACTGTTCTGCGACGCCGATCTCGCGACGCCGATCGAGGAGATCGAAAAGCTTTCCGCACAGCTCGACGCAGGCTTCGATATCGCGATCGGCTCGCGTGACGTAGTCGGCTCGCAGTTGCTCAAACGCCAGTCGTTCGTGCGTGAAATGGGCGGGCGCATTTTCAATAAAATCGTGCAGCTGATGGCGGTTCCCGGCATCCACGATACGCAGTGCGGCTTCAAGCTGTTCACGCGCAGCGCGTCACAAACCGTTTTCAGACGCTGTCAGGTGGATCATTTCGCGTTCGATGTCGAGATGCTGTATCTCGCAGTCAAAGTTTTCGGTCTGAAAGTCGCGGAGGTTCCCGTGCGCTGGGCGCATCAGGAAGGCTCGAAAGTGCGATTTGTCCGAGATGCGATCCGCATGGTCAAAACCCTGTTCAAGATTCGCACTACCTCCTATGCGCCTCTTGTCGCGATTGTGAAGTCGCCCCAACCATGAATACCGCCGAATACGAGCGAATGTATCGCTTAGAGGATTCCTACTGGTGGTTTGTGGGGCGACATCGCCTGATTGAGTCGCTCTTGAAGACCTATTATGGTGATCCTGACCGCACCTCCCCAAATCTGAACATTCTCGACATCGGTTGCGGAACTGGAGCGATGTCACACCGCCTGACCCGGTGGGGCAGGGTAGTTTCCGCCGATTTTTCTCCTCTTGCCCTTCAATTTTCACGGCGTCGCGGATTGCAAAATCTGGTGGGTGCGGACGCAATGAATTTGCCGCTCTCCTCCAAATCGTTCGATGCCCTGATTGCAATGGATATGTTGGAGCATCTGCCGGATGACAACGCCGCTCTTCGGGAATTTCACCGGGTGTTAAAACCGGGCGGGCGCGTGTTACTGACGGTTCCCGCTTATTCTCACCTGTGGAGCGATCATGATGTGGCGTTGATGCACTTTCGGCGGTATGTGCGAAGCGAACTGCGAGAGCGTTTTAACACGGCGGGGTTTAGAGTGGAAAAACTTTCGCACACGATGACAGGGCTTTACCCTCTTGTGGCGGCACAGCGCAGAATGAGTGCCAGAAAACCGAAATCAGATCATCCCGAAGCGGCGATGCCGATGTTCCCTTCGCCCGTGAATGCCGTGCTCACCGGGTATCTGACGGCGGAAAACGCGCTGGCGAAACGAATAAACTTGCCGTTTGGTGTGACAATACTGTGTGTGGCGACCCGGAGATAACCCATGCCCCCCTCGATCTTTCCCGACAACAAAACTGTCGCTGTGGCTACCTTCTGGAAGGGCGGATCCTCCAATGATGTGAATATGGGCGAAATGCTGGAGAAGTATGGCTACGGCGGAACCTTTGTTCTGGAAGCCCCACTT
>Ga0123337_10003834_pt1 | contig 15668 bp, 22 predicted proteins | sample frozenSSSSmetaG_FD_89792 | JGI IMG/M metagenome (GOLD analysis project Ga0123337, IMG submission 89792) | Glacier valley bacterial and archeal communities from Borup Fiord, Nunavut, Canada, to study Microbial Dark Matter (Phase II) -... | ecosystem: Environmental > Aquatic > Freshwater > Ice >... | reverse complement strand
TTTATGAAAAAGGAGGCGGACGAAAGTAATTGAACATCAGTATATTAATAAGCATTTGTACCAGCAGACGGAATACTATGAAGCAGTTGGAAGTTACTCAATCGCACGGGCGACCCCGTTTGGAACAAAACCCAGCAACAGTTACGGGCTGATGAGTTCCAAATTCCCCCTTCTTTATAAATACTTGTACGTTAGTGGCTATGATAAACAAACTACTCTACATATTATTAAGCTTCGGAATTTCGATTTCAACTTTTGCTCAAAACAAACAACTGAATTTTGAGAGAAAACTTGTTGAATATTTCCAGAAAAAAACTTGGGAAAAAGTTTCTATAACTAGAGACAGTTTATATTTAAGTCCTTACAAGGAGAAGTTTAAAGTTTCTGTAAGTGACAGCTACATTGAATTCGCCACGAGTCATATTGTTATTAAAAATCCATACTTCTCAGACAAATTTGAAAATGCCGAAGAAGAAAAAAATAACACCAAAAACTTCCCAAGGTCTTTTTCAGCTATTTATCAAAATTCTCTCGTTTCGCTTTTTGAAAATGGAAAATTTGCTTGTTTTAATCTTGACAATTTTGAACGAAACACAAAATTGGAGGAAAAATTAAATACTAAACGATTTAAGTATCATTGGATAATTAACAATCAATTAGGTGGACTGTCTGGAAATTCGATTTTTGTTTGGAATGGCAATAAGTGGACTAAACCCAAAGATAATTTTCCACTTAAAAATCAACCAAAACTTTTTGAGGACGAACAATTTATTGTGTTTGGTGATTGTTTCGGAGAATGGGGAGGGACGGTATACTTCTTTGAAAAATCGACGTCGAAAACATTTTTCACTGAATCAACTTGTGCTAATTCCGTCATAAAAAATGCAAATGGATATAATGTTTTAGCTCACTTAGGACACGGCAGCGGTTCAACAGAAGTAAAAGCAATACCTGACCCGACAAAATTGACATTTGTAAAACCAAATGAAATTGGAAAAACCGCTAATGGACAGGCTATGGGCTACATTGACAAATCAAATGCCTTCAAGAAAATATTTGACTTTTATGGAGTTCAAATATTTTCATCTTTTAATTATCTAGACAAAGTTTTATACATAGTTCACCTTTCCGACTTAACCTTTATCGCAGAAATTAAGAATAATGAAATTAAAATAGTAAATCATTTATTTTTTAATGATTTATATACTCACGACCCGATTACTAACAAATATGGAAATTTTACTTTAATGAATTTAGACCATTATGGAACTGGTTTAAAGAGGGAAATTTCGGTATTAATTATAAACGGAAATAAAATCACACAACTTGATTGGAATGACAATCACAGCCACTAACATTGGGTTTTGTGCAAGTGTGGCTTGACGGAAGAGCAATCAGCAGCAGTAACTTTTCTGTACTTCAGTTCGGAGCTTGACGAATAAAGCCCAGCTTTGGTACTAACTATTTAACTTTATCAAAAAGCCAGGCAGAGGTTCCGGGCGGACGGAATGCTAATTCCACACCTGCACAAAGCCCTGCCCGTTATGCGCAATTTTAAAACCGACACCACGAATGAAAAACAACATATTGACTTTACTACTTTTACTAACAACATTAACAGCTTGCGCACAAAAGAAAATGGAAAATAAATATATTACGTGGGACGATTTTGTAGATGGTTTTGGAAAAGAAATGGTTTCAGCGGAAGACGTTTTTAATAATATGGTTAAAAACGGACTTAAAGACAATACTTTGACAAAAATGGACTTCACATTTGTCTCAGACAAACAAGAAAATCTAATAAAATTAGGAGAATTTATCAAAACACATTATTCATATACAGTTAAAGAAGTAAAAAGATTTGAAAACCTTTGGGAAATAAATGGAGAAACGAATGAATTCCCAATGACTGCTGACAATTTAATGTATTGGGCATTAGATATGTATAAGCGAGGATATGAATTTGATGCGACAATTGATGCTTACGGTGGTCTTGCTGACTCAAAAACTGCAATATTCTCTCCAATGGACACAACCAAAGCAGACTTTTATTTTGAAAAGGGACTTGAATGTTATAACAATGGCGACTTAAGTGGTGCAATTTTTAATTGGACATTGACAATTGAAATTGACCCGAAAGACCCAAACGCATATTATTCAAGAGCAATTGTAAAAAACGAACTTTACACTTGGAAATCTGCACTCAAAGACTATGACAAAGCAATCGAAATTGCACCAAAATTTGTAAGTGCTTTAATAAATCGTGGTGGACTTAAAGACGAAAATGGAGATTATCAAGGTGCAATTGCTGACTATGAAACAGTTCTAAAACTTGAAAAATTAGAAGCGGAAGAAAAGCAACAAGCATATTTTAATTTAGGAAATACCTACTTTAACCTAAAAGACAAAAAAAGAGCTTGCGAAAATTGGAATAAAGCACTTGAAAATGGTGCGGAATACGCAAAAGAACGAATAAATGAAAATTGTAAATAAGAAAAACTGCCCATAACAGCATTTTGGCAAAATGGCGGGTTTAGTGCTGAATTAAACAGCAGTTCTTCGATTGAACTTTTGTACAAAATGAACATTTGCACTTCGATTTCCGCCACTTCGCCAAGCGGCAAAACGTTAGCGGTCATTGCAAGACAGACAATTAACAACCAAAATCAATATTTGCAAAATGACAGAACTTGAAATTTTGACTCAACAAACCGAAAGTGTTTACGATTGGCCGCATAAACTGATTGAAACAATTCCCTTTGACAAATAGGATATTATTCCCGACGTAATAGAATCAAATATTAACTGGCAGGTGGGACATTTAATAATGAGCCACTATTATCACTCAATTATGGTAATAGTGGGACATCAAATGGACGTAATTCAAAAAATTCCGCTCAAAAATTATGATGAACTGTTTACAAATGCCTTACCTAAAAATTCGGTTGGAAAAATAAACCCCAGTGACTTGCTAAACCAATTGACAATAGTTCAACAAAAATCAATTAGTATTATTAAGTCACTCACATTGACCGACCTTGAAAATCAATTAGAACCGACACCGACACCACATCCAATTGCAAAGACAAAATTTGAGGCAATAGATTGGAATATCAAACATACTATGTATCACTGCGGACAGATTGGAATAATTAAACGAATCATTGACGAACGCTATGATTTTGGATTAAGGAAAGCAGAGTAAAAGCAACGAACCGCTAACATTGCATTGGCACTATAGGGGCTGACGAACCTGGATTGAACATTTGTAATTCTATGTATATTTAGTACAAGCATTAGGCTGACGAGCCTTCTTTGCCCCTAAAACGCCAATGCTTCAACGTTGGCAGTAATGTTATCGAAAATCCTATGAACGAAGAAACAATCTTTTTTGAAATATCCGAAAGTGGAAACTTTATCCGGATTAACTTAATTGGTTCTAATCATCCGAATGCGGAATTGGATTGGGACAAAAATTGGTTGAAAGGATTAGTAAAAGTAAAATCTGGTGGATTTTCAGGAGAATTTAAAGCCGATTTTATGCCTGTCGATTTTGTGAGTTTTAAAAACGAACTGACAAAACTTTATGACAAATTAAATGGAATTGCAACATTTAATACTTTGGAAAATACAAGTTGAAATTAAAATTGTAGGCGATGGAATTGGACATTTACACGCTGAATGTGAAGTGATGGATTATGCAGGAACTGGAAATAAATTAGAACTTGAAATTAATTTTGACCAAACTCATATTCCAAAAATAATAAACCAACTTGAGAAAATTACAAACAGATCTCCGAAAATTGGTGAGCTGAAATAACAAACACTACTGCCAACAAAGGTTTTGCGTCAGGCGGGCTGAAGTGCAAAATTCAACGGCAGTTTTTCAATTGAACATTAGTAATAATATCAGCTTTTGTGCTTCGATTTCCCACCCGAACGCAAAGCCCCGCGCCGTTATAAGCAAGCATAAGTGACAGACCATTACAAAATATCGTTAGACATTTTATACCGACTTTTGAAAAAGTCAGGTAACGACCATTGGGCAAATTGGATTCAAAAAGACATTCATTTATGGACAACTCAAAAAAGAGTTGACAATCATTTAAAGGCTTATGGCGGAATGGGTTCAATTAACGACTTGTCGGTTGGCGGTTCAGACACAATTGGTGTTTGGAAAAACAGATTATTTGACACGACTAAAAATCTTACTTGGAGTTTAGCAAAAGGAAAAATATCGACACCACCACTTGACGACAAATTTTATCGTTACGGCTCAACTGAAATTAGCGGTTGGCGTTGTAGACATTGTGGACATTCGAGAATTGACAAATCAAATATCGAACTATATCTCTCGACTGAATTTTTACCCAAACTGTTCGTAAACTATATCCAACAAGACAAATTGATAGAAATCTTGGACTTGAATACCATTTTTTCGCTTGACCTAATAGTTGATAAAAGGAATGCAATTGAAAAGCTAATCCAAAATGCAAACATTACCTTGACAAGTGGAAATGAATGGCTATGGACTTGCCCAGAGTGTGAAAGCAAAAACGTTTGTGTTTACAGATGGCAGACAATGGACAACAAAACAAAACTTATTGAATCGAACGACAATTTAAAAATGGAAACTGAAAAAATGCCAGCTTATAACAGCACCTTGCCAAAAGCGGGGCGTTCGTGGTGGCAGAAACTTTTCGGCTCCGTATAAACATTAGTGGTAGCTTGACAGATGGTGCTTCGAAAGCACCGCCTTAGGCAAGCTGCAATACGTTGTATGCCATTTTAAAACGACCTCATATCATTGCTAGGAATAACAAATAAAATATCATTTAAACAAAAACTAAAATGAAAAAATCTTTCTTCTCAGTTTTGCATCTTATAGCCAGTATCCTTATTTACAGTTGTAGTTCAAATAAACAAGAAATTAACTTGGACGCTAACCGTGATGTTGTTAAAAAATATCATGAAGTATGGAGTAGCGGACAAGTGACAGAATTAGACAAAATATTAGCGCCAGATTTTGTCTGCCACTTTATAAACGAAATTGAGTGGAAAGGAATTGAAGGAGCAAATAACTCAATTACAAGTCATAGAAAATCATTTCCAGACTGGAAGGAAGAAATAGTTGATATGATTAGTGAAGGCGACAAAGTGGTAACTAGATATAAATCGACAGGCACTCAACAGGGGACATTTAATGGACTTGACTCGACTGGAAAGAAAGTTACTATCTATGAAACTTCTATTTACAGAATAGCCAACGGTAAAATAGCGGAGCAATGGGGTTTTCCTGACGCATTAAGTTTGAACAATCAACTCGAAGCAAAAAAATAAAATTGACAAGCAAAAAAAAAACGGCATACAACATTGGGTTTTGTGCAAGTGTGGCTTGGCAAACAAACATCAGCCAATTGCAAAGCCAAGCTGTGGTTCGGTCTGGACAAACATCGCTGAACATTTTATCTTAACTTCAACTCTATATTTTCAATCAGCAGTGGCTGTGGGCGGACGGAATACTAATGCCACACTTGCACAAAGCCCTGTTCGTTGTGCGTCATGTTAACAGAACCGATACTACATGGAAATAACGACAGGATTTAAAATAGATAAACCAGACATTTTTGTTGATTGGAATATAACGGAAAAAGATTTGCAAAAATTGTTTAGTAATTCTGATTTAGAAAAAGTCACAACTGGATACTTTACCGCCAATTGTGAATCATTGAGTGGATTATTTTGTATGATAGGATTTCACTTTGAGCCAAGAAAAGACGGTGTTCTTAGGGAGCTTGAATTTTTCAGAACAGATTATTTCGACTTAAACAGGTCGTTTAGTGATTTCCAAAAGCATTTCGAAAACTCTTTTGGAAAACCAAACAAGATTTCACATGGAAATGAAGGATTCAATAATAATTACAAGTGGAATTTGAACGGCATCCAGATTGTTCATTTCGTTTTCGATAGATTTGGACCAGAAGAACACATGAGAATTAAGAAAATTAGTTGATTATGGAAGACAGTTATACTTCAGCATGGATAATGTATTCAATTTTACATTCGGAAAATGAGAACAAATATTCAAAATTGTCTGATATAATCGCTGTTGCAGATTATTCAAATCATGCGATTTTGACTTATTCAGAATTTAAAGAGGGCTTGACTATACTGAACAGTCTTGGATTTGTTTCATCAAAGGACAATAAACTGATTATTTCTGATACATTTAAAGATTGGTGGACTTCAAAATTCTCAATGAAAAAGAGACTTTATGTTCATAAGGAGATTTCTGAAATAAATAAGTATATTTCAAAAATAAGGTCGTCAGTGGATAATAAAACTGATTTTGCTTTAAATTCAGAATCAGATTTTGATATGGCAGTGAAAGAATATTTGGATAAAATGAATAGTAAAAGATAAAAAAAAACGAACGCCCAACACACGCTATAAGCAATGCGGGGTGCAGCGGGTATGCAAGTTTGGTTCTCGCAGGTTGTTTTGTATCGTGTGATACGGACACAGCCACGAAAACCCGCCCTGCTCATAGCGCAAAACGTTAGGCGGCATTTATAGACAAAAACAAAATGGCAACACCTGGCAGACCACATAAATCAGACCCACGTGTCGACAGCATGACATCGGACATCGAAAAGGGTGACAACGAAAAAGTAAAAAAACTCTTGACCGAAGTTGGAGTTGACGCTTGCGACAGTTATTTAAGGACAGCATTAATTTGGTCTGCATTTTATGGTAATGCTTCTTTACTGACATGGTTAATTGAGAATGGTGCAAATATAAACTACCAAGACAAAAATGGTTATTGCGCTCTACACTTTGCAGGACAAGAGAAAAGAGCTGATATTGCTTCGATACTTCTCGACAAAAAGGCAGACCTTGAACTTTCAGACACACACGGCAATACTCCTTTGTGGACTGCTGTTTTTAATGCAAAAGGTGACGCGACAGTCGCAAATCTTTTCATTCAAAAAGGTGCAGACCTCGACCACGTAAATAAACATCAGCGGACACCCAGACAAATGGCTGAGACATTTGGTAGTTTTAATTTGACAAAATAAAACGACCGCCTAACAGCACCTACTTGCAATTTTTTGCGGGTTAGTGCTCAAATGCGTAACTTGGACTTAGCAAAAACTGCAAGTAGCTGCAATACGTTATGCGGCATTGTAGAACGACCGAACAGACAATATGAAACCAGTAAAATCGACAGCAGAAATTTTAGTCTTTAAAGCACTCAACCGAGATATCGACAAGACTTGGGTTGATTGGGCTGTTGATATGCTTATGGTTGGTTTTGACACCGAGAATTTGACAATTCTTGCAGGCGAAAGTGAGCCTTTCAACCAATTCCAAATGCAAGAACTTGCGGACAAAGTTTTGGAGGAATTGCAACTGGACTATTCGGACAAAGACCAAACTATAAAAAACTATGCCTGTTATCTCATTGACAAATCGCTTAACGGAGAAATCGACAACTTTAAAGTGCTTGACATTCTGAAAGACATTTGTATCGAGCTTGACTATGAAAATTACTTGTATGACTTCTATTCCCTTTATTTCGCCAAAGACGATTTATCTTATTCGGAAAATCAATGGTATTGGGACGGAGCGACAAGAGATAATATTGAGAAAATAATAGCGGACTATTTTACAACTTGGAAAACTAACTGTGTGACAGATGAAAAACAACGAGCGCCCAACAGCAGTTTGGCAAAATGCCGGCTTAAGTGCTAAAACCAACGGCAGTTCCTCGATTGAACTTTTGTGCAAAACTGAACATCTTTGCTTCGATTTCCACCACTTCGCCAAGCTGCAAAACGTAAGCAGCAACCTTATGACCGACCAAACTCACAATTGCAGACATAACGACCAAACTGAAAGTGATATTGAAAAATATGGCTTGACAGTTATTATTCTTGAAGCGACAGAATACCTGCCCGCGTTTGCATATTCAATTGGACTTTGGAAGACTTTTAAGCATCCTGAAATTATTTGTTTCGGACTTACGATAAAGAATTTACATGCACTCATCAATGACGTTGCTGAACTTGCAAAGCAAGGACAAACAATAACCACGAATAAAAACTATGACGACTTTTTCGACAACTCTGACACGCAATTTGTAAATGTTGACCAAAGTTATTTCAGTCATTATTTTGGAACAGCAATCAATTATTATGGCTCTGACCAGTTTCCAGTATTGCAATTTATTTGGACGGACAGAAACAACAAATTTCCTTGGGACGAAGACTTTGAAGAAGAATTCAAATATCGGCAACCGTTGCTTGACAGAAGCGTAGATTTCAAATTTAGAGAAGCAAAAAATTTAGGAATATTTACGACCAGACAATGGCTAGAATTTGATAAACCAATTCTTCGTGTCGTTCACGATGAAGACGGAGATTGGCAATTTTTGACAAGCGACCAAATGCCAGACGACATTAAGCTTGTTGCATTAGAACAAATGACATTAAAGGACAAAACCCTTAATGAAATTTTTGACCTTGACTATGGCGAAGAAGCAGAAAGAGAATTTGTAGGTGCAGAATGGACAAGGGCCACAACGCAGACCGACGATGAGTAACGGCTGCTGCTTACATGGGTTTTGTGTTATGGTGAGCTGACGAACAAAGGCTTATCCTTAGTTTTTCAATTGGGCTTTTGGTTATGGGTTGGGCTGACGTTCCCTAATTCCCACCACAACACAAGGCCCTAAACCGTTAGCAGTAACTTTAGAAAGACCCGATAATGACAGATTGGTACAGACGAAAAACTTGGACTAAAACAGACGAAGAAGAATACTTCGCCAAACTTAGACGTGCAAGAAAGGACGGACGAGCCCAATATTTAAGAGTTCAAGCCATAGAACTTATTGAGACCAAAGACAAAAATCTATTGTTGGTTGCAGAAACACTTTTAAATAGAATCCTGACAGACTTTCCTGACAACCTAATTGAAAAAAGCCAAACACTTAATTCATTAGGCGAAATATATAAGTTGAGAGAAGATTACGAAACCGCATTAGATTACTTAAAAAAATCGCTTGACTTTGAAAAAGAATTTCCAAAAGTAATTACGACCGCATATTTGAACTTTTCTGAAACAGTTGTACGTGCATAAAAAACAGAATTATATGACAAAGTTGAAAATTTGCAAAAAGAAAAAACAAACGAAGACACTTTAAAGTTTGCAGTTCAGAATTACATTATGTATTCTGTATTGACAGTAATTTTAGAGTATAAAGGCGACTTGGGGCAGTCAGAAATCTATGCTGACTTAGCAGAAAAGAATGCAACGACACAAACGAATTCACTTTGGAACCCGCAAAAGAAAAAAATTAGAACAGTAAAAGACAGAATCAAATGGTTGGACAAGCTTGTAGGACGGAAATAAAACTACTGCTAACAGGGGTTTTGCGTTATGGGGGCTGAAGTGCTTAGTAGAAACATTTGTACAAGGTTCAACATTGTGCTTCGTATGAACATTTGTGCTAAAAATCCCCCACAACGCAAAGCCCCGAAACGTTGCCTGCAAGCATTTTGCAGACCAAAATCATTTGACATTTTTCTCTTTGACAACAGTCTTAGTGGGACACATATTTGACAACAATTATTATGACAGAATTGGAAGAAAAAGTAAATGCTTTAAACAAACTAATCATAAGTGGGGACACGATAAAAGCTATGGAAACTTTTTATTCCGAGGATATTGAAATGCAGGAAAATGAAGATACTTCAAGAAAAGGCAAAAGTATTTGTATTGACATAGAGAGGAACAATTTACAAAGAGTGAAAAGTGTTGAAAGCAACCTTCTTAACCAAGCTATTGACGAAGAAAAAAATGTTGTTTTTAGTGAGTGGGGTTTTTTAGTTACTTACAAAGACAATAACAAATATATGGTGACAGAGATATCTGTTCAACATTGGCTAAACGGACAAATTGTAAAAGAAAAATTCTACTATAAAAGTTTCCGTAAGATTCACTAATTAAAAAAGGTAGTCTTTGTGAACAGGATATGCCAGCAGGCAACATGGGGTTTGGCGTTATTGGGGCAGGACGTTGTTGGCTTCGGCTGTAGTCCGATATCAGCTTCAGTTTCGTCTCGACGTTAATAATTTAGCTTTAGTTCATATCTTCAACTTTAAAAACAATATTGGGCTTCAGTTGTGGGCAGACGTTTTTAAAATATCCCAACAACGCCAAGCCCTGTTCGTTGCCTGAAATTATATTAGACCATGCGTATCATAGCTTTCATTCATTTATTGACATTTATTACCTCACTTGCTAACTCTCAAAATATTTACTCTGCTCTTCAATTAAATCAGGACAGAGAGTACAAAACCAAACAACCTAAAAAAATTGTTGAAACAAATACTTTTTATAACACAAGCGGCACAAAGATTGACAAAAATGTAAAGACATTTGATGAAGCAGGAATGTTGTTAATTGAAGAACGTTATGATGAAAGTGGAACTCTTAAAGCAAGGTTAACATATACAAACGACACAACAAACAGACTTAAACTGACAAGAACTTTCGAAAGATGGAATCAGTTTGGGTTTTCAAAAGAAACCGCCTTTTACAATTATGACACTAATCGTTTTTTGATAAGCACCACTGACAAAGATGCTAATGGAAATATTCTTCGACAATCAGACCTCATTTGTAATGACAAAGGACATCCAATACAACTTTCCTTATTTGACGGCAATGGAAATTCATTTGGACAAGAAATTGCAACATATTTATATGAAATTAACAAAGTAGTTACTTCTGTTGTTTCCAATGACGGCAGGACTCTTTCTTCTGACACAATCAAAATTAGTTTTAAAACAGCCAGTTTGTTTCCAAATGACAGGGAAACCTATAATGCAAATGGCGATTTAGTTAATTGGACAAGTAGAAACTTCAAAGGAGAAGAAACTATTTATGAAGAGGAATACATTTATGACAGCTTTGGCAATTGCATTGAAAGCAGAATTTACAAAGTGACAGTAAAAAGGAGCGGGAATAAGAAAAGAGATATAGATAGGATTTTAAAAAAAGACTTTACTTACTGACGACAAATAACTGCAGGCAACATTGGGTTTGCTGCTATGCTGGTTGACGAATAAATCCTCATCATTTTGTTCGCTATCAGCAGCGGTTCGGGCTCGACGTCCAATGTCCAGCTTTTTGTTGTTAACTTCAATTTCAGTTTTTTAATTGGGCAGCGGTTCCGGGCTGGACATTATAAAATACCAGCACAGGAGCAAGCCCCGCTCGTTGGCGGTAATGCTGACAGACCGCAATTTGACAATCATTATTTATTACAACTAAAAAAGGGGAAAGCCGAAAACCCATAAGACTAGGCAAACATTAAATAAAATAAACTGCCATGACAAAATTCTCACTGACGACCCTTACCTTAACAACCTTTCTATTTATTGTTGGTTGTACAAGTAACGACAAAACAATACCCGCCACAACAGAACAAACAGCTTCAACCTTGACGGCTTCGGACAAGCAAGAAATTGAAAAAGAAATTTCTAATCTTGGTAAATCATTTTTTACTCATGTTGAGAAACTCAACATTGATAGTTGCATGAATTATTTTGAGAATACTTCTGATTTTTGGTCTGTAAATCCTGACGGTACAGCAGGTGACTATAACTCTCTCAAAAAAATTAATGGAGAAGGTTTTAGTCAAATGAAATCTTTTAGTAGCAAACTAAACAGTGAGAAAATTAGAGTTCTATCAAAGACACAGGTTTTGTATACCTATTTTGCGACACAGGAATTTGTGCTTAAAACAGGCGAAAAAATGAAAATCGAAAATGTTGCAGGGACAATGCTTTTTGACAAAATAGCTAATTCGTGGAAAGCAACTTTTTATCAAGAGTCGGGTGGACAACCTGTAAAAGTAGAATCTAAAAAGTAAATCAGAACGTTGACAAGAAGCACTGCAGCCAACAAGGGGTTTGGCGTTATTGGGGCAGGACGTTGATAGCTTCGGCTGTTGTTCGCTATCAGCTTCGGTTTGGGCGGGCCGTTAATAATTTAGCTTTAGTTCTTTATCTTCAACTTTTAAACAATATTGGGCTTCAGTTGTCGGCTGACATTTTTCAAATATCCCAACAACGCCAAGCCCTTTTCGTTATGCCTCATGCTTGAGTGACCAATAAACATGAAACTGACAGAAAACATCAATTTTGACAAAATAAAAAACGGAGAAAGCTGAAAACCGAATAGAGTAGGCAACAGAACAATAATAACAATGAATAAATTTATGATTGATATCCTTTTACAAGGATTAGACAATGAAACAAGAATGAAATTATTACCCAAAGAGCAAGAAATAATAAAGGAGTGGGAAGAAAATGGGTCACTTTTGGCTTCCTATATAAAGGCAGACACCGCTGGAATCTACTTGGTGCTAATCGCTAGCGACAAATCGGACGTAGACAAAAAACTTTCAACTCTGCCTTACTATCCCTATATGAAAATTGAAATAATTACATTGAGGTAATCATTTAGAAATTGAACAAGAAAAGCACGAAGGCACAACACGAGTTTGGCAAAAGTGTCGGTTCAGTGCTCCGCAGACACATTTGTGGTTAATCAAGCATTGGTTCTCCGCATCAACATTTGTGGTGAAAATCGCCACCTTCGCAAAGCCCAAAAACGTTATGCGCAAGTGTAAAGGCAACAACCACAGCAATCATCAACATATTCACAATTAAAAGGAATAAATAAATCAGTGTGACAAGAAAACCACAGCAAGCAAGACAAAGAAACTTAAAAACAAGAATTTTATTAATAGCACCATATATCGTTTTCTTTTGCATATCAATAAATACACTATCTGCTCAAACTATTGACCTTGGTAGTTGGAATATACTTAATCTAAAATATAATTTCGACGAAAAATGGAGCTTTTTTGGTGAAGCACAATTACGTTCTTTAAAATTTTACGACAACTTTCACTACTACGAATATAAGGGCGGTATTAACTATAAGGTTCATAAAAATGTAAATCTAACCTTAGGAGCAGGTAGTTATCAGACTTATAAAGAAGGTGGAGATTTTATTTTACCCAAAAACAATGATGAATTTAGAATTTGGCCTCAGCTCATTCTGTTTCAATCAATCGGGAAACTAAAAATTGAACAACGTTATCGTGCAGAATTTAGGTTTACAAGCAATGGCTACCGCAAGCGTTTTCGTTACCGATTTGGCACATCTTACCCATTTGGAAAGGAACGAAATAAATACAAACCTTTTCAAATTAGCGCAACTAATGAAATATTCTTCACCGACAAAGAACCATATTTTGAAAGAAACAGGTTGTTATTTGCATTCAATTACAAGCCTTCCAAAGCAATAACATTACAAATTGGTTATTTACATCAATTCGATTATAAAATAAATGATGAAACCGGGAGAGACTTTTTTGTAGTGGGTATTTACTACGAACTATTCAGGAAATTGAAATCAAAACAGGAGCAAAACACTGAATTAAAAGATAACTAACAACGGGGAAACACCAGCGCCTAACAAAGGGTTTGGCAAAAGTGTGGCTGGACGGAAGTAAAATCGGTAGCAGCAAATATCCAAACTTCAGTTCGGGCCTGACAAACAAATTTCGACATTAGTTCTTAATTTCAACAAAATATTTTCAATCAGCAGCGGTTGTGGTCAGAAGGAATTCTAATTCCCCAACAACGCCAAGCCCTGTTCGTTAGCTGAAACCCCTAAACGACATTGCTAAAATTGAACATTTTGAAAAATGTTCAATTTTTAATGTTCATTACAGTCAGACGCAAAAAGTGAAAACAATGCAAAAAAATAAAATTATCAAACCATTATTGACAATATTTCTATTATTGCTCTCATATTCAAGTGGATACACTTGTAGTATGTTTAAGATAACCATTGGTGATAAGACTATTGTCGGGACAAACTTTGATGCTTACTATACCTCACCGAGAATTTGGTTTGAAAGAGCCCTTAAACCAGGAACCTATGGAGCAGGTTTTTCGGGTGGTAGAATAAGTGGAGTAAATGAATTTGCACCTCAATCAGGAATGAACGAAGTGGGACTTTCGTTTTCTCGACTTGCAACAGCAACACCGGAAAAGAACATTGTGGATATGAGTGATAAAAAAACTATTCCTAATGAATGTAGTTATTTGAAGGATATTTTACACACTTGTAAATCAATAGAAGAAGTTCAAAATTATATTAGCCAATACAACCATAGTTTTTTTAATGAAGACGTATTTATTTATGTTGAAAAATCCGGAAGATATTTAATCGTTGAACCTTATACTTTGACAACAGGGAATGATGCAAACTATGTGTTATCAAATTTTTGTCCGTCAGTTACAGATGCAACTCATGCAAATAAATTAGACCGTTATCGCAAAGGCGTTGAATTGTTAAAAATTAAGGCAGATACGACGTTAGAATTTTGTAAAACTATGTCTGACTCAATGCACGTTTGTCGAAATAAAATTGGAGACGGAACTTTATTGTCCTCGAATTGGAACTCAAAAGACGGAATAATTACATTGTACTTTTATCACGACTACACGCACCCGATTCAATTTAAATTGAAGGAGGAGTTAGGAAAAGGTGACCATTTTTTTGAAATCCCAAAAATATTTCCACCAAATGAAGAATTTCAAAGGCTATTAAATTACAGAATTCCACAAAATACGCCGGCTTTACAATACTTCCTATTATTTTGTGGCGGATTATTTTCGTTTACTTCCATATTTTTCATATTTAGTTTTATGAGGACAAGAAAATCGACAAGCAACTCAAATATTAAATTGTTGTTTTTCCCTTTGGGTCTAATAATGGCATTTTATATGTTTTCATTAATTAGGAACCTTATGATTTTTTACTCACCATCACCTTACAAAGATTATATTTTTACAATTCAAAATATAGCGGCTTATGTTCCATTTCTAATTCTATTGCTAATAATTCCGTTGTGTTTATTAAATAGAAGAATTTTAAAAACAAATGCTTGGTCAAACTTTTCAAAATTGTTACTAACAACAAACAATTTGACATTTATAATTTTAATTTGTTTGTTTTGCTATTGGAGACTTTATAGCATTTTTTAAATAGACAAAATCAACTTGACGAAAATCGAGCATCAGCTAACATTGCATCAGCATTATGGGGGCTACAAATATAGGATCAACAATTGTACTAATATCGCACCGGCGACCAGGTTAGCGCTTGTACTATATTCGGTTGACGGAAAGATGACGACATGAATTTCACCGCACAAAACTTATCAACCATTACAGCCCGTAACCTCGTCGTAAACGGTGATTGGGACAATTTTTTTCCTGTTGAAATTGCTGTCAATATTTACCGTTTTACACCAACAGCAGCGCTATGGATTATTCCTGGCGGCGATCACGTTCCAATTTATGATTCCATCGTTCCATTTAAATCAAGTGCCCTGCGATTCCTTGAAGAATCGGAAGGAAATTGCTACTTGCCAGCTGAGATCAGAAGTATGGTAGATATTCCGACTAAAGTACCCCACGATTCCGCTGTAAATGACCCCATTTATTCCGGCGCAAAGTACGCCAGTTAGGACCGGCTATTTTAACACTAAGCGAGAGCGATAATTTATTAAACTT
>Ga0123337_10003833_pt1 | contig 15668 bp, 15 predicted proteins | sample frozenSSSSmetaG_FD_89792 | JGI IMG/M metagenome (GOLD analysis project Ga0123337, IMG submission 89792) | Glacier valley bacterial and archeal communities from Borup Fiord, Nunavut, Canada, to study Microbial Dark Matter (Phase II) -... | ecosystem: Environmental > Aquatic > Freshwater > Ice >... | reverse complement strand
TATGCTTATCACCACCGCCTCCACCGCCGTTGTACAAGGGCTACGTAACCATATCACGGGTCAGCGGCAACAAGATCGGCAAGGCGTATCTCCTTTTGGGAGTCCAAGAGCGACCACTCCTTGGACGGCATCGGGCAAGGGTCGTTCTGAGCCGGCCTGGGAGCAGATCGCCGCGACGACACTGCTTTTGCAACAACAATTACAAGAGATACGTGGCGAAGCCAGATCGAACCAACCAAGCGACGGTTTACCCGCGCCAACAGGCGGCCCACGTCGCCCCAATGCTCGCCCCGCGCCATCGCATAGCGAGCAAGAGGTACAAAAGCCTACCCATGTTACAACTTCGCCTCTGCAAGGGCCGAAGAGTACCACACCGCTGAATCCAGCCGCAGCACCAAATGTTGGTACACAGCGTCCCCTCGCGCCCGCCGCGTCGGTTGCACCACCCACCCCTGTGCCTGTCCGAAAACAAGAGAGCGCATCACCTGTATCACCCCTAACACCAACCATAGATGCGCCGCTAACGGCAATACCCGTGCAGAAAAAATCAACCGAGCCTATCAGCATCTCGCATACACCCGTACAAGGAAAACCGGCGGCAACCGTGACACTCGCGCCCGCGTCTCCTCTGCCGATTCCCGTTGAGACCACACGCGGCCTCTCACAAACTACCGCACCTACTGCCCCCGCCCTCGCTGTTCCTACATCGCTGAACAAACACGAGAACCGCGATGGAGCCATCATGCAGATCGGCGACGACGATCTCGCAATCTTTGAGCAGTTGCGTCACCAACTCACCATTTGGCTACGGATCGAGGCTATCCATATGGGACTAGAAACGGTGGACCAAACTCCCGCCCAACTACTTGACATGTTACGTAAGCAAGATCGGCATGATGAGACACGCCTACAGGTTGTTTCTACCCTGCTCAACCTCGCGAATCAAGTAATCAAAAACGGGCGTGTTAGCGTACTTGATTACAAGCAAGCGTTAATGTTCCACCTCATGCATACTAGACGCTAATAGTCGTAGTGTATCCTGGGAATATAAATCGACAAAAGGTAGCGTGGCTCTAAAACTGCGCTATCCCACTTGTGTTGCTGTAAACCTTGCTTTGTTCTCACTATACTGTAGCAGAAAGGTTGTATCGCGCCATGACAAAAGGAAGGGAAGATACCGCCGAACGGATGAAAGATATCTTTGCTCTCATTCGCACCCGCCACCAAAGCGGTCTATTAAGTGTGGAACGCTTCGCGAATGGGCATTTTGAAGAGGGGGAAATTCACTTTCAAAAGGGACAACCTGTGGACGCGCATACAGGCAACCGCATAGGTCAAGATGCGTTGGCGTGGCTTGTAATGTGGCGTCAAGTCTACTTTTTGTTTGTGCCTGAAGCCTCGCCTGCTCCCACTAGCGGCCCGCGTGCGCCCACGATGCCCAACCCACGAACACCCCTACCCCCTACTCCATCTGTAGTCCGCAGGGGAACGGGAACCACCGACCCACTTTCACAACCATCGCCACCGCAGCAATCAGCATCGCGAGCGACTGGTGGTGCGTATCACGAACGTGTACCGCGCAAACTCGCAAATGAGCAAAAGGTTATGGACCTGGCCTTGACGCGTTCCCAACGTTCCGTTTATCTCCTGATTGATGGACGCAGAACCATTGCAGACCTGATACGCTTCACAAGTAAAGATGCACAGGAAGTATACAATCTGCTCGCCGAACTACAGGTGCGTGGCCTCATTATCATCTAATCTACCCTTATTTGACATGGCTGTATGTTCTTTGAATAGGCTACGCTGTCTTCGCCGTGATTGCTGGCAAGAGTTCTTGCAGTTGCGCGAGCCAATTTTCGCCAAACAATCGCTTCGGAATACGGATAATCCCCTGCTGCACCCGTGCCTCATTACGAAAACGCCGATACAGTACGATACGATTGGGAACAACCGTTCTTTTCACAGTAAGGATAAACTCGTTATCTTTCATCGCAACCGACTCAAAGCCTAAGCGCGATGCCTCGACCTTCAACCGTACCATCGTAATCAGGTTTTGCACCGAGGGCGGTGGCGTACCAAAACGATCCGTCATCTCCGCCGTCATCGCCTCAACCTGCTCCGGTGTACTCAGATGCGCGAGTCGCTGATAGAAGTTGACTTTGAGTGTACGATCACCAATGTAATCGTCGGGCAAATAGGAATCCAACGGGAGGTCGATGGTGGTGCTTATCGTGGCAAGTTCGCTTTGTTTCCCCTGTAACTCCTGAATAGATTCCGCGAGCAGTTTGCAATACAGGTCAAAGCCCACCGAGTTCATTGAACCCGACTGCTCCGCGCCAAGCAGATTGCCGGCTCCGCGTATCTCCAGGTCTTTCATGGCGATACGAAAGCCTGCGCCTAACTCCGTCGCCTCAAAAATTGCGCGCAGGCGCTTCTCCTGTATCTGTGTAAGCTTTGCGTCTTTTCCATAAAAAAAGTATGCATATGCCTGTTGTGTGGCGCGTCCGACGCGTCCACGAAGCTGGTAGAGTTGCGACAGACCAAAGAAGGCCGCGTTATTGACGATAATCGTGTTGGCGTTCGGAATGTCAAGCCCGTTTTCGATAATGGTTGTTGAGACCAACACATCGTACTCGCCAGCAGAAAAGTCGATCATGACGCGCTCTAATAATTCTTCATTCATCTGCCCATGTCCAACTACGATCCGCGCCTCTGGAATGAGTCGCTGTAACTTCTGTGCAAGCACCTGAATTCCCTGCACACGGTTGTGGACAAAGAAAACCTGTCCCCCGCGATCAATCTCGCGCAGAATGGCCTCTCGTATCAATGGATCGTCGTATTCGCGGATAACCGTCCGAATCGGCAAGCGTTCTTGTGGGGGTGTTTCGATGACGCTCATATCGCGCAGGTTCACCAGCGCCATATGCATGGTACGCGGAATCGGGGTCGCGGTCATGGTGAGTACATCAATTTCGCTGCGTATTTGCTTGAGCCGCTCCTTATGTACCACGCCGAAACGTTGCTCTTCGTCTACAATGAGCAGACCAAGGTTGAAAAAAACGACATCCTTTTGCAAGAGGCGGTGGGTTCCAATCACGATATCGACCTTGCCAAATGCGAGGTCTTCCAATACCTGTTTTTGCTCTTTCTCCGAGCGAAAACGGCTCAGTAGCTCGACACGCACGGGGTAGGCTTTTAGTCGTTCACGAAAAGTATTGTAGTGTTGTAGCGCGAGAATCGTTGTTGGCACGAGTACTGCGACCTGTCGCTGGTCGAGGACAGCCTTAAACGCTGCCCGTAGCGCGACCTCGGTTTTCCCATAGCCAACGTCGCCGCAAACCAGCCGATCCATCGGGCGCGGCCTCTCCATGTCCGCCTTCACCTCTTCAATCGCTCGCTCTTGGTCGGGCGTCTCTGCGTACGGAAAGGCATCTTCTAGTTCCTGTAGCCAGGGTTGCTCGGCATCTGACGGAAATGCATGTCCAGGGGTGGCTTCACGCGCACCATAGAGGCGGAGTAGATCACGGGCGATATCCTGCACCCCCTCTTTTACCTTCGATTTAGCCCGTGTCCACTCGGTTGTACCCAGCTTACTGAGTGCAGGTACAGCATCACCCATCCCGATAAAGCGCGTCACACGGTCAAGCTGATCGGTTGGAATATAGAGGCGGTCAGTACCTGCGTAGTGAATCAGCAGATATTCACGCTCAATCCCCGTCATGGTCATCTTGACCAGCCCCTCGAAGCGACCAATACCATGCTCTTGATGCACCACGTAGTCGCCTGGGTTGACCTCCGCGAGAAACGATGCCGGCGTAATCGGCTTGCGCCGTTGCGCGTTGCGTCGTTTTGACCAGCCGAAAATCTCAGCGTCGGTATACACGTGCAGGGCCAACGGGCTGGATTGCCAGCCCTCCGTTAGTTGTCCCTGAATAAGCGTCAATGTCCCAGCCTCTGGAAGTTGTAGGATATTCGCCCCCGCCCCAACATGAATAGCCTTTTCACCAAGAATGCTTTCGTCACTAAGCACCTCGGCCATGCGACGAGCTTGTATCGTGACAATCACTACGCGCTCCCGACTGTCAAGTGCCTTACGACAATCCTGCACAAACGCGCGCAGGCGTCCACCATACGAGTTCGCGCTGCTAAATGATGGCATCAAATGCTCCGTGCCGTCATGGAGCCGCGCATCAAACTCACCTTCCGCCGCCGAGAGCGCATCGGCAAATTGCAATTGGCGTCGCTGCTGCATCTGCGGCTCTAGCTGATTCCAGCTTACGTATAGAGCGCGTAAACGGGTGGGGTTTTCGTGTTCCTGCTCTTTCCGCTCTTTTATTTCGTGTGCCTGCTCCTCAAGTTCCTGGATGCGCCGCTGTGCATTGGTTGCATTATTAAAGACAAGTAGGCTATTGCGTGGCAGATAGTCGAGTACAGTGGTCGGACTGTGCAGGTAGGGCAAATAGAACGCGATATCGTCGAACGAGTGCTTTTGACGCAACTCTTCTAAATCGTGCAGCCAACATTCCTCGGCGTCACGATGAAGCATCGAACTATCCAGTTCCGCTAATACTTTTGCCGCCTCTGGCCCTCGCGTGGGGAGTGCCTCACGCGCTGGCCCCACAACGCAGGTTGCGACAGGGTTGAGTGAACGTTGTGTCTCCTGGTCGAAGGTACGCAGCGATTCTATCTCGTCTCCAAAGAACTCTACGCGGATAGGACGGGGGAGTGTGGGCGGGAAAAGATCGACGATGCCGCCGCGATGACTGAACTGCCCCGGCTCCTCTACCTCCGCCACAGGGGTATAGCCGAGGTTATAGAGCTGTTCTAGCATCGCCGCCAGGTCCACTTCCTGTGCCGTTTTGAGCGTAAACAGGCTTGCCCTCAACTCATCGGGCGGAATGACAAGCTGGGTAAGCACCCGCGCCGAGCACACAACAAGTGGTACATGCTCTTTCTGCACGAGCGCGATCAACGCCTGCATCCGCTCCTGGGTCGCGGCCCCGTTGCTCATCATCCGCTCATAGGGGAGCGCGTCGCGGTCAGGAAGACAGAGAACATCATCAGGATTTGGCACAAACTGCTTTAGCGTCTCTACTATCTGATTTGCCTGCGTCTCATCGCTTACCACAAACAACACTGGTTGTTTCAACGATTGCGCGATGGCCGCCACCACATAGGGATGGGCCGCCTCATTGACGCCCGTCAAAGCAGGCAAGCCGTCTGCATTGCGAATTTGTTCTAGCAAACGTTTATATTCGGGTCGCTGTGTCAGCAGCGCGAGTAATCCCTGTAATGTCACATCTTCCTCCGGCGAGTACAAAAACACAAGAGTCCCCTATACTCTGTCGCTATAGGGGGTAAAACCGTTTTCTTTTTTAACCGTCCAGCGTTACAATGATACCGTATTACCAGGGTACGCGCAATATAGTATTATTCTACCGAAAGAAAAGCAATTGCGGCAACACCTAGTACCAGACCGATGACCTGATACGCTGTTGTCTTTTCGTGATAGACAAACACGCCAATCAGCACGGCCCCGATTCCCGAAAGCACCGAGAAAAGAACTGCCCCCTTGCTCAACTGCGCCCCTGTGCGTAAACTCACCAGCCACGCCGTATTCGCGGCGACGAAGCCGACGATGGAAAGCAACGCGAAAATGTACTTGCCACTCACCGCGAACTGTTTCGCAAGTACATCGGCAATCAACTCAAAGACGACGAGCAACAACAGATAGTATAACCATTTGGGGGGCAACATAAAAAACCTTTCTTCTGTACTACTTTTCAAGCAGAGAATGTATCGCCGTGTCGCTGATCGTTCGTCGCGTTACTGGCGTAGACAAGACCATCGAGGTTGTCAGGTGGCCCTGTATCGCCAATTGGTCGATCAGCGTCTCCAAATGCTCAACAGACGCGGCCATGACCGTGAGTATAAACGAGTCGCTGCCAGTGACACGCGAGCATTCCAAGACTTCGGGAATCTTCTGTAGCGAAGGCCCCAGGTGTACGCAGCGTTCGCCAGAGGTACTCATGCGGATAATGGCCGTGATTGGATAGCCTAACTTTGCGCGGTCAATCTCGGCATGATAGCCGCGAATAATGCCCGCATCTTCCATTTTTCGCACACGTTCCGCGACAGCCGGAGCCGAGAGGCCAACGCGCTGTCCCAGTTCGGTATAAGAGAGCCGCGCATCCTCTTGCAACGCCTCCAACAGTTGCCAACTCGTGCTATCTAAGAGCTTTTCAGTTTCAAAAGTCATCGAGTCTTTTCTCCTTATTCTCCTAAGTTTTTCGCAAAAACACCTTTCTTTTCCTCTTTAGTATATGCCAAAATGCCAGTATACTTATAGCAGAGAAAAGAAAGCTGCACTAGTAAAACCTACTAGTTAAAGATCCAGGGAGAAGACCATGTTTACCATCCTCATTGTCGTCGCGTTGTTTGTTGTCCTAGATATGATTGCGCTACGTTGGGGAGCCGACAGTCGCGAGCGCATGAGCAGTTCCGAATGGGAGCGCAGACTGCGCCAGGAAGAACTGCTTGCAAAGCATCGTGCGTAATTTTCGATATGAGGTTCAGAATAGTAGTACTATCCTGAACCTCATATTTTATTTAGAACGTGTGATGCGACCTGCTACATCTCCTAGTCGATGTGTTCCGCGCGTTCACGGCGTTCAGCCTCACGGCGCAGGCGTTCCTGTTCACTGCGCTCTTTTTGTAGCCGCCGCTTCTCTTCTGCTTGTTGCTGGGCCTCTGGGTCCGCGTTCAACTCGTTCATAGCGATGGCTACACCCTGTCGAATAATGCTCGGCAAGGCGGCGGCGGCTTTTTCCTCTGCCGTTGTGAGCATTATTCGCTCATCAAGTGGTGGAACGCCCAGCACGTAGTTGATGGTGTCCATGCGTGCGTTGGCGGGTCGTCCAATCCCGATACGTAGGCGGGGAACCTGTTGCGTGTGTAGGTGGCGAATGATATTATCCATTCCGTTGTGTCCCCCCGCGCTACCACTCGTCTTCAAACGTATCTTACCCAGGGGGAGGTCAAGTTCGTCATACACAACCAGCACGTCCTCCGCCTGCACCTTGTACCAATGGGCAAGCGCGCCCACAGACTCACCGCTATTATTCATAAACGTGATTGGCTTGACCAGCACAACCTTCTCGGAGCCGAGCGTACCGCTTGCCAGAACCGCCCGATTGCGCTGCTCTGACCAGTTCCAGCCCAATGTTTTCGCAAGCGCATCAACCACGCGGAAGCCGACATTGTGCCGCGTCTGTTCATATTGTTGCCCAGGATTGCCCAGGCCAATGATTAGTTTCATGAAAAATTACCGACCATAGCCGAGCCGAGCCGCGAGATAGGGTGGCAATCCGGCCTTGATGATCTTCTCCTGTGTCGTTTCGTAGTCGTAATGGACACGATAGAACGTGAAGCCGCGTTTCGTATCGTAAATCATAAAGGCGGCGCGTGGGTCGCCATCTCTTGGTTGCCCAACTCCACCCGCGTTGACGATTGCGCGATGCCCCCTCGCTGCGCCCCATTCGCCCTCCGGTGGCACAATCATTTCGTTTGTCACCTGTACCATGCTTTGGCTCAGTCCCAAAAGCGCCAGCAGTTCCTCGATTTCACTATTGAGCCGCTCCTCCGCTGTCGCGACGGGCGGCTCCTCTGCTCTCACTTTCCCTGTAGCAACCTCTGCATTTGTCGCTACGAAATTGTTCGTATAGTCTTTTTGTGCGCTCGTTTCCCGTTCGTCTGCTACTACCTTCTCTTTATCTTGCGTTGACGCTGCGGAAACATCAGTGCTTTTTATGCTATCGTCGAGAGCAGGGAGGGTCCCATTCTTGCTACCGTGTTCTTTGGCCTCACTATGGACGCTTTCACTTGGTGTATTCTCTGCCTGTAGTGTTGGGCGTATCGCGGCAACCTTTTGTGTTTCCTCATCATCCTCATCCAATATCTCAAATGTCTCTTCCGCTGAAATTAATTCGCGTTGCTCTGTATCGGTGAGAGGAATGGTCGGCGTCTGTTCTATCACGTCCGGCTGCTGAAAGATAATCGGCACATGAGTGTGGCCGACAAAGCAAAAGCGGCTTGAGAAGCACTGGAAACTGCGCTCTGCTAGCACCTCTGAGGTAAGATATTCCCATAGCGGCCCATAGGGGCTACCGTGTACCAGTGTACACTCTCCGCGCTCGATACGCTCCGGAAGATTTTTGAGAAACTCTCGATGCTCATCGGTAAGCTGCTCCGCCGTCCACTCCGCAGAGGTACGCGCTGCCGCACTAAAGTCGTCCAGGTCAATCTTCCCCACAGCCGCCCAATCATGATTGCCCGCGATAATAATATCGGTTCGTTCGCGCAACTTCTCAATACATTCGTTTGGATTAGGTCCGTATCCCACAAGATCACCGAGAAACCAGAGTTGGTCGATTGGCTCCTGCGTGGCTAGCTCATCTATTTTCGCCAGGATCGCCTCTAGTGCCTCCAAATTGGCATGAATATCCGTAAATACAGCGTAGCGCATAATTTTGTGTACTCTATTCAAACTATATAGTAGAAGGTAGGTGGGGATATTCTATCATGTTTGTGCTATCCTTGCTAGTACCACGCCTATGGCCCATCTAGGGAGTGGTGATCAAAAAATGTAGGGGAGACCAGTGCTGTCTTCCCTTCCTCTCTCATTGCGTCCAGTTGCTTGCCCCAGGTTGATGTGATACCCTGGCAGGACAAACTTCTTTTCCTTACATGCAAAGACAGAACAAGAGAATAGGGGAGGATATACAATGGCACGACCTATTACACTTTTTACTGGTCAATGGGCCGACCTACCTTTGGAGCAACTTGCACAAAAGGTAAGCACATGGGGCTTTGACGGCCTCGAACTGGCTTGTTGGGGCGACCACTTCGATGTACAACGCGCTTTACACGAGCATGACTATATTCAATCACGGCACGATATCCTGCAACGTTACAACCTGAAATGCTTTGCCATCGCCAATCATCTCGTCGGGCAAGCGGTTTGTGATCCCATAGACGCGCGACACAAAGGCATTGTTCCACCCCACGTCTGGGGGAACGGCGAACCCGAAGGCGTCCGCCAACGTGCCGCGCAAGAACTTGCGGATACCGCCCGTGCCGCCGCAAAACTTGGCGTAACGCAGGTAAACGGCTTCACCGGCTCCAGTATCTGGCATCTCTTGTACTCGTTTCCGCCCAACGATGCCGCCGTTATCGAGCGTGGCTATGAAGACTTCGCCCAGCGTTGGAACCCGATCATCGACGTGTTCGAGAGCGAAGGCATCACCTATGGCTTGGAGGTTCACCCCACCGAAATCGCCTACGACTTCGTAACCACCCGCAAAACGCTGGACGCAATCGGCAACCGTCCCGGCTTTGGCATCAACTTCGACCCCAGCCATCTTGTGCATCAGTTCCTCGATTCCGCAACCTTCATCGAAGAGTTCGCGGATCGCATCTATCACGTTCATGTCAAGGACTCAAAGCTGCGCCTCAACGGACGGCGCGGCATTCTCGGCTCACATCTCAACTTTGGCGAGGCACAACGCGGATGGGACTTTGTTTCGCCGGGGCATGGCGATGTTGACTTCGAGTCAATCTTCCGCGCCCTCAATCGCATCGGCTACCAGGGGCCACTCTCCATCGAGTGGGAAGACTCTGGCGTTGACCGCGCATGGGGAGCGCAAGACGCCGTAAACTTTGTACGCCGCACCGACTTCGCGCCCTCGTCGGTTGCCTTCGACGCCGCCTTCAACCGCTGAAAAGTAACCAACCAACTTAGAGCGTCGGGGGTAACACAGGTAAGCTAAAGCCCCAATCGAGCAGTGCCTTTGCGTCGTTGAAGCGGTCCTGATACGTATCACTATGCAATACCACGCCCATGAGGTGGTGGCCGGCCCGTGTCGCGGCGAATACCAGACACCAGCCGGCCTCTACCGTATGGCCCGTCTTGATACCTGTCATACCCGTGTACGTCGCCAACAGATCATTGGTAGTTTTCCAGGTATAGCCATGATGCCGCCCCGTCGCGGTGAGCGTATAGCTTGGCGTCTGAACGACCTGGGCGAAAAGCGGAAGTGACATCGCATAGTTCGCTAGATGCACAAGGTCGGCGGTGGTCGTGTAGTGATTGGGATTGGTCTGGTCGTCGGGCGTTAAGCCGTCGGCATTTGTGTAGTGCGTTTGATACAGGTGGAGACGCCGCGCAAACAGGTTCATGCGCTGCACAAACTTATCCGATGTTCCCGCGAGCTGGTCAGCAATCGCTACGGCGGCATCGTCACCCGATGGCAACATCAAGCCATACAAGAGGTCTTTAAGTGGCACAACATCGCCAACTTGCAAGAGCGCACTGCTCCCGTTGTGCAGCGTCACCTCGTCTAGCGCGTCCTGCTTCACGGGAACCCCCTGGGCGAGGTCTCCCGTTTGAATCGCGATAATGGCCGTCATAATCTTTGTTGTGCTTGCCATCGGCAACGGCTTGGCGCCATTGATATTCACCAGCACATGCCCAGTATCCACGTCTTCAAGATATGCGGCACGGGCGGCAAGCGTTGGCGGCGCGCCCTGCACCGTTAGCACGGGAGACGGCGAAGGTACGGGCGTTGGCACAAATGGGACAGGGGTTGGCGATGGTGTCGGCGTCGCAAATGCATCGGTCACACGGTTGCCCACAGGCGTAAACGCAATAATCGGTGCGAGAATGAGAAGCAGAAGAGCGAACGTGAGAAGTGAAAAAGCCAGTATGCGCCGTGCCATATACTCTATCCCTGTTCTAAAAAAATATGACCACTAAAGAAAAGCATTTCTGAATTATACACCTCCACGTGTTGATGACTGCTGCTGGGCGTGGGGTGAGCGAGCCATCGCCATGCTCGTTCACCCCACACCCGCATGTTCTCCCAGCGTCAACGTGTATAGGTCTTCACTGATACAGACGCTTTTCCCGTTCAAAAATCGCGTTTTGTTCTGCTCTTTGCTAATGGTACTAGAGACCTTTGGGCCATTGCGTGTGATAGCTTGTTTCGCGCTCGAAAGCGTCGGCAATTCGCAGGATAACCTCTTCACCAAAGGCTGGGCCGAGCAGTTGTAGACCAACGGGCAAGCCATTACTAAAGCCGCCAGGGATGGAGATACCGCTGATGCCTGCCAGATTTGCGGGAATAGTAAACACATCTTGTAGATACATCTGATAGGGGTCCGAGATCTCGCCCAGCTTGAACGCGACGGTTGGCGAGGCGGGGCTGACCAGTGCGTCCACCTTCTCAAACGCCTTCTCGAAGTCCTGTGTAATCAGCGAACGTACCTTTTCTGCTTGCTTGTAGTATGCGTCATAGTAGCCGGATGAAAGGGCATACGTTCCCAGCATGATGCGCCGTTTGACCTCGGCCCCGAAGCCATATTGACGCGTCTTCTCCATTGCCTCCCACATATCGTCGGTGTCGCGGTACGAGTAGCCATACTTGACGCCATCGAAGCGGGCAAGGTTCGCGCTCGCCTCTGCGGGTGCGATGATGTAGTACGCCGCCACGCCGTACTTCGTGTGTGGCAACGAGACATCAACGATCTCCGCGCCCATTGTACGCAGCTTCTCGATATTCTCCCGTACGATTTTGATAACCTCTGGCTGCGTTCCCTCAACCCAATACTCTTCTGGCACACCCAGCTTCATACCCTTGATGCTTCCATTGAAGCCCGTCGTGTAGTCGGGGACAGGATTGGGCGAGCTTGTCGCGTCGCGAGGGTCATGTCCGGCGATAGCCGCCAGGAGTAGCGCGGCGTCGCGGGCATCACGGGCGAAGGGGCCGATCTGGTCAAGCGATGAGCCAAACGCGATAAGTCCAAACCGTGAGACGCGCCCATACGTCGGCTTCACGCCCAGCACGTTACACAGCGACGCAGGTTGACGAATAGAGCCGCCTGTATCACTCCCGTAGGAACCCATCGCCATACCAGCCGCCACCGCCGCCGCCGAACCGCCGCTGCTTCCCCCAGGCGCGCGTTCCAGGTCCCACGGATTGTGCGTATTGAAAAACGCCGAATTCTCCGTCGAAGACCCCATTGCGAACTCATCCATGTTGGTCTTGCCGACCATCACCATGCCCGCCGCGTTGAGTCGCTCCATCACCGTCGCGTTGAACGGCGGCTTGAAATGCTCCAACATGCGTGAGCCAGCCGTTGTCGTGATATCCTTGGTGCTGATAACATCTTTGATCGCGAGCGGAATACCCGTTAGTGGTGAAAGAGCCGCGCCACTTGCGATGCGTTTATCGGCCTCTTCCGCCTGTTGTAATGCTAGCTCATCCGTTATCAGGGTAAAGGCTTTCACTTTATCTTCAACCGCACGAATGCGCTCAAGATGGGCTTTTGTCAGCTCTACCGCCGAAATCTTCTTTTGGCGCAACAGGTCGCCAGCTTCATGTATTGTAAGCGTATATAGTTCTGTCATCGTCTTTTACTCGCCCTCCAACACGGCGTTAACCTTCAAGCTGTTGTCTTCCTGATCGGGCGCATTCGCAAGCAAAACCTCCGGTGGATACGATGGCTGTGGCACATCTGCGCGCATAATACTGGTGAGCCGTGAGGCGTGGGCCGTTGGCGAAACGCCGCTCACATCGGCCTCCTGTAGCACCTTGATGTTTTCCAAAATAACGGAGAGCTGTTGCTGAAAAGTGGTAATATCTTCTTCGCTCATGCCCACACGTGCCAGCTTTGCTACGTTTTCAACCGTTTTGCGATCAATCATATCTTTGTCCTTACGTCTCTAATATCGAATGGAAAAGCTACTGAGATGCTCAGTGGGTTCGCGCCATATCGTCTCGACCTCTTCCACCTCAGCCGCCGACGGGCCACGGCGGAGCGCGACAAGCAGGTTTTCTAGTGCTCCTCGTGCCCCTTGCGCGACCACTTCAACCGCGCCCCCACCTTTGTTGCGAGCATAGCCGCGCAACCCAAGTGCTAACGCCTGTCGTGAGGCAAAGTAGCGAAAGCCAACGCCTTGTACATACCCACGTACAAGGACGTGAAGTTCTTCAACACCCTCGTTTTTGCTGTTCTGACTCATGCCAGACTTTCTCTCTTCCCATGCTTTTTGCTAGTGTAGCATAGGCACAATCTACTGTCGAGATGCAAACGGGGCGTAATCTCTTTGCATTTTGGCCGTCTAAAATGCTACGATTGCAATGTATAAAGCATTTCTTGTACTGGTAGCAACAAAAAGTACGTGCAAGACGTAGTACTATACAGAAATACTAGTCATGCGCTATACTATGTGTGCCTCTCGCGGGTGTGTGGTAGTATAGTATCCTATCATATACTTTACGCGCCAATGCGTCGAGATGAGAACCCTCAAAATTACCTCGTTGAGGAGAGTATATTATGCAATCAGTACAGGACCTGGCAACCGCCGTACAACGTGTTGTTGGGAATGTCGAACGTGTTATTGTTGGCAAAGCTGACCCTGTAGCCTTTAGCCTCATTGCAGTTATTTGTCGCGGGCATATCTTGATTGAGGATGTCCCAGGTGTGGGTAAAACCGTTCTTACAAAAGCTATCGCTCGCTCTATTGGTTGTACTTTTAAGCGTATTCAATTCACGCCTGACCTGCTCCCAAGCGATGTCACAGGCGTTTCCGTGTATAATCAGAAGACCAGCAATTTTGAATTTCGCCCCGGCCCCATCATGGCCCAGATCGTGCTTGCCGACGAAATCAACCGCGCGACCCCTAAGACGCAATCCGCCTTGCTTGAGGCCATGGAGGAGGCGCAAGTCACCGTTGATGGCGTATCGCACAAGCTCCCCGAACCATTCATGGTCATGGCGACGCAGAATCCGATTGAGTACGAAGGAACCTTCCCGCTCCCCGAAGCCCAACTAGACCGCTTCATGATGAACATCAGTCTGGGCTATCCGAAAGCCGCGGACGAGATCAACATTCTCGATAGTCATCAACACCATCACCCGCTCGAAGACCTCGCCCAAATCATGGCGGCGGACGAGCTTGTGCACATCCAGCAGCAGGTTCGCGCCATCCATGTTGACCCGTCCATCCGCGAATACATCGTCTCGATCTCAAACGCGACCCGTAACCATCAGAACATCTATCTGGGCGTGAGTCCGCGTGGCTCGCTCGCCCTCTTCCGCGCGTCGCAAGCTCTTGCCGCGATGCGTGGGCGCGGCTATGTCATCCCCGACGACATCAAGCTTTTGGCAAAGCCGACGCTCGCGCATCGCATCATCGTAACACCCGCCGCCCGTGTACGTGCGATTACATCGACAATCATCCTGGATGAAATTTTGCAAAGCGTACCCGTGCCGAACGCATGGGTTGGTGGCGGAAGGGGACGCTAACATATGCGACCCTGGCAAGCTGTGCTACTCATCATAATTCTCACCATTCTCGCCGTAAGTAGTGGCTGGAAAGTTCTCTATGTCCTTACCTACGTCTTGTTTTGCCTGTTTGTGCTTTCCTGGTTCTGGGCGCGGTACAGCCTGCGGAAAATCGTCTTTCGCCGTGCCGTCACCAGTGGTCGTGTGCAGGTGGGCGAGCTGTTCGATGAGCGACTCATGCTGGATAACTTGAGCGTGTTGCCAAAGCTATGGGTGCAGATCGCCGATGGCTCAACCCTCCCCGGCCATCGCGCTGGTTATGTCGCGAGCATGGGCGGACGCAAACGCGCCATGTGGCGCGCGCGAAGCACCTGCAAGCAACGTGGGCGTTTCCAACTTGGGCCTGTCACCGCCACAAGTGGCGACCCCTTTGGCCTCTTTCGGCGGCGCATCATGCTATCCGCTTCCCGCGAACTCATGGTCTTGCCGCGTATCTTCCCAATCACCACCTTTACACTCTTCACAGGCGGTTTACCAGGGCGGGGCCGTAGTTCACGCCGCGCCCTGCAAGCGACGACGAACGCGACGACGATCCGCGAATATGTGAATGGTGACGCGCTCAGTCGTATCCACTGGCGTTCTAGCGCACATTATAATAAACTAATGGTGAAAGAGTTCGACCTTGACCCGGCAGTCGATGCATGGATTTTTCTTGACCTGCACAATGCCGTGCAAGCCGGCAAAGGCGAACAATCCACCGAGGAATATGGCGTAACCATCGCCGCAACCGTCGCCAACTACTTGCTGCGCCACGATCTCTCGGTTGGGATGATTGTCAATGGGCAACAACGCGAATTCCTCAACTTAGATCGTGGCGAACGACAGATCGAGCGTGTGCTGGAATTGCTGGCTGTCGTTGGTGCTGGCTCCGGCCCCGACTTGAAAGAGGCCCTGGCCCTGGATGCCATTCACTTTGGACGTAACACCGTCGCCGTTGTTATCACACCATCCAACTCGCGCGATTGGCATGATGGCCTGCGTCACCTGCAACGACGCGGCGTTCAGATCGCAGTCATCGGTCTGGATGCGGCATCATTTGAAAAGAAACCCGCCGATGAAGACTCTCTTGCTCTTCTTGAAGGAGCTGGAGTACCTGTAGTACGCGTAAAATATGAAGATGATATTGCTCAAGTTCTTGAAAGTGGTCCTACTGTACGCCATACACAACGGAGGTGACGGCGATGGGTAATGCTTCAGTTGACAGATTGGCTCGAATCATCTCTGACAAGCCAGAACATAATCTCGACTCTAAAGGGCCT
>Ga0123337_10003831_pt1 | contig 15682 bp, 13 predicted proteins | sample frozenSSSSmetaG_FD_89792 | JGI IMG/M metagenome (GOLD analysis project Ga0123337, IMG submission 89792) | Glacier valley bacterial and archeal communities from Borup Fiord, Nunavut, Canada, to study Microbial Dark Matter (Phase II) -... | ecosystem: Environmental > Aquatic > Freshwater > Ice >... | reverse complement strand
CCCGCCTGTGCCGAGGAAATCATCATCGACCGCGACATCCGCCTCGCCCACGCCACCGGCGCGCACATCCACATCCAGCACGTCTCCAGCAAGCTCGGCATGGAAACCATCCGTTGGTGGAAAAGCCGCGGCGACGTGAAGGTCACCGCCGAGGTTTCCCCGCACCACCTGCTTTTCAACGAGGAGGACATCGGCGAATTCGACACCAACTATAAGATGAACCCGCCGCTCCGCACCAAGGCGGACAATGAGGGACTGCTGCAAGGCCTCATCGACGGCGTCTTCGACCTCATCGCCACCGACCACGCGCCGCACACGAGGTTTGAGAAATCCCAGGACTTCGTCAGCGCGCCTAACGGGATCACGGGTCTCGATACCGCGCTCGTCTCTCTTCATCACCACTTCGTCGCCACCGGCAAATTCGGTTGGGACCTGATCGTGAAACGTTACAGCGCCGAGCCCCGCCGCCTGATGGGCCTGCCCGCCGTCTCTATCGAAGTCGGCCAGCCCGCCGATCTCATCCTCTTCGATCCCGAAGCCGAAACCACCTTCACCGCGGAGTTCATGAAATCCAAATCCATCAACACGCCCTTCATCAACCAGACACTCAAGGGCAGTGTGGATCTCGTCGTGTTAGGCTCCGAGGTCCTCCTCGAACGCTGAGCTGGAAAAACGTGATACAGGCATTCCTGCCTGTTCCTTCCGAATTGGCCAGAATCCACCCCTCTTCCGCTGACCATGCATCCTCGCCTGGATGTCCGGATTCCGCACACTCCATCCCATCGCCTCACGTGCACTGTTGACACCCTCCGCCACTGGAGCGCGAGTCTCGAAGGCGAGGCATTCCTCGCAAGCAGCATGCCCATCTTGATGGGCTGTTCGTCCACAGCTCGTCGATTCTAAAAACTCACCTTTTCGGCATTCTGCTTCTCCCCGCATTTTCTGCTTCCCACAAAGGCAACGGTAGTTAGCCTAGCAGTAATCGTGATGGATCAGATGAAATCACGGGTTCCTCCCGGCCATGCCCAGCCCCGCCACATCGCGTCCGAATCTCCGATCCGCCCGGATCGTGGATGGTAGATCGTGGTTCACGGATGTCCGATGTTCACCTCTTCCCAAGGAGCGGCGAAATCCGTTCGCCCAATGCAATTTGAAAGCTCACGCGCGGCACAAGTTCGTCCCATGGTCCTCACATTCCCATCGGCGGACGGATTCCGCCGCTCCTTGCTTCAAAAATCCAAAATCCAAAATCCAAAATTTTCAGGCGGCAATCTCTTCACCTCCGCTCCCCCCTCCTCACTCTCTTCTACGGTCCCAAATATCTCTTCTGCGGTTCCAATTTTCCCTTCTGCGCACCCGCCAACCCTTTCTGGAATCCGGAAAACCTCTTCTGCGGTGCCGATTTTCGATTCTGCGGTCCGGAAAACCCACGCTGCGCTGCCGATTTCACTCGCTGTTGGCACGATATCGCCCGCTGCGCTCCGGATTTCCCTCGCCGGGCATCCGGATTTCCCTTCTGCGGTCCGGATGTTCCCTTCTGCGGCTTGCCTATTCTCCGCAATAGCCTGCTTTTCAATGCTTTGCGCACTCTCCACCTGAACTGAACACCAAAAACCAATCCCATGACACCCGAAGACCCCGGCGCCATTCCCGCCCCGGCTCCCAACGGACCCGGCTCCACCCCCTCGCCACTCAACGAGGCCCAGCTCGCCCCCTCACCAAGACCGAGGAAATCTGCCGCACCGCCCTCAAAGCGGATTACCTGCTCGCACTCATCACCCTCGAAGACGGCGAGGAACCCGGCGAGGACGACGTTTCGGAAGCTGCCATCCAGGCCGCGCTCGCTCTCTGCGAGGCCGCCCGCGGCAAGGGCTCCGCTGCCGTGAGCGCCACCGGCCTCAAGGCACAAAGCACCACCGAGGAGGAAAAGGCCGCAAAAGCCCTCGTCGCCCTGGTCCGCGAGTTCCAGGCCCGCGCCCGCCAGAAGCATTTTTCCAAAAACCCGGACGCGCTTGCCGCATACGGCATCGGCCTCAAGATCTCCAACAGCCGCGCCCTGCTCGAAGGCTGGGGCCAGACGATCCACGACAAAACCGCCACCGACAAACTCCCCAAAATCACCGAAACCAAACGCGCCGCCCTCAAAGCCGCCCTGCAAACCTACAAGGACACCCAGACCGGCCAATCCGGTGCCATCGGCCAGGCCAGCGGCACCCGCATCGACCGCGACTCCCTCGTCGAAGAAGCCACCGAGCGCCGAATGTGGCTCCAATTCGCCGCCGATGCCGAATGGCCCCACACCGACCCCGCCAACACCCCCATCCGCCGCGAGTTCCAACTCCCCGCCAACCGCGCCTTCATCGGCTAATCCACACTGTAGCGGCGCGTCTACTTGTCCCGGCGAAGCTCACAGAGCGAAGACGGATGACCGCCGCTGGGTTTCCGGCGCGTCCATGACCGCCGCTACAGCACCCAATCTCCCTTCCGCCCGCCCGCAGCCATGAGCAAAGCAAAAACCAGCACCATCGATGTTCGCGGAACGGCCATATCGATTCTCACCGGTAAGGATGGCGATTTCGTTTCTCTCACCGACATGCTCAAAGCGAAAGACGGAGAGTTTTTCATCTCCGACTGGCTCCGCAACAGGAATACTGTCGAGTTCCTCGGCATCTGGGAATCCGTGTTCAACCCGGATTTTAATTACGGCGAATTCGCCACAATTAGAAGCCAGGCCGGACTCAAAGTTGCAACCATGCCCCGCTGGAGCAACTCATCCTTCTCACCTCACGCGCCGCCTGAACCATGAAGCCCAGCCATAAATCCACGTTGCTCGTCAAGGGAACTGTAGTTGCAGTGTTTTCCCGCCAAAACGATGACTATATCTCGCTGACGGACATTGCATAGCACAAGGAACCGGACCGGGCCGATCAAGTGATCCAAAACTGGATGAGAAACCGCAACACTGTGGAATTTCTCGGCATCTGGGAAAACCTGAACAACCCGGATTTCAAACCCCTCGAATTCGAGGGGTTTAGAAATCGGGCGGGCCTCAACAGTTTCGTTCTCACTCCCCGGCAATGGATCGATAGCACCGCCGCCGTCGGACTGGTTTCGAAATCGGGCCGCTACGGCGGCACTTTTGCCCACAAGGACATCGCCTTCGAGTTCGCCTCCTGGATTTCTGTGGAATTCAAGCTCTACCTCATCCGGGAGTTTCAACGCCTCAAGGTGGACGAGAGCGACCGCCTTAAGCTTGATTGGAACCTTCAGCGCACGCTCGCCAAGATCAACTACCGCATCCACACCGATGCCATCAAGGACACGCTCATCCCGCCGTCCATCACCAAGGCCCAGTCCTCCGCCGTCTCGACTCAAGGAGCGTGGGCGTCTCGCCCACGTTCTTCCTCTTCCCGAAACACCGCCCTCCGAAGCACCGAAACACCACCCTCTTTTCTGATCACTGATTACTGCTCACTCAGCACTTCTCGTCCTCACCAACCTCGAAAGCCTCAATTCGGTCCTCATCCGACAAGGGTTGCGACAGCCCGAGCGCCTCGCCATGCTCAACGGCATCGCCATCACCCAGATGCGGACCCTCCTCTCAGCCAGCAGCGTGAAGCGACTCAAATAGCACTCTCTTCCAATCAAAAATCCAAAACTCGTCCCGGCGAAGCCTCGCGAAGCCGGATCAACAATCGTCAATCGTCAATCGTCAATCCATCCCTCTTCCCAATAACTCTTAACAAATAACTTAGAACCTCCTCTTCATCCCCTTCATGGCATCAAATACCACATCGCCGCCAACGCCCTCCACCAAATGCGCCCAAGCGTCCAGCCCGCCGCCCGTCTTTCACACCAAGACAACTGTCCAATGTCTGTTATTGGGGACTGACCCCGAAGCAATATCTGTTATTTGGGACTGACCCCGAAGCATAGGTCCAACTCTTTAACGACGGACTCATGTTTTGGAGCCAACTCTATCAGAAACTCCAGCTCTGCCTGCATCCCCGGATTGAGGGATGTGAGCGGCCAACTGAATCCTCCACAGACAGTCAAGATGGGCTGCGATGTGACCGGGTGGGGACACTGCGAACGCATCGCCCAAGTTTTCAAGGCAAGAGGCTGCCTAAACCGCACTGTCGTAACAACAAAATTGTTAGCAACTCCAATTTCCGATACAAGGTAGTCTTCAGAGACTGACAACATTTTATTATTATTTGCAAAGAAATCATCATTAGCCGCAATCAGCCGTATGCGATTTCGGTTCATGATGAAGAGCGCCGCTTCAGAAAGAGCATGTTTTTCGTAAGCGGTTGAGGCCTCTCCAACGAAAATATTCCATGCCGCAAGATTCACTGATTCTTGAAGCGTATTTTCAACCACAATTTTAACACTTAATGAATTTAAATTAGGTTTTGACTCTGTAATGGCAAAGGTTTTCTTTGCAATTATACCCGATGGAAGCTTAACTATGTATACGGCCTTTGAGCCCGGAACTGACTCATCCGGCCTGTAAATCCAAATGGTTTTTTCAGAAGAATCATAATTTTTGGCAATAAATCCGATAGGATTTTCACCAAGAAGATTAACTCTCAACCACTGTGGTTCAAGATCATAGTTACTGTATGGAAGATCAGCATATTTGACGCCTCCACCAATGTTCGTCAGTGTAAACTTGGCAGTGTTGCCATTTAAAATTACGAGTTCCTCCTCGGAAATCTTTGGCAATCTATCCACCGGATACGGAACGGGGATCGTTCGACCGGATGTTTGTGAGCCACCTCGTCCCGAGATATTGATTTCCCCGGTATTGCGATCGATGGCCACGGGGCTGTTCCTCTCCTCCGCTGTCCGCTCGACTGCATACCACCCAAACAAACCACCACCTAGCAACAGGACAATCAACCCGACCGAAATCATGGGCCACAGATTTTGCCTCGATTTGATAACGTCTCGGGATTCTCGCACTAATCCGTAATCTTGATTCGGAGTTGGTTGAGTCTGCTCAGCGAAAATCGCGGGAGAAGATATGGTCGGCGATTGCGATGCCTCAGTCCGGCGTAGCAATGGCGGCTTCCCCGGATCGTCGTGTTCTTCCAAGAACTCGAGAGTGGCGTTCATCCGCTCCGGAGCCCGCCGGTATGCCGCGTTCATTTCAGGCATCTTTGACTGCGCGAGCTTCTTCTCCTCCTCCGCCCGGTCGGTCTCCTCACGAACGGTGCGTTCGGATTCCAGTTTCTTCGCTTCGTCGATACGGGCGGTTTCCGCTTCTACTTCTGGAGTAGATCCGCGATTGTGGCTCCACGTTTCCAAGAGGGCTACTATTGCTTTTTCGAGGGAATCGAGATGGGATTCCAGCGGGCCGTCGATGGCATGGACGCGGTGGGGGAGGCTCAGATAGTAGGAAAGGTCGTCGCTGGGTCTGACGTTTTCGATGCAGAATTGGACGATGTGGATGCGGCAGTCTGCGGCTAGCCCTACTTCGCGTATGACGTGGTCCGATATGTTGGATGCTGAGGAGAGGATTAGGACCATGACCTTGCTGCCGGTGATCGCGCGTGCAATTTCCCCGGGATAAGGGTAGCCGGGGCGGACGTCGCGGGGCGCGAGCCAGCATGGGATCTGGCGCTGCTCAAGCCTTTGGCAGATGGCGTCCGCGATCGGGGAGTCTTTGGCCGAGTGGGAAATGAAAATATCGTGGGGCATGAACTGTGATGCAACAGTATCCTATGGGATGTGATTCTGAATGTGAAGCCGAAAAGAATGTGGAGGGGTTGTTCATGTCCTCACCAGGAATTGCGGAATGAATGGGGTCAGTGTAATCCATTTCACATTTCACCCCCGGGCTGGGCGGGTGATGCGGATCCATTGCCCGGTCGGATTTCCGCAAGCGGCAAGCGAGGAGTGAATGCGTTGGGCGAATGCGGCCGGATCGGCGTCGTCGCGGGTGCAGACGATGATTCCGGCATGAGTGCCTTGGATTTCGCGATGAAGGCGGATGAAATCGAGGCGGTTCAAGGTGAGGACGGCCCGGTTTTGCTCGTTCGCGTAGGCGCGGTAGCACTGGCAGGGCATGGCGGTTGAAAACCGCCGCCACGATCAGGCAGGAATGCCTGTCTCACGCCACGACACGGATCAACGGCGGTTCGCCGGATTCCAAAGCAGCGAGCAGTTCCCGGATGCTCTGAGTTTGCCCGGGGAGGATGAGCTCTGGCCGGATGTCCGCCAAGGGCTGGAGCACGAAACGCCGCTCGGTGATCCGGGGGTGGGGCAGAACGAGGGCTTCGGTATCGATGATCTCATTGCCGAAATACAGAAGATCCACATCGATGATGCGCGGGGCGTTCCGTTCATGCACTCCGATCCGGCCGAGCTTCTTTTCAACCGCCTGCGTCAGCTCCAACAGCTCGAACGCGTCCCCATCGAATGCGAACTCCACCGCCGAGTTGTAAAAAAAGGGCGAGCCGGGCGGGCAGAGCAGCGGCTCCGTCTGATAGGACGCAGCCTGCAGGAACGGCTCGCCGGGCGTGGCGATTTCCCGCAAGGCTTCGCGTGCTGCTTCCAGGTTGGCGAGGCGGTCTCCGAGATTCGATCCGAGGGCGATTCCGACGCGGGGCATGGAATCAGTCCTGAAGGTTTTCCAACTGATCGATGCCGTAGTTTTTCATCACCCGGTCGTTCGCCGCCGCGACGTTGGCGGAGGGGATCACGACGGGGCGCTCGGCTCCGAAGAGCTCGATGACGAAAAACTCGGGCGCTTCCTTCGGATAGAGAAGCTCGTGCGCGTGCGACAGGTCGCGGACCGCCACGCCGTTGATCTTGTCCACCGCGTAGCCGGTGAAATCGCCGAGCTGGCTGGTGATCGGGTCGCTCTCGACGCGGGTGAGCACGACGACGTCCTTGTGTTTTTCAAACAGCCCTTTGGGCACGTAGTCGGTGTAGAGGCGGCGCAGGCTGATGTCCTCGAACTTGGCGGTGGCGAACAGATTGGTGTCGAGCGGTTGGAAGACGAGCCCGGCGAAAACCTGATAGCGCGGGGTCTTTTCATACTGCACGGAATACATGCGCGACCAGCGGAGCGGTTTCAGGATGACTTCGACGTCGTTCCACGCTCCCTTGCGCAGGAAGCGCACCGCCACCTTGTCACCGGCGAACTTGCGTTCGACGATCTCGTTGAGATTCACGTTCTCGCCATCGATGGTGATCATACCCGCGCTGTCCACGGCCTGGCCGTCGAGTGCCATCAGGATGTCGCCGGGGTTGAGAATGCCATCGCACGAGCTGGTCGGGATAACGTTGGTGATGAGCACCCCCTTGCCATCGTTAGGCAGACCGTATGCCTTGCGCATCGACGGGTTGTGAAGCGGGAATTCGCTGACGCCGAGGTCCACGTATTGATCGTACTGGCCGTCCTCGATGTCCTTGAGGAAACGCCGGATCACGGGCGTCGGGATGATGTAGCCGGTGTTGTCCGCCTGGCGCAGGCCTTGAAACGCGACGCCGACGACCTTGCCGTCCTGCACTACCGGCCCGCCGGAGTTTCCGGGATTGATGGCGGCGTCGATCTGCACGACGAGGTGCGAGTCCGCGCGGGAGTGCGAGTAGGGTTGGAAATCGATCCGCGAAACAACACCTCGGGTGACGGACAGGCGCTCGCCGCCGACCGGGTAGCCGATCACGCGGACCTGCGATTCCAGCGTCGGCACCGCGCCGAATTCAAAAGTGGGAAATGAGTCGAGATCCGAGAAATCGTCGATCGAGAGCAGCGCCAGATCGCAATCGTGGGCGACGAACTCGACCTTGGCGGTGTACTTTTTCGGGCTGCCGTAAACGGTGATGAGCACGCGGCGGGCGTTGGAAATGACGTGGGCGTTGGTGAGGATCTTGTTTTTGCCGATGATGAAACCGGTGCCGATCCCACCGCTGAAGCGACCGGCGCTCCACGGGGTTTCGTAATCCGGAGTCTGGGTGGCGACCTCGATGCGGAGCACGGATTTGTAAACATCCGAGGGCAATTGTGCCAAGGCGGGAACGGCCGTGAGGAGGAAAATGAGTAGGCGGATCATTGGACTTGGCTGGAGCTTACGGTCACGGGTTGGAGCGGCAAACGAAATCCACGGGGCGCTGACTTTAGTCGGCCAGTCCGCCAGCGCAAGACGGGCCGACTGAAGTCAGCCCTCCATCACTCCAATCACCTCCACCAGCGCGGCGACGGCCCGCTCGGTGGGATAGTCACGTTCCAACGGCAGGTGGATGAATCCGGCGGGGCAGGCGACTGCTCCTGTTTCGATGAAATGCCGGGCCGTGAAAAACACCTGGTTGCACAAGTAGCGGCCGGGATCGTCCGAGAATCGGACATCATGCCCAGAATCCGTTAGTTTCTGATGGATCAACTCAAGCGGCAGCGTGGACGCAAGACTCGGCGGCGCGGTGGCGACAATCGTCCGCGGCGACGGCTGCCGGCCGCCTCGCCGAGCATGACCAGAGCGTCCGGGCGGATCGTTTTCAGCGCCTGCTTCAGCCGTGCGGGAGCGACGACCGAGTCCACCGGCAGGATCCTCGTCCGCAGTTGCGGGAAAATTTCCATCAACCCGCGCAAGGCCAGCGATGACGCGTTTTCCGGACGTCCGTCGAAGGGGCCGAATGCGGTGACCAGGATTTTCATGCAAAAGCGGCGATTGCCCGGGGCGCGGATCCATGCAGACTGGGCTGCGGAAAAAATGCCTCAGGAATGCGACGAAAGCCAGTGCCCGTTGTGCGGGAAGCCGAATCTCTGCCAAATGCACGAGCAGGGCGGATGCTGGTGCGCACGGATGGAAATCCCCGGCGAGCTGTTGGAGAAGGTGCCGGAGGAAATGAAGATGAAGTCGTGCATCTGCCGCAGCTGCGTCGAGCGCGCGATCAGTTCCCAAACAGTGCTTCCTTGAGAACCGATCCGTTTTTCGACGAATCCCAATAACTGAACGAGGCTTTCCAATCCCACAGCGTCCACGGGATGTTGCGGGCCTCCGCCTGCATCCTGACTTCCCGGGTGTAGCGCGCGCGGCTGATAGGCTCGATGGAACTCATGCAGCCGAATTCTCCCAGATGCACGGGCCTGCCGAAATGGTCCGACCATTCACGCGCCAGATCCAGCAGCTCGATGACGCTCGCGGGCGAGCAGGGGTTCTGATCGGCAGGCAGCGTGTTGTAACCGGTGATGAAATCCTTCACACCCGCGTTCTCCTGGAAGGATGCCGGAATCCGCATAGGCGTCGGTGGCGGCCCGGGAAAGGTGAGCCCGCTCAGATCGCCGAGCTGCACCCAGCCGGCCCTCTGATGGGTGAAATAGAACGGCTCATAACAGTGGACGGTGACGATCAGACGGTCGTCTCCATCCGGCAGGCGGAGTTTTCCGAGTTCGCGGATGTCGCCCCAGTTGCCGGGGCTGACGACGATGATTCGCTCCGGGCAGATTTTCCGGATCGCGGCGATGGCGTCCGCGTGGATCGGGTTGACGGCCTCGGTGGTTAGAGCATCGCGCGGTTCGTTGAGCAGTTCGAAAAACAGCTCCGGCGGCCACGATTGGAAATGGCGGGCGATGGTTTCCCACCCCTTCAGGAAGCGCTCGCGGTTCATGGCTGGATCGGTGGTCAGATCGTTGAAATGATGCCAATCCAGGAGGACGCGCATTTTCTTTTCCAACGCGCGGCGCAGCACGGGCTCAAGATCGGTTAGCAGCGCTGGATCGATTTCAAATCCTGCAGCCGTCTGCTTTAGATAGAAATGCCAGCCCACCGGCACGCGGATGTGGTCGAAGCCCTCGGAGGCGATGCGGTCGATGTCCTCCGTGGTGAAGCGAATGCCCCACGAATAGGGCGGGGGGGCTTCCCAACAGTTTCCAAGGTTCATGCCGCGCTTGAGACTGGCGGCAGCCTGATGGGCGGGCGTGCCTTTTCCGAGAAGTTTCGGGCTGACAAATCCGGGAAGCGTCGCCGCTTTCGCGCTGAATGTCAGGGTGACGGGTTGGCCGGCTTTCACGGTGATGGTTTGGCCAAGCGGGCGGTCGTGCCAGGTGGCGGCCACGGATTTCCCCTCCGCGGCTTCCGCCCCGGCGAGCGGCCAGGCGTCTTCGGCGAGGTAGGGGCCGTAGAGCGATTTCCACGAATCCGGCCCGTCACCGGATCGTGTTTCGAATCCGCCGTTTTTGATTTCGGTGCCAGTGGCGCGGACATCATCCCAGAGGACTTCCTGGCGGAATGGCTTGCCGTCATTTCTATCCGACCATGCTCCGCAGAGCACGAAATTCACCGTCCCGTCCTGCGTGGGCGTGAAGCGGATGCTGATCTCCCGCCAGGACCACCAGTGGACGGGGAAATTCACATCCGTTATCTGCTCGCGATCGGTGCCCTGGTCCCAGTGTGCGGGCCGCGCGCTGCCGGACGACACCCGGACATCCTTGAGCGGGGCGGATTCCGCTGGGATTTTCAGCCAGATCCGGGCCATCCCGGCCTGCCGGATCGAGTCGTCCGCAGCGGCGAACGTGGTGAGGGCGAACAGCAGGGAAAGCGGGCGGATCATCGGGATTGTGAGAATGGGATCGGACTTGCGGTCCGCATCCTCGGCCGCTATTTCCATACGGCATGGACCACCACGTATATTTCTGGCTGAAGGACGAATTCAAGAATCCCGCGGACAAGGCGGTTTTTGAACAGGGGCTCGACTCGCTTTTCAAGATCGGCCTCGTCAAGGGCGGCCGCTGGTCGGTGCCGGCGAAGGTCATGGTCCGTCCGGTGATCGACCAATCGTGGGACTATGCGCTGACGATGCAGTTCGACACCATTGAGGAGCACGACGCCTATCAGGTGGATCCCGATCACAACGTGTTCATCAACTCGTTCAAGGAATGGTGGGCGCAGGTGCAGGTGAAGGATCTCGCCTGATTTCAGTCACCACGCGAGCTGCCGCAGCGTCGCCTTCAATTCCTCCGGCCATTCGAGTGTCTCGACGGTTTCGGGATTCTCCCAGTCGGGCGAGATCCTGAGGAGGTCCTTGAAATAGACGGTGGCGTCGTCGGTCGCGCCGTTCTGCGCGGCGGCGATCGCCAGCAGGGCGGTGGCGTTCTCCAGTTTCTCCTCCGGAAAGCCGATGCGCTGGCCGGCCTGGAGAAACTGATAGGCGCGCTCCGGATTCCCTGTCAGAAGCGCGACCCAGCCGGCGCGCAGGGCGAAGTTCGCATCCTGCGGATAGCGGTGGATGCCGGTCGTCAGGATTTCCATCGCCTGCCGCGGATCGGCGTTTTCAAAGGCGGTGTAGGCGGCCTCCGCATAGTCGCCGGGCAGGTGGGTTTCCAACGGGTGCTCGGTGATGAGCTCGATCCAGCGCGGATGGGCCTCCTTGTAATCGCCGAGTGCGGTTAGGGCGAGAGCCTCGGCCCGCAGGCAGGGTTCGGGGGCCGCGCCGAACTCGCGGGCGCGGGCGGCGAGCTCGAAAGTGGCTTCCTTGTCCTCCTTGAAGGCAGACATCGCGAGGGCCGCGTTCAGACAGGCGTTGGCGAAACGGTTGCGGCCGATGGTGGCCAGCGTCGCCGGATCGCTCAGACGGGCGGTGACTGCCTGACGCTGCTCGGGCGTCGAATTTTCCGGCACTTCGACGGCGGTGATCTCGTCATTCGCGCACTGCCGGAGTTTTTCCAGAGCGGGAGAAAAATCCGCCTGCTCCCAGCCCTCCCAATCCTCGCGCAGCCGGATGTCCGCCAGCGTGGGGAATAGTTCCGGCCAGACGGAAAGAGCGTCCGCCTTGCGGTTCTCCAGCCACGCGATGCGGGACTTCGCGATCTTCCGCAGGATCGGTGGCAGATCGGTGGCTTTGGCGAGACACGCCTGGATCCATTCCGGATGCACGGACGCGAGCGCCAGTGACAGCGCGGCGGCGGCTCCCGGGCCTTTCCCGCCGGCGGCGTCGATGGCTGATAGAATGTCCGCGGTTTCCGCCGCATCGAAGACCTTCTCCATCCTCACGGGCGCGTTCCACGCGGAGTCGGTCGGCTTCTGCGCCGTGCGGCTGATCACGGCGGCGGTGAGTTCCTGATGCCACGGTGTTTTTTCGAGATCCTTGGAAAGTGATAGAATCGCCGGCCATGATTTGCCGCCGGCATCGGCGAGGGCGAGGCGGTTCCACAGCGGGAGCAATGCCTCGGGAGTGGCGTGGTGGGTTTCGGTAGCCTGGATGCCGTCGATGACCGGGCGGAATTCCAGGCTCGGGAAAATGCCGCGGATCGAATCCATCGCGCAGGCGTCGAGGGCCTTGAGGCGGTCCTCGGGACCGAGGCGGGTGAAGCCGCGCTCGTTCGCTTCGTAACGGACGCCGGCGAGTGCTTCTGCGAGCTGGCGCATGGCAGTTAGGGATACCGCGTCGACGGCGGCGGGTTGAGCGGAAACGCTGGATTTCACCGGCAGCGGCAGCAGGCGGTGGATGGCCAGCATGCCGTTCTTTTCTCCGATGATCACCCGGTCTTTTGCGAAGGCGGCGGCGGTGATGTCCGATGCGGCATGTAGGGGGGAGTGCGGCGAACTCAGGATTTCCAGCTGCTGCCCGTTGATCTGGAAGCCTGCCCGTGTGGTGTCGTTCATCAGGCCGCTCCAGATGTTAGGTTTTTGGCTCCAGGGAAAACGTCCGGCGAGGGCATTTGGTGTGAGCGATGCGTCGGCACTTTCGTCGAATGCGAGTTTCGCTTGGACAGGTGGCAGGTGCGGGCCCGCCTGTTGAAGCGCTAGCGCGGATTTCCCATCGGTGGAAAACTGCGCGTGAAGCAGGGTGACGGGGCCCTTCGGCGGCGTGTGGACGATCGGATCCACCGGCGAGAGCGGCATTTCCATCAGACTGCCGTCGGCGTTGAGCACGCGCAGCGCCCGGCGGTCCAGATAAGCGGCGATGGGGCGCGGGGCATTCTCCGGTATGGGCTCCGATGTGCGGATGATTTCCCCCGAAGCGGCGTCCTTGATGTGCCAGACGATCGGATGTCCGTCTGTGGAAACAAGGGAAGGGTGCGTCACTAACAGTCCGTCCGGCGAGAACACGATGGCTGCGGAAGGCGTGAGGAAATCGGGCACCGGACCGAGGTCGCGGATGGGCTTCAGCGTGCGGGCGTTGCAAAGCAGGTTCATCGGTCCGCGGCGGACGACGACCGATTGGTGGCCGGCGTCGAAGATGAGATCGCGCGTCGGGTCCTTGTCGGTGGGGAAGAGGACGTTCGTGATCTTGAGGGTTTCGAGATCCCAGAGCACACTCGTGTTAGCCTCTCCGGACAGGCTTACCCAGAGCGAAGCGGGGGCAGCGAAGGCAACCTGATCGACGGTCAGGTGATGGTCGAGCGTGAGCGTCGGCCAATTCCAGGTCGTTTCCGAAAGAATCTTTTCAACGGCGGCGCGCGCTTCTTCGGAATGCGGATCGACTGTTAGCGCGGAAACGAGCAGGGCCAGCGCTTCATCGGGCGATTTGGTTTTCGCGGCATCCACGCGGGCGGCGGCGAGTTGCGACGCGAGGTTGGGATCAGCAACAAGTGGCGCCGATTTTGCGGTCTCGGTCTTCGCAGGAGGTGGTGGTTTGCACCCGGACACGAGGACAACCAGCGTCAGCGCGCGGAGGGAAATTTGACGGACCTGGCTGGGCATGTTTCACGAAGTTAACGCCGCCGGAGCCGGTTTGTGTCGGATCAGAGTCCGCTTTTCTGGATCAGATCGCGGAGCTGGGTTTGGAATTCCATGATGTCCTCGCGGGTCGGGCTGTAGCCGGCAGTGTCGGGATCGAGGCCGGGGCGGCCGGTTTGGTCGAGCATCCAGATGCCGGTTTCGCCGTCGCTGAAGGTGACTTTTCCGCTGACCAGCGCGCCGGGAAGGGTCAGTGAATCCATGGTGGTGGTGACTTTCCCGGTCGGCACGAGCGCGGGTTTTTCCTCCTTTTTCGGCTCCACCTTCGGGGTTTCAAGAAGCTCGATTCCGAGGTCGAGGATGAGAAAACGCGTGTCCATGTAGGTGAGCGTATGGCCGAAGTCGTCCTTCAGGTGGCGTTGGAGGTCGGACATCGTGGCTCCTTCGGCGGCCCACAGTTTGAGGGCTTCTTTTTGTTCCGGAGTGAGTTTGCTGGCGCTGAACATGCTCTATTTTTGAACAGCCCCACCTGATTGCCAAGCTTCAAGATCAAGCGAAAGAGGGCATCCCGTGGGGCGGGACCGGAACACTTACATTCGCAACCGTGACAATCCACGACGGATTTACGGGAGTTCTGCGTCGAGTCGGAGGAAACGCTCAGGCTGATCACCGATCAATTCGGAGTCCGTGACGATCACCGCGCCGGTGGCGGGATTGTCGCTTACCGCGACTCCCGGGGCGAATGTCCATGCGGCCTCGCCGACTTTGCTGGCGAGGATATCCCAGCCGCCGGATGCCAACGTGTTAGAGGCGCGGATGCGCAGGGTGAGTCCGGCGGTTTGCAGCGGGCGCGTGAAGGAAAATACCATGCGGTCGCCGCTCTGGGCATCGAGGGTGTAGCCCGGGCCGGACTGGGAGAGTGTGGGATCGGTGCTCAACGCGAATTCCAACAGGTTCGACCGGCCGTCGTGATCGAAGTCGGCCGAGGGCTGGGCATCGGGGCTATTGGCATTCGCGCCGAAGGATGCGATCTGCCAGGCGTCGTACGGAGTTTCCGGAATGACGGGGACATCGGTGCCGAAGACGGAGGCGTCGTAGAAGGAGGCGAAGCCCTGGGTGCCGCCGGTGACGGTGATGCGGACGTAGCGTGCGGCGACTGGGGTGAAGGTGTCCGTGGTGAAGTCGGGCACGGTGTTCGCGGTCTTGTCCACGACCTGTGTGAAATCAATATCATTGTTAGAAGTTTCGATGCGGTAGCGATAGCTGCGGCCGGTGCCGCCAAACCATTTGATCTCGACCTTGGAGACGAGTTTCTGCTGCTCCAGATCGACCCGCCACAATTGCGGGTAGGTGCCGTCAACGGCCGCCCAGCGTGTGTTGATGTCGCCGTCGTTGCCCTTAGCGACTTCGTTGCCGGGCTGGTAGGACGATGCCGTGGCGCTCTTGTTGAGCGAGAGCTTGGCGAGGTTGGAGGTGATCGTGAGGACCAGGGTTTCGGTGTCGGCGCCGGTGGCGTTTGTCGCGGTGATGGTGACGTTGGTGGAGCCGATGGCGGTGGGGGTTCCGGAAATGACGCCGCTGGAGGTGTTGATCGTCAAGTTGGCTGGCAGGCCGGTGGCGGCGTAGCTCGTGGGGGTGTTCGTCGCCGTGATGGAGTAGGAGAAGGCGCTGTTGATCGTGCCGCTGGCGGTGAGCGGACTGGTGATTTCCGGCACCGGGCCGGTCGCTATTGTTAGCGCGAGTGTCTCGGTGTCGGTGCCGTTCGCATTGGTGGCGGTGATGGTGACGTTGCTCGTGCCGGCCGCGGCGGGCGTGCCGGAGATGAGGCCGGTGGTGGTATTGATCGACAAGTTCGAGGGCAAACCGGTGGCACCGTAGCTCGTCGGGCTGTGGCTGGCGGTGATCTGATAGTTGAAGGGGGTATTGACCAGTCCGTTTGCGGTGAGCGCGCTGTTGATGGATGGCGGCTGGTTGATGTCCTGAATATCCACGCCCCAGACTTCGAAGTTGTAGAGCGAGTAACCGTAGGGCGTGATCCGGGTCGTGCCATACAT
>Ga0123337_10003830_pt1 | contig 15686 bp, 12 predicted proteins | sample frozenSSSSmetaG_FD_89792 | JGI IMG/M metagenome (GOLD analysis project Ga0123337, IMG submission 89792) | Glacier valley bacterial and archeal communities from Borup Fiord, Nunavut, Canada, to study Microbial Dark Matter (Phase II) -... | ecosystem: Environmental > Aquatic > Freshwater > Ice >... | reverse complement strand
AGCAAGACGGTTTCGAGCAGTTGATCGATCCCGTCGCCCGTGCGAGCGGAGACCGGCACCATTTCGATTTTGCCGCCCCAGGCGACGGGCTGCAAGCCTTCTTCGGTGAGCTGCTGCATCACGCGCTCGGGCGAGGCGTCGGGTTTATCCATCTTATTGATGGCAACGACGATCGGCACGCCGGCCGCTTTGATGTGGGAGATCGCTTCGCGCGTTTGCGGCATGACGCCATCGTCCGCTGCGACCACGAGGATCGCGACGTCGGTAACTTTGGCGCCGCGCGCACGCATCGCGGTGAACGCTTCATGACCTGGCGTATCGATGAACGTGATCTTGCGATCGTCGCGATCGACGGTGTAGGCACCGATGCGCTGCGTGATGCCGCCGGCTTCGCCCGAGGCGACATTGGCCACGCGGATTTTATCGAGTAGCGAGGTCTTGCCGTGATCGACGTGACCGAGCACCGTGACGACCGGCGGTCGCGTGGTGAGCAGTTCGGGTTTGTCTTCTTCCTGCTCGACGATGACTTCTTCGCCCGCCTCTTTGACGATCGCGTTGAAGCCGAACTTCTTCGCAACCGAAATCGCGACGTCGCTTGGGATCGACTGATTGATCGTTGCAAACGTGCCCATTTTCATGAGCTCTTTGATGATGTCTTTGGCGGGCACGATGATGAGCGAGGTCGCCAATTCTTGCACGGTGAGCAAGTCGGGGATCTCGATCGTTTCGAGCTTGACCGTCGGCTGCTGCGGCGCGGCGTCGTAGCGTTTCCGATTACGCGCCTTGTCGAGCAGCATGTCTTTTTCGCGGTCTTTTTTCGACTGGTCGTCGCGATGATGACCGCGCGGACCACCCGGGCCACGGCCGCCGGCAGGGCCGGAGCTGGGCGAGGGACCCTGACCCGGTGTCGTCGGACCGTTGCCGACGGCACCCGGCGGGCGGGGCGTGAACGGACGCGGTCCGGGCGGCGTGAGCGGACGGAACGGACCGTTGGATGCGGGACGCGTCGGACGGCTTGCCATCGGAACGCCGGGAACGCCGTTCGGATTCGGCGGCGTCAACGGGCGCTGCTGGTAACCTTGGCCGGGCAGACCTTGTCCGGGACGCGGGGCAACGCCGGGGCGACCCGGGATGCCGGTCTGCGGACCGGGAGCAGCCGAATTGGGGCCGGCTTCGGGAGCTTCGGGCGGACGCGGGACGGGCCGCGGTTTGACGATCGAGGCTTGGCCGGCCGGAACCGGACGCAGCGTGACGATCGGTGCGTCGGGGGCGGGCGGCGGACGGCGAACGGGCGCGGGTACCGGAGCGGGACCATCGGAGGCGATGGGAGCGGCAGCGGAGATCGCGGGCGGCGCCGGAAGCGGCGCGGCCTCAGCGACGGTGGCGACGGGCGCAGCCGCTTGCGCGGCGACCGGCTCGGTAGCGGCGGCGGGCGCGCTTGGCGCCTCATCGACCGACGCAACAGGTGCGGCCACGGCAGCCGCGGCCTTACGGGCCGGGCCGGTGACGGGTTTGAGCGTCGAGGGCGCCTCGGCGACCGGAGCCGCAGCCTTCGCACGCGCCTTCGGCGCTGCCGCTACGGGAGCGGTTGCGGCGGCGGGAGCCGGCTCGACGACTGGCGGGGTCGGCGCTGCGGGAGCAGACGCGGCCTTCGCAGCCGAAGCCTTGGGTGCGGCTTTGGCAGCCCCAGCAGATTTGCCGAGCTGTAAACGTAACAGGTCGGCGACCTTGGGGTCGACGACGCTCAACTGATTCTTGGCCTCAAGACCCAGCCGTTCGAACAGGCTGATGACGTCTTTTGAGGACATACTGAGCTCTTTTGCGAGCTCAAAAATGCGAACTTTACCGGTAGCCGTAGCCATTCATAGCTTTCTAAGGAGCACTGCCGAGGCATCGGCTCCCATGTGGCGCTCCCGACCCGAAGCCGAAAGCGAAAAAGAATTATTTCATTCGTTGATTCCCCGAGGGCGCGCTCAATGTGCGACCTCTACGAGATTCCATTGTAGCAGAGCCGAACTACTTAACCCAGGATAGCGTCGATTCTTTGCGACCCGCTCCGCACAGGGGAGCGAGCACAGATAGGCGCCGCGACCGGGCAACCGGCGAAGATCGTCGGGTTCCCAGCCCTCCGCTGCCTTGCGAAAGCGTCGGAGTTCCGGCTGTGGCGACCGCTGCCGGCAGCCGACACAGGTTCGGACCGGAGTCAGAATCTAGCCGCCCTTTTGCGAATCGAACATCTCACGCTTGAACTCTTCGAGCTTGCGCAAGAGATCCGGGTCGACAGCCGGGACCGCATCACCCTCTTCGGCTTCGGCCAGGACAACGTCTTCTTCGCTATCCGGTTCGGCAACGGATGCCGCGCCGCGTTCGTCGCGCTCGGAGAGATACCGGGCCCGTGCTTCTTCGGCTTCGGCTTCGCTCGTAATATCCAAACGCCAGCCGGTGAGACGCGCGGCAAGCCGCACGTTCTGGCCTTCGCGGCCGATGGCAAGCGAGAGCTGATAGTCGGGAACCGTTACGAGCGCCACGCCTTCGTCCTCGAAAAGTTCGACGCTGAGGACCTTGGCCGGGGCGAGTGCATTGCTAATGAACGTGATCGCATCGGGTGCCCAACGGATGACGTCGATTTTTTCGCCGCGCAACTCATCGGAGACGTTTGCGATGCGGCTGGACTTCGGCCCGAGGCACGCACCGACGGGATCGATTTCGGCGCGAGTCGAGTTGACCGCGACCTTCGAGCGGCTCCCCGGTTCGCGAGCGATCGCCATGATCTCGACGATGTCGTCTTGGATCTCCGGCACTTCGAACTCGAGCAAACGCTGGACGAGACCCTCGGCCGCACGCGAGAGCACGACGAGCGGGCCCTTATTCGTCTTGCGCACGTCGAGCACGTAAGCACGGATGCGATCGTTGATACGGTAGTTTTCGCGCGGCACTTGCTCGGAGAACGGCAACAGCGCTTCGTTCTTGTTATCGAGCAAGACGTACATATTGCGCTGTTCGTAGCGCTGCACGATGCCCATGATCACGTCGTGCAGTTTTGCCGAATACGTGTTGAAAACCGTGTCGCGTTCCGCCTCGCGGATGCGCTGCACGATGACCTGTTTTGCGGTCTGCGCGGCGATGCGGCCGAAGTCTTTGGGCGTCACTTCTTCATCGTAGTAGTCGCCGGGCTCGTAGCGCGAGCCGGCTTCTTTTTTCGAGACTTCGATCTTCGGGTCGGCCACCTCGTCGACGACGACGCGGCGGTTGTACACTTTGTACTCCCCACTCTGGCGATCGATCGTAACGATGGCATTGGCTTCACCGCCGAAATTGCGTTTATACGCCGAGATCAGCGCGGCTTCGAGGGCTTCGAGCAGCATCTCGAAACTGATGTTGCGCTCGGTTTCGATCTCTTTGAGCGCGGCGATCATCTCTGCGTTCATGACTTGCCTTTCTTCTTCTCGCGCTTGGCGCGACTGAGGTCTGCGCGAATATCGAATTCGATGTTCGCCGTTTTGACGATGTCGAGCGGGATGGGCAACTCGCCCGATTCCGTCGTGAGGATGACGTTGGTCCCGCGCACGCCATCGAGGCGGCCGCGGAAGGTCTTGTGCGATGCGATCGGGAGCGTGGTGACGACTTTGACGTTTTGGCCGCTGAAGCGCTCGTAGTCCGCCGGTTTGAAGAGCGGCCGATCGACGCCCGCCGACTCGACTTCGAGCGTATACTCGTCTTCGATTCCTTCGAGCGCATCGTTGATTTTCGAGGCGACGCGTTCGCAGGCGGAGATGTCGACGCCGCCTTCGCGGTCGAGCATCACCGCAAGCGCCGTCGTTTTGCCTTGCTTGCGCGCCGTATGGTGAACGACTTCGATCTCGCGAAACTCGGGGGAAAACGTTAATTCGGCGACGGTTCGTTCGAATACGTCCATCAGAGCCTCCGCCATAACCGCCTCCTTTCCCCGAAACACAAGAGAAGCGCGGGACACGCCCACGCTTCTTCTTGATACCGCCGTCGATTGTACCCCCAAATCCGGGGGGACGCAAGGCCGTCTACCGTTGGCAGACACCCGTGCTGTTGGAGCCTACGTTGCAGGGCGGGACGACGACCGCGGTCGTGCCCGGGGTCGAGGTCGATCCGCCGTGCGGGAAGAGAAACCCGACCAGCGGCAAGGCGAGGCCGAAGAGTCCGCCGTGCGTTCCAGCCGCGACCACGGCGGGAACGGCAGCCGGGGCAACGGCAACCGCAGCCGGCGGGGGTGCGAACGTCACCGGGGTCTCGGCGATTGCCGGTTGCGGCGGCGGCACGGGGACTGCAGCATAGTGCCGCGGAGCCGGCAGCGATGGACGCGCCGCCATGGCGACCTTGCGCGGTTGCGAACGTGTCATCGAGAGATTTCCGCAAATGCGCGGGACATAGACGCTCGCGCCGTCGGCGAGATCGACTTCCCAACCCATCGTATTTTCCGGGACGCGGACGTTGTTTAGAGCGTAGGCGCGACCGTTGCGATGGCGACCGGCCATCGAACCGATCACGCGGGGAAGCGTCACGTAGACCGCGCGGCCTTCCATCAACGCTTGGCGGAACTGTTGATATTCCGCGGACGTCATACCGATTTTTTGCGCGGCGCTGCGATACACGGCAGCTTGATCGTTCGTATCGTTCCACACTTCGTGCTGCGAGGTGGGCGACGTATACGCGAGGCGATCGACATAGAGATTGACCGGGACGATCATGAGAATTATACTCCTTGTATTCGCTCAGGCGATTTTGTCGGCGCAACGCGCACGAAAAGCGGACGTAGCAAGAACGACGGCGGTTTCGAAGTCGGTCACGGCGATCGGCGATGCGACGATTTCGTCGACATCGAGCGATTCGATATTTTGGCGAAAGATGACCCCGAGGGCGATCAAGCGATCGCGCAGGGCGTGAGCGACTCGGCCAACGCCATCCTCTAGCGTCCCCTGCGTCCGCGACCCAAGGCCACCGAAAGCGTGAATCCGGCGACCCCACGTGATGTCGTCGCTCAACTGCAGCTCATCGAAGAGGCGGAGCGTGTTACGATCGTTCGGGCGAACGATCAGCGGGCGGTTGCGAACGATTTCACTGAAGCGCCCGACGAGCGTAACGGCGCGTCCCGCTTGCGCGAATCGAAGCGCGAGAATGAGCGCGGCAACGCCTTCACCGAGTACCGCAACGCGGGTCCCGTTCCACTCGGTAAGTTCGTCCATCGTGCGTTCCATGTTCTGTTATGCGGAAAGAGACGTCCCGGCAAACTGGCCCACCGGTGAGACCATCTGGGACCTTCGTCCCGACGAAGGGCCGCATTCTCCGGGTAGAACCCGCACGTCATGTCAACCATCGCGCGAGGAGTGCGCTCGTCATCACGCACGGATGATGCGCAGAAAACGCCGCAACGCTATGGTCGCTTCAGCGCGCTTCTCTTAGTAAGTGTCGATAGCGCGATCTTTGCGATCTCCGCGAACCTTGCATGTCGGTGGCACCTAGGCTTCGGTCTCTCCGGGCAGAAGCCGACGCTGCTTGCGGCACTCGCGATCGCAGCGCTCGTCTGGCTCTTTGTTTTCCGCGCCGTCGGGCTGTATCGCGGCTCGTTCGCCGGTACGGCAAAAGATGAAATCTACACCGTCATCGTCGCGCTCGCGATCGGGCTCGTGCCGGAACTTCTCATCTTTACCATCATTCCGGAAGTTTCGCCCTCGCGTCTAACGCTGCTCGCTTTCGCCGGCATCGCTCTCATCGGCGATGGAACCGCTCGCGCGGTGCTTCGCCTTGCAGGCGACAGCATACGCTCGAATGCCGAACGTCGGATCGCGATCGTCGGCACGAAGGAGCGAATTGCGGCGGTCGTAGCGGCCCTTCATCCTCGTCGTCGAGACGCCGTGCTTCGCATCGTGGTGAAAGACTTTGATGCAACGATGCGAGCCGCAGAACGCCCGGCGTTCGTGCCGTGGATGCGCGGAGCGCTCGAGTGGGGCGCATCGCAAATCATCGTTACCGAGATGGTCGAGCCCGAATACATGAGCGCGCTCATCGCCGAAACCGAATCGCGCCGCATCATGCTGGCCTTCGCACCGCCGCGTATTCGCACGCACGCGTACGAATTGACGATCGAACGCACCGGCACGCTCTCCCTCATCCGTCCGCGTAGTCTGCCGATCTGCACGCCCGAGGGGATGCTCTTTCGGCGCGCGCTCGATCTCTTGATTGCTATCCCGACCCTCGTCGCGCTCGCGCCGCTTTTCATCCTCGTTGCGGTCGCAATCCGCTGCGATTCGCCCGGGCCGATCATCTTTCGCCAGATTCGCATCGGCCGCGGCGGGCGTCCCTTCGAAATGCTTAAGTTCCGTTCGATGCCGCTCGATGCCGAAGCGAGGACAGGGCCGGTCTGGGCGAATCTCGCACAGCCGAGAGCCACGCGCGTCGGCAAATTCTTGCGCCGCTTGAGCATCGATGAGTTGCCGCAACTCTTGAACGTCGCGCGCGGCGACATGAGCTTGATCGGACCGCGACCGGAACGTCCGCATTTCGTGGAAGAATTTCAGAAGACGCTCCCGCGCTATGACGACCGGCACCTGATTTCGCCCGGAATCACGGGCTGGGCGCAGCTCACGCTCGCGCGCATTCTGACGCCCGCCGATGCGGGCGACAAGCTCGCGTGCGATATCTATTACATCGAGAACTGGTCGCCGTTGATGGATCTCTCGATCCTCGTAAAAACGTTCGTCGAAGTGCTCTTCCACCGCGTCGCGTAAGCTATGGAGAGCGCTGCTACCGCCGCACCTACGCCGGGAACCGCCGTCTCGCGCATGCTACTCGTTGGCGCATCGGCGATCGCCCTACTCCTCGTGCTCGGCGCGCTGCTCTCGACGTGGACCGACGAGGAATACTCCCTCGCAACGACCGCACACGGGATCGCGTACGCGTACGCGCATGCCATCGGCTTCGAAAAACAAGCACCACTCTATTTCGTAGCCCTTGCCGCCTGGCGTGCGATCAACGCGTCGGTTTTCTTCGAGCGGCTTTCCTCGGTCGTTTGTATCGCGGGGTTTCTTGCGGTGGTGGCCGCTTTGCTGCGCCGCGTCTGGCCGCAGTCGCCGACCATCGTGTTTGCGGCGATCGCGTTCAATCCGTTCGTCGTGTACGCCGGAGTCGAGATCCGGCTCTACGCGAGCGCACTCTTCGTATCTGCGCTGCTCGCGCTCTTCTTCATGGATGGTTTTCTCGACGCGCGCGGATCGCTGCGCGCGCGTCTAGCGTTCGTCATCACGGCAATTGCCGCCGCGTACCTCCAATACTATTTGATGTTCGTACTGGTTGGATTCGGCGCGGCCGTACTCGTGGTTCGCCGCACGGCCCTGCCGGGGTATCTCGCCGCCTGCGCGCTGATCGCATGCGGTATGATTCCACTCGTTTCGATCGTACGCGCGCAAGTCGGCGTCGACGCACCAAGTGAACTCGGAGCGCTTTCCGCCCTGCGCATTCCCCTTGCCGGTGCGGCCGATTACGTATTCCCGCTGCACTGGGCGCGCGGCGCGATCCAACGCATCGCCTACGTCGTGCTGGGTGCAATCGCGCTCGGGAGCCTCGTTGCGGCGAAGCCGCGATTCGATCGCCGCACCGCCGCATTCGCCGCTATCGCGGGAGTTCTGGTCGCGCTCTTTACGCTCGTCGGTCTCCTCGCTCACGTATTCGTGATCGCTCCGCGACAGACGGTCGTGTTGTTCGTTCCGCTGACGCTCTTCGTCGCTTCGCTTCTCGCCACGGCGCGGCGGCCGCGAGTCGCATTGGGATTTGGAGCCGCGTACGCACTCGCTACGCTGCTCTCACTCGCATCACTCTACGGTCACGGGGCGAAGACCGGCGATTGGTCGCGCGTCGGCTCGGCTTTGAACCGCGTGGTTCGCGCGGGCGATATCGTCGCGGTCTTCGATGCCGATGCCGCGCTGCCGCTCTCGCGCTACTATGCGGGGACGCTGCTTCGATTGCCGCGCGTTCCACGTGCCGACGTCTTCCGGGCCAATGCGTTCGTCATTCATTCCGCAGCGGAAGTCGAGGCAAAAATCGGCAGCCGCGCGTTGCCGCGCCGACGGCTCTGGCTCGTGCGCAACAACGCGTGTACGTTCCGAAACCCGGATTACGGCTGCGCTTATCTGGATCGCGTCGTCGCGCACGACTACCGCATCGTTGCCGAACGATCGTTTTTCGAATCGTCGATCGTCGAACTCGTTCCGCGATGAAGCGTAGTCTCTTTTCGCAGGCACTGCATACGCTCGTTTCGATTCTCATCGGCCAGGGTGCGATGATCGCGGCGGGTATCGCTATCTCACGCGCGTATGGGCCCGTCGGTAAAGGGGTCGTCAGCTATGCCGGCATCGCGATCATGGCGGCGATGGCGATCGGCGACGGGCTCTCCGCGGCCGTGGCGCGCGTGGCCGGTGACGATCAAAGCCGTATTCCTGCCGCCTACGCAGCCGCGCGTCGGATCGTCGCGATCGTCAGCCTGATCGCCGCGCCGCCGATCGCGCTGCTCGGCCTGCTGGTCCCCTCGCAGCACGCCTTGATCGCCGTCGCCGTCGCGTTCCCGTTCGCGCTGTATCTGCAAACGATGAACGGTTTTCATCTGATTGGCTTACGGGTCGAGCGCACGAACATTGCGAGTTTGGCGACGAACGCGGCAACCGGCGTTGCGATGCTCGTGGCCATCGCGACGCACCGTGTCGACATCAACGGCATCCTCGCCATCTGGGTGATTGGATATGCAGCCGGTGCACTCATCGTGTCCCGCGGCCTGCATCGCCTGGCGCGCGAAGCGCGCTCCGTCGATGTCGGACGAACGCTGCGCGAACTCACACAGTTCGCACGTCTCTCGTCGCTCTCCTCACTGGCAACGTATCTCTCGGTGCGCGTCGACGTATTCATCGTGAGCGCGCTCCTCTCGCCGGTGGCCCTTGGCAACTACACGCTGGCGCTCGCATGCGGGGAACTCATGTGGCAGGTGAGTCGCGCCATTTCGTATTCGGCATACGGACGCGTTGCGATCGCCTCGTTTGAGGACGGCGCCGCGATCACCGCGCGGATTACGCGACTCGTCATCGCACTCGAAGTCATCTCGGCGGTCGTCGCTTTCGTCCTTGGCCCGGCCCTCGTCACGCTCGTTTACGGCCCCGCGTTCGCGGGCGCGGGAATCGCACTACGCTTCCTCTTGCCGGGCATGATGGTCTACGCAGCAGATGCGATTTTGACGTATTTTCTCTCCGTGCGGGCCAATCGTCCGGGTCTGATCGTGCGGATCGAACTCGTCACCCTGAGCGTCTGCGCGCTCACCACCTTTGCGACCGTCGGCCGTTTCGGCATCATCGGTCCGGCCATCGCAACGACGCTTGCGTACCTGTTCTCGTTCGGCGCAAAGGCGATCGTTTTTGCGCGCTACACAGGAATCTCGGCGCGCGATCTGCTCGTCGTGAAAGGCGAGGATTTCGCCGCGCTCCGTCATGCGCCGCGCGTCGTCGAGTCCGGAGCGACGACCGCTCCGCTCTGACCGATTGGCGCTTCTCACTTGGGGTACGTACGGTGTGTTCGCTTGTAGAAAGTCGCAATGGATCTGATCGCCCCCGAGATCGTCGCCGCTGCGATCATCGTGCCGCTCGCCCTGCTCTTCGCATTGCGCGCCCCGCTGATTTTGCCGTTCGGCATCTACGTCGCGCTCATTCCCTATGACAACGTGCTGGGCAACAACGGCGCCACGCTCGTGCGCGGTCTTGCCATCGTCAGTGCGCTCGCGCTCGTCTTTCGGATCGCCCTCGTTCGCCGTGCCGTCGCGCCGCCGAAGGCGTGGTTCTTTTGGCTCGTTCTCGTCGGTTGGATGGCCATGACGGCACTTTGGACGATCGACAGCGCCCTCACGACGACGACGTTCGGACAGATATTTCAACTCTTCTTGCTCTACTCGCTTTTGGCGATCTATCCGGTCTCGCCGAGCGAGTTCAAGCGGTTGACGACCGTCATCGTCGTGAGCGGTGTCGGCTCGGCCGCGTACGGACTCTACTTGTATGCGACCGGAAATCGATTTGAAGAACGATTGTCGATCACGAGTTCGAGCGGACTTACGATCGATCCCAATCACTACGCCGCCGCGATGTTGCTGCCGCTCGCGATCGCGCTTTCGATCGCACTCGCACGCGGCAAGGTCTGGGGCAGACTCTTCGCCTTGTGCGCCGTGTTGACGATGACGGGCGGGCTCCTGTTGAGCGGCTCGCGCGGCGCGTTCGTTTCGCTCGGTGTCGTGCTTCTCTATATGGCGTGGCGTTCGCGGCGGTCGATGCAAATCATCGGCTTTGGTCTCGTCGCACTTGCGATCAGTGCGGCGTTCCCAACGGTGTGGCAGCGTTTCGCCGATCCCACGCAGAGCATGGGAGCCGGGCGCATCTTCATTTGGAATGTCGGCTTCAAGGCGCTCGCCGATCATTGGACGATCGGGGCCGGTATCGGCGCGTTCCCGACGGCGTACGATCGCGTCTTTCTCAGCGGCTATCAAGCCGTTTTTCAAGGCTGGTCGCGCCCATCGCACAACGTGCTCATCGGGACCGCAGTCGAACTTGGCATCCTCGGCGTCGTGCTCGTCTCATATGCGTGGTATTCGTCATGGCGCGATATGCGCAGCGTTCCGGCCACCTTGGACGGCATGCCGGTTCGCGCGGCAATCGAAGCCGCACTCGTCGCGCTCTTCGTTGCCTCGCTCTTCCTCGACACGCTGACGTTCAAATATTTATGGCTCGCGCTCTCGATGTCGGCGCTCGCTCGCAATGCGGCGATGCCGCGACTCCTTACCAGAGCGCGAGCGCGCACGCAAATGGCGACGGCTCGCTTCATCAAAGCGAAAGCGCCGCCGCCGCGGCGTGCCGTCGAACCAGCGCCGGCGCTTACCTCGAGCGGTCAGACGTAAGGAGACCGCGGAGTAATCCGATCGCAAACGCAATGTGGGCGAGCGGGAAAAAGACGAGCGCCGCTGCCGTAATCGTGCGCGCTTCCTCGCGCGGACGCTGCACGATCACGGCAGCGCCGTAGACGAGCGATCCGAGCACGACCGTTCTCACCGCGCCACGAGCGAGCAGGATGCCCGCGCCGAGTAGCGCCACGGGAGGTGCGAGGTGACGCGGGCGCGCGAGCTGCGGATGGCGGCGCAGCGTGCGTCCGCGCCAGTACCCGTAGCGTGCAAGTTGCGAGAGCGTTTCGAGCGGCCCACGATTGACGTGGTAGGCGCTCTCGAGCGGTATCCACCAGATTTCGCCACCGCTCGCAGCGATGCGCGCGGCGAGTTCCGCGTCTTCGTTTGCCTGCCAACGTTCGTCGTAGCCGCCAACGCGCGCGAGGACACCCGGCCGAAACGCGCCGAGATACACACTGGTCGCTTGCTGCGGCGCCGTCGCCGTGCGAAACGCCGCTCCCCCAAGACCCATGCGTGAGTTCATGAGTGAGACGACGAGACGGTGCGAAAACGATGCAGCCGGGGCTGGAATTTGCGCGCCGCCGACCATCCAGACGTGCTCGCCCAAGCGCGTGAACGCCGCATCGATGCTGGCGAGATACTGGGGACCGTAGATCGTATGCGCGTCGAGTCGAACGATGCATTCGTCCGCGCGCGCCAGCGCAATTCCGGCGTTCAGCGTTCGCGGGATCGATCGAGCCGCGACCCGGATGACCTCACCCGCAATGCCCTCAGTAATGAGCCATGTCTGCGCGATCTCCGCCGTCGCATCGGCCGAGTCATCGTCGACGATGACCACGCGCCAGCCTCCGCGATCGAGCGTCTGCGCGGCGAGACTCGCGAGGACGGCCGGAAGATGCGCCGCTTCGTTGTGCGCGGGAACGACGAGCAAAAACCGGTTCATGCTCGCTTACCGTACCCGCGAGCGATCGACCGCCGTAGGCCGAAAGTCCCCGCTCGCTCAGGCATAGCGCCGATGTAGCGACGAGCAAGCGGCGGTACGGGCAGATCGACCATGATTGTGCCCGCCTCGCCGGTATCGCGTTTACACGTCGTCCATCTCTGTGCAAATTTGCGTGAAGGCGGTGCCGAGGCGCTCGTTCGCGCCCTCGCACCACGTCTGGTCGACGAGGGTCTGGACGTGACGCTCGTCTCGGTGTACGGCTCGCGTTTGAGCGAGACGGAACGCGCGCGGCTCGGCGTGCCGGTCGTCGAAATCGGCCGCACCAAACGCGGCGATTTCGGCTACTGGCCACGTCTCGTGCAAACGCTGCGTGCCCTCAAACCCGACATCGTGCACGCGCACCTTCATACGGGCAAATACGCAGGTCGGCTGGCGGCTCTCGCAGCACGCGTGCCGGCCATCGTCTTTACCGAACATGGCGACGAGGCAGGCGGCGCGATCCGAGCGACGATCAATCGCGTCCTGCATCCGCGCACCGCGCGTTTCGTCGTCTTCACCGAAGGCCAGCGGAGGGCGTTCAGTGCAAGTGAAGGCGTCGCACCCGATCGCATCAGCGTCATCCCCAACGGAATCGATCCCGCAAGCGACATCGCCGATCGCGCCGAGATTCGCCGCGAACTCGGCCTTCCTCACGATGCATTTGCGCTCTGGCTGCCCGCTCGGCTAGCAACGCAAAAGAATCAGCGGCTGGCGATCGCCGCGCTAGCGGAATCCCACAGCACACGGTTGCACCTGGTTCTCGCGGGTGACGGTCCGGACGCGGCGTTGCTGCGATCGACCGCACGAGAACTCGGCGTCGCTCCTCGCGTTCACGCCTTCGGATATCGCGACGACGTGCGACGAATCGGCGGCGCGATGGACGCCTACGTGCTTGCATCGCTGTGGGAGCGGATGCCGCTTGCGCTCGGCGAGGCGATGCTCGATGGTCTCCCGGCAATCTCCACACCCTGGGAGGGCGTCGCCGACTTCATCGCCGATGGGGAAACCGGTTATCTCGCCCGCGACTTCACGCCCGGAGCGCTTGCAGCCGCGTTCGATCGCGCGCTGAACGACGATGCGCTTCGCGCACGCATTCGTTCGAACGCGCGCCGGTACGCAGCCGCGCGTTTCGATCTGCGCCGTACCGCGCGCGCGCACGCCGATCTCTACCACGAGCTCGCCGCGCGATGAAACTCGCCTACCTCGCGACGACCTTTCCATTCGGCATCACCGAGACGTTTTTCCGGCCCGAAGTCAAGTCGCTTGCGGCGTATGCCGACGTCACGCTCTTCGCAACGCGACCCGCACAGGCGACGTCGCTCTACGACGATCTCGGCGTCGACGCACATCCGCGCGCTACGTTCGATCGCTCCGTCGTGAGGTTGGCGCTCGGTGAATTCGCGCGTCGTCCCTACCGCGTGCTAGCATGCCTTGCAACGCTGCTCTTTACGCCGTATCGACTCGATGCAAAAGTGAAAAACCTCGCGCTCTTTCCAAAAGCACTGGCGTTCGCCTCAGATGTGCGAAGCTTGGGCATCGATCACATTCACGTTCAATGGATAACGACGCCCGCCACGCTCGCCTACGTCGCTTCGCGTCTAACCGGAATACCATGGAGCATCACCGCTCACCAACACGATATTTTCGCTGGTAATCTGCTCGAAACGAAAGTATGTAGCGCCGCGTTTACACGCGTGATTTCCAAACGAAACTGCCGTCATCTGCAAGAACAGATCTCGCCCGCCGCCGCGCGACGGTGTACGGTCGTTCACCTCGGCATCGACATTCCCCAATCCGTCACTCTGCCGCCTACGCGTTCAACGTTGAGCATCCTGTGCGCCGCCCGTCTCGTGCATTGGAAGGGTCACCGCTATCTCATCGAGGCGCTGCGACTCGCTCGCGAGCGGGGCATCGATTGGACGTGTGATTTTGCCGGCGTCGGCGAACTTCACGAAGAGATCAAGGCACAAATTCAAGCGGCGGGTCTTGACGATCGCATCCGATTACTCGGCAATTTCCCCCATGCAAGGATGATGGACGCGCTGGCTGCCGGCGAATACGATTGCTCCGTGCTTGCGAGTACCGAGACGCCGGGCGAACACGAAGGCATACCCGTTGCAATGATGGAGGCCTTAGGCGCCGGAGTTCCGGTCATCGCGACGAGGACCGGCAGTACGGATGAATTGATCGATGAGTCGTGCGGCATCCTCGTCGAGCAGCGCAGCTCTGAGGAACTTGCCGCGGCAATCGAGGTCTTCGCGGGCGATCGCGAGCTTCGGATGATGCTTGGACGAGCGGGCCGCGAACGCGTGGGCGCCCGCTTTTCGACCGCAGCGACCACGCGCAGCCTGGCGGCGCTGATCGAAGCGGCAACTGCCGCGATGCAAGCCGCTCCTGCGGGATGGGGACAGAAGTCCCGAGTCGTAGGGCACACGGAAACGTAAGGGTACATGCAAGGCGCGGTACGCTCGCTCTCGTGAAACGTCTCGTATCGCTCGCTACCGCCCTCCTCGCGCTCGTCGCGGCTCCCGCTCTTGCGGATAACGGCTATCATATCCATGCCGGCGATCAACTCAGCGTGGTTGTGTATGGCGATACGTCGCTCACGCAAACGGTCAAAGTACTTCCGGGCGGCGCGATCGCCTATCCGCTCATCGGGGAGGTATCGCTCGATGGGCTCACGCCGACTCAAGCCTCAGACCGCATCGCTAGTAAACTCAGCAAATTCATCCGCAAACCGAACGTGACGGTCGCCGTAGCCATCGAAGGACCGATCGAAGTGTTGGTTCTCGGCAACGTGAAAACGCCGGGTAAATATGAATTGCGCTCGCGTAGCCATCTCACCGATGCGCTTGCAAGCGCCGGCGGACTCGGCATCACCGACGGCGATTTGCCGGTCGCGCGTCTGTCGACCGACGGAGGCGTCGTGAAAGAAGCCTCCCTGGAAGGACTCTTACATGCGGGCGACGTCACGCAAAACGTCGAGCTCTCCGATAAGACCACGGTCTACGTTCCGAGCCCGCTGACGCTCAACGTTCAAGTGCTCGGCGCCGTCGACCATCCGGGCGACGTCGTCGTGCGCGAAGGCGACCGGCTTTCGATGGCGCTCGCCCGTGCCGGCAACGGCGTCAATTCGAACGCCGATCTCAATCACATCACGATCCGACGTCTGCACGCCGACGGTTCGCCCGAAACGATGTCGGTGAATTTGTACGACGTGCTCAAGAATGGTGATGTTGCAAAAGACATCGTCATGCAGAAAAACGATCTCGTCTACGTGCCGCAGGCCGGCGGTCATTCGGATCGCACGTCGGGGCCGCTTGGAATTTTGTTCTCACTTCGCCACCTCGTCGGCTTGCCGTAAAGCGGAGATACGTAGCACATGAAACGCAACAGTCTTGCGACCCCGGCGGATGTCCCGCAACCGGCGGCGTTCGCGAACGCCAACATGTTCGGCGCCGCCCCGCGCGACATCGACGTCCCGCGCCTCTGGAAGGTGCTGGTCCGTCGGCGCGTGTTGTTCTTCTCGATCGTCGTCGGCGTCGTCGCCCTGGTTGCGATCCTCACGTTGCTCAAACATAAATCATACACGACCGGCGTAAAGATGATCGCCGGAAATACGAGCGCCACGGCCAATACGCAGGCGGCCGATACCAGTCTCCCCGTGCTCAACGCCTTGCTCAGCGCGAGCGGCGTGCAGTCCTCGGAAACGTATGCGGAACTGCTGCACGAATCGCCGATTGCAAACGAAGT
>Ga0123337_10003829_pt1 | contig 15687 bp, 14 predicted proteins | sample frozenSSSSmetaG_FD_89792 | JGI IMG/M metagenome (GOLD analysis project Ga0123337, IMG submission 89792) | Glacier valley bacterial and archeal communities from Borup Fiord, Nunavut, Canada, to study Microbial Dark Matter (Phase II) -... | ecosystem: Environmental > Aquatic > Freshwater > Ice >... | reverse complement strand
TACGAATATAATTATGTGTGAACTGCAAATCGAAAATTATACCCTTAAACGTAAATTAAAGAACGATAAAAAAAATTCGATGGAGAAGGCTTACATTATTCTGGCTCACAAAAATATGGAACAGCTTAACCGCCTGTTGCGAAGACTAGACGATAAGTATTCGCATTTTTTTATTCATATTGATTCAAAGCTTCCTGATAACAAATTGTCTGATTTAAAATTCAACCAGTTCAAAACTCAATTAATTAAAAGATTAGATACCAGGTGGGCTGACTTTTCCCTTGTAGAGGCTACTCTTAATGCTTTGGAAGCTATCAGGGCTACCAATAAAGAATTCTGCAGCATCACTTTATTAAGCGGTCAGGACTATCCTATCAAAAGCAATGACCAGATTAATGAATTCTTTTCAAAAACAGACGAACGCATCTTTATCGAATATTATGAACTTCCCAATCATGAGAAATGGAGCCCGCGGGGCGGTATGTATCGCATAGATAAATACTTCTTCGGTATGAAAGAGCACCAGTTACTCAGTTCAAGAACCATGAATTTTTTAGGTAACATCTTTCCGGCGTTACAGAGAAATCAGCCTCAAAACATAAAGCATTATGCCGGTTCTCAATGGTGGACGATAGACATGTACGCGCTAAATTATATTCTTGATTTCGTGAAAGCTAATCCGGCTTATTCATTATTTCACAAGTCGACCTTTGCCCCCGATGAAATATTTTTTCATACCATATTACTTAACGCTAAAGATGGAAGAATCAGTTCCGGCATCGTAAATAATAATAAGAGATTCATCCGCTGGAATAATGCGGCTATGTCTCATCCTGAAATTTTACTAAAAGAAGATGTGCTCAAAATATGTGAATCGGATGCCTTGTTTGCGAGAAAACTGGATCTTGATATCAATATTGAAGTGTTTGAACAGATTGATAAAAGATGCCTTAACAAAGAAACGGTGGCGGCATAAACTGCTGACACAGCCCTATAGTTAATAGTATTAACTGAATCAAAGATGGCACCTGTGTTTCGGTCCGGGGGAGACGACAACGTTAAACCCGTTAAGCAGTTGGTAACATGAAAAATCTTTAATGATGTACGTTGTATCCGGGATTTTTAACTGTACAAACAAACATCAACATGGCATCTAAACTTGCACTTGTAATTATTTTCAATCATCAGTATAATAAAAATATCCCCGTACTTGAAAGTATTTACAAAGGGCGTTTTAGTAATATATTTTACCTGGTGCCATTTTATGATGGAGATAAGGCCAATGTTATCCCGGTGTATGAAAAGTCATTTTATTTCCAGGGCTACCTGGCGCAGGGATTTAAACATTATTTTTCTGAAGAGATTGAACATTATTTTTTTGTTGCCGACGATCTTATGCTCAACCCGTTAATCAATGAAGATAATTATAAGGAACATTTTAAATTAAACGATCAATCCTGTTTTATCCCGGAAATATTTACGCTGGATCATCTAACCAATAAAAATACCCTGAGGTTTGAAGCGATGAGCACACTGCCTGGCAGCGAGGCTAAATTATTCTGGTGGCGCATTAAGATGGCGGCAAGATATCAGCATAACAAAGAAGGTAATGAGATAAGCAATGAAATGCCGTCTTATTCGGAGGCGGAGATAATTTTAAAAAGGCATGGATATCCAGTGCAACCACTCCGTTACCAGGATGTCAACGGAGCCTTATTTCCTTTTAAGATTAAAACGCATGAGAACAGGCTGCACCTGGCGAAGTACTTTTTTAATATTAAAGCATTAAACAAAAAGTATCGGCTTTCTTATCCGATGGTAGGTTCTTATTCAGATATCTTAATCGTTTCAAAGAAAGCCATAAGAAAGTTTTGCCACTATTGCGGAGTATTTGCAGCTAATGAGTTGTTCGTGGAACTCGCAATTCCTACAGCCTTATTACTGGCATCTGATGTTGTTGTAACAGAACCTTTATTAGACAAAAGAGGAGAAATATACTGGACTTACACAGATGAAGAAACCGCTGTTTATAACAGCAAAATGCAGCAATATCATTTTAGTCTGCAGGAACTTCTTGAAAAATTTCCGAAAAACAGTTTATATATTCATCCCGTTAAATTATCTAAATGGAGCATTCCGGCAGTATAAATAAAACCATTGTTATAACATCTGTTTATCCGCCAACCGAAGCTGTTGAAGCCTTTGCAAAAATGAAGGATTATAAACTTGTCGTAGCAGGGGATAAAAAGACACCTTCAGACTGGCATCATGAAAACGTGGAATACTTACCAGTGGAAACACATGAGAATATAGGCACACATCTGAATAAGGTGTTACCTTATAATCATTACTCAAGAAAGATGATCGGGTACATTCATGCGATAACAAAGGGTGCCGATCTTATTATTGATACGGATGACGACAACATTCCGAAAGACAACTGGATATTTCCGGGTTTTGAAAGTGAGTATGCATACATTCCCGGTGGTAAAGGGTTCATCAATATTTATCAATTGTACACTAACGCACATATCTGGCCACGGGGATTACCGTTGCAGCTCATCAATAAAAAATTCGATCTTGAAAAAGACCTCACTACCAGCAAATCAAAAGTTGGTATGTGGCAGGGACTCGCAGATGAAGATCCGGATGTAGATGCTATTTACCGGCTTACAAGTGATGCACCTGTTTACTTTAATAACCGTCCGCCTGTTGTGTTGGGTAAGGGTACTATAAGTCCGTTCAATACACAAAACACCATCATACGAAAAGAGCTGTTCGCTTTGATGTATCTGCCTACTTATGTAACATTTCGCTTTACCGATATCTTAAGAGGATTTATAGCGCAGCCTATCATGTGGCTGAACAATTATCATTTAGGCTTTGTCGATGCCACAGTTGTTCAGAAAAGAAATCCGCATGACTATGTTAAAGACTTTATTTCAGAGATCCCAATGTACAAACATTGTGAGGAGGTAATGGAAATCACCAGTGCTTCTGTAAGCGCTGGTGTGGGCATAAACGATAACCTGTATAATACTTACGAGGCCCTTTTAAAAAAAGGTATTGTTGAAGACAGAGAATTAAATGTGCTGTCTGCATGGCTTAAAGACATAAGTTAATTGCTTAATGCACCGGGAGACAAATTATGCTGTCAGCTATCAGCCGATCACTGTCAGTTCTCCTTCTGCTTACCTGGTCTGGAATAAATCAAATCATAGTTTTCATCAAATCAAACAAATCATCGTTCAAAACGCAGTTACTTTCCAACAGTCTGTATGTCACCAGGAGTGTTTCCTTTGTTCTTAATAATATTTTCTTTTGTATCAATTACATCCACCGTTTCTGTTTCCACTGTTTTAAATGTATCACTCATATCAGGGGTCTCTTTCTCCGATCCTAATAATATGCCCCACGGTTGTAATCCTTCCACCCGGTCGAAAATTGTTTTTGCCATCGCTATAACCGGTATCGCAAGGAACATTCCGGGTATGCCCCACATCAGCTCACCAATGATTACTCCCAACAGTGTAATCAGTGCATTTATCCTAACCTTAGATCCTACCACCAATGGTAACAATATATTGCTGTCTACCAGGTGCATTGCTACAACGGTAATCACTACTATCAATATTTTGCCGGCAGCAGCTCCTGTCGCAAAAGTTATCAGGGTACTTAAAAGTAAGGCGGAGAATATTCCGATGTAAGGGATTATATTAAAGAGCCCGGTAATCAAACCTAACAGCACCGCGTATTTGATTCCCAGCAGCCAGAAAGCTATACAGCAGACGCCGGCAACAATTCCCATCTCCAATAATAATCCCAGGATATATTTTCTAATCAAAGATTGAATATGTGCGACCACCTCATAAAGCGTTACAGCATTCTCTTCTTTAAAAACGCCAATTAAAAATTTTAAAATCAGCCTGCGGTAAAATAGGAGGAAGAAAGTATCAATCATAGTAAACACAAGGAACAACATCACCGAAGAAACTGTTACAACGGTTGTCCCTAAAACGGTGGTACTTACATTTAACAATTTCGAAGCGGAGGAATTTATATATGACATCTGCTTATTTACCTCGATATGAAATGTAGCTGACACCCATTGCCGTAAGTTTGTCATGGATGACTCTAACTGCGCGCGGAATAAAGGCCAGTCTGAAGCGAGATTCGTAAGCTGGGATCCTACCATATATAATACTCCGGCTATAGCCAGTAAAAACAGGACAACTGATAATCCGGCGGAAGCACTTCGGGGTAGCCTGCATTTTTTTTCGAAGAATACGGCTAAGGGTAATAATAATATTGCAAAAAGGAGTGAAAATATAAGGGGCGATAATATCTCTTTTCCTATTATGGTAAGATAGCCCAGGCAGAGGACACTAATGAGCACCATTGCCAGTTTAAAGTAAAATGGGTTGTTTGCAGGCTTAATGAAATTCATTTAGTATTTTTTGAATTAAAATTATATATCAGGCAATATGCAAACTTGTAGCCGTAAAAGAATCAAAATTACTTTTACCCTTTAGCAGGTTGAAATGAAAGTAAAAAGGTAAAGGCATATTATTTGAAATTGTTATTAAAATCTTCATTATGACAAAGACATTTTTTGTTATTTTATTATCTGCTCTTTCCGCAGGCGTTTATTCACAGGACAGCATGAATAAAAAAATGGACAACAAAACCGATAAAATGAATAAGAAAATGGACAATCCCAACGATCCGATGAATAAAAAAATCGGTAATACTGGTGATACAACCCGTCGGAAACCGTTTAAATATAAGTCGGATTCTTTAAGAGGTAAACCCGCAAGGAAGCAACCGAAGTAATTATTTCAAGTCCGGTTACAATAGCTATTATCATTTATGTCTGCCTGATTAATTACTAACAGGGTTTAAATTTTACGTTCTTAATAATTAAAACTGTGAATTTTATTACCCACTTAAATTAAAACAGCAGTCTGCCAGACACTTGAATTATAACCCTATCTGTATTATTTTCTAAAATTCCATCTACGGCGATGGCATATTTTTTACATGCACTATCCAGGTATTATTCAATCTAAATGACAATTTTTTATGGAACAACAAAATAAGTATGCACTGATAACCGGTGCCACTTCAGGAATTGGCTTAGAGCTCGCCAAACTGTTTGCAAAAGACGGATATAATCTTGTAATCGTTTCGCGGGATCAGTCGAACCTTGAGAAAACAGCTTACCTGCTGAAGCAGGAGAACGAAAGTATCGATGTGGTAACTATATCCAAAGATCTTTTCAAACCCGAAAGCGCATCGGAAGTTTACCAGGAGGTTAAAGACAAGGGCATTAAAATAGATGTGCTTGTAAACGATGCAGGCCAGGGTTTATATGGTGAATTTGTTGATACCGATATTGAACGGGAGATTGATATCATTCATTTAAATATTATCTCTCTTGTAGTGCTTACAAAACATTTCCTGAAAGACATGATAGCACGCGGCAGTGGTAAAGTTCTGAATTTGTCTTCTATCGCTTCAAAAGTACCGGGTCCTTATCAATCCATCTATCATGCTACTAAAGCATTCGTTCAGTCTTTTACGGAAGCTATTCACAGCGAAGTAAAAGACAAGGGTATAATAGTGACCGCACTGTTACCAGGAGTTACTGATACTGATTTCTTTAACAAGGCAGGCATGCTGCAATCTAAAGCTTTAAAGGGCGACAAAGCAGATCCTGCTGATGTTGCCAAAGACGGTTACGACGCGCTGATGAATGATGACGACAAAGTTGTATCAGGCTTTAAAAATAAATTGCAGACGGCAATAGGTAATTTAATGCCGGATAGTATGATAGCCGACCAGGTTAAGAAACAGCAGGAACCGGCAGAATAAAAATGTGGCTGACAGTTGTGGCTGTTAGTCGGATGTTAAATAATTAAACAGTAAACAAAATGAAAGCAGCAGTTATTCACGGTCCTAAAAGCGTAAAGTATGATACGGTAGACGACCCAAAAATTAAAGAGCAAAGGGACATTATTTTAAAAGTGACCGCTACAGCAATATGTGGTTCAGATCTTCACATCTATTCCGGTGGTATCCCTCAGCCGCGACCGATGGTTCTGGGACATGAATTTATGGGTATAGTGGAAGAAGCAGGAAAAGATGTAAAAAACTTAAAACGTGGTGACAGGGTAGTGGTACCTTTCCCGATTGCATGTGGTACCTGTTTCTTTTGTAACCATGCACTTCCGGGACACTGTGAAAATAGTAATCCAGATCATTATGGCCCTGAAGGCGGATTATTTACAGAAAAGGGAGGCGCTTTGTTTGGCTATACCGATTTGTATGGAGGTTATGATGGTGGACAGGCACAATATGTAAGAGTTCCATATGCTGATTTTGGTCCTCGCATCGTTCCGGAAAATTTAACCGATGAACAGGTTTTATTTCTTACTGATATTTTTCCGACAGGATATACCGGGATTGACTGGGGGGAAGTTAAAGGCGGTGAATCGGTTGCAATTTTTGGTGCCGGACCGGTAGGGATCATGGCTGCCAAGAGCGCGTGGCTTCGCGGCGCCGCAAGAGTAATTATAGTAGATACTTTACAATACCGGCTCGACAAAGCAAAGTCTGCTGCTCATTGTGAGACTATTTTATGGGACGATGGCGCTAAACAGGTTGTTGAGCAAATAAGGGCCATGACAGAAGGACGGGGAGCCGATGTTTGTGTGGAAGCTGTCGGCTTTGAACCCGACCGTACTATTATAGACAAGGCGAAGGCAGTTTTGAATTTTGAAATCGGTTCACCGAAAGTTCTGGAAGCTTGTATGAGCGGAGTACGCAGGGGTGGTATCGTTTCTGTTCTTGGGGTGTATCCGGCAACGTATGATAATTTCCCTATCGGCCAGTTCTTCGATAAAGGCATTACGCTGAAAGGCGGACAAGCGCCGGCTCATAAGCACATTGATAAATTGCTGGAGTATGTGGTTGAAGGTAAAGTAGTGCTTGATGATATTATTACTCATCGACTGCCGTTATCGCAAGTTGCTCATGGTTATGAAATTTTCAAAAATAAAAAAGAAGATTGTGTGAAGGTGGTATTGGATCCATGGAGTTAAACAGCGATGGATGTATGTAAGGCAGGAAGGAGCACATTGTACTGTGCTCCTTCCGTTTTTTAGCATTTTAATTTTCAGTCTTTACATATACAAATCTGTCGGAGCCTTCGCTTTCCTGCTGATAAACAAAAGTATGTCCCTGTGGCAGGGATGCCCTTTCTTTACTAACGTGCACATCTGTAACAACATCTTTAACTCTGCTGTTATGAATGTGTAAAATCTTCTCGTCTTCTCTGGCTGTATATGTCTGACCATCCAGCTCTCCTCCGATTAAACGGATACTTACGTTTTTCATAGATGCAAAATAATATTTTTTTCTGTGAATCATCAACAGACGTTGCCACGAACTAAAGTTATAAAATAGTTGATGTTAACGCATACAACATTTTTAATGAATTTGTTTTTCTAGTTGTATTCAATTGCTTTAAATGAAAAAAGTCTTAATCTCTGTCCAATAAATATTTTTAATGCCCTGCAAAATCAATCGGACAATCAATAAATTAATGCTGTTTTTTTTTAGTACTTTACAAGAACTAAAGTAAGACGCAATGGTAAAAAATAAAACAATAGAAACTTCCCTGAGCGTTGACGATTTCATTAACGCCGTAAAGGAAGAAGCAAAACGAAAAGATAGTCTTACCCTTGTGCAATTAATAAAAAAGCAAACAGGACTTGAACCAAAGATGTGGGGCGCTGGTATCGTTGGTTTTGGTAAATATCATTACAAGTATGAGAGCGGCCACGAAGGAGACAGCGCTCTCGTAGCATTTTCCCCAAGAGCAGCCGCAATATCGTTATATCTTTCCGGGGGCTTTGAAAATCGGGATGAATTACTTGAAAAGTTAGGAAAGTATAAAACAGGCAAGGGTTGTATTTATGTAAAGACGCTTGAAGATATAAACATTAAGACTCTTCAAAAAATGATAACAAATCATGTCAAACATATTCAGACACTTTATCCAAACAAATGACAGCAACGATTAAATTTTTATCTAAATTAAAAGTTCATTATAATAATGAATGATTAATTTAAAAGTTATTTAGCTGGTGACAATGGAGCGCCAATCAATTACTCCGATGATTAAAGAACTTATATAAAAGTATGAGGCAGTTGAGCAACGGAGGCATGATGGCACAGCGAAATACAGTTTCTGATAATTATATTGGCCACGTGTTTCTCCCCGTCTCAAAGGTTATACAACACCTCTATATAATCAAAATAATGCGCCCGCTAACAGGATGTTCTTACCTCAAAACCGCATACCTCATGTCTTAAATTAATAAATTAACTCCACTGTTTTTTGTTACATTACCAAAATATTCAACCACCTCAATGCAGATCAGAAAGACACTGCGGATTAAAACAATAAAATTTATTAAAATTCTTGGGCCGGGGCTTATAACCGGCGCAAGCGATGACGATCCCGCGGGTATTGCAACTTATTCACAGGCAGGCGCGCAGTTCGGTCTTTTAACTTTATGGACAGCGCTTATTACGTTTCCACTAATGGCAGCCGTTCAGGAAATGTGCGCGCGAATCGGTATGGTTACCTCGCAGGGTTTAACAGGCACCCTTAAAAGAAATTATCATCCCGTGATCCTGTACCTGATGGTGCTATTCAGTTTTCCGGCTATCGTACTTAATATCAGCGCTGATATTTTCGCGATGGGGGCTGTGGCTAACCTGATTTTCCCTACTGTTCATTCCATGTATTTCAGTATCATCTTTACTATCATACTGTTGTTTTTTATCATCTACCTGCCATATCAGAAATTTGCTGCTGTGTTGAAATATCTATGCGTTATCTTATTGGTTTATTTGGTAGTGCCGTTTTTATATAAACAAGACTGGGGAGATATCGCCCGGCATACATTCATCCCAACCATACATTTCGATAAAGCATTTCTTAACATACTGGTGGCTATACTTGGTACTACCATCTCACCGTATTTGTTTTTCTGGCAGGCCACTATGGAAGTTGAAAATATGAAACACAGTAAACACCTGATCGTTAATAAACATCTTATTAAGCGGATGAGGGTGGATGTTGATTTTGGAATGTTGTTCTCTAATGTGGTGATGTTCTTTATGATACTTACCGCAGGCACCGTATTATATAAAGGAGGGCTCCACCAGATAGATACGGTGGAACAGGCTGCCAGAGCCTTGAAACCGCTCGCAGGTAGCGCTGCCTATTACCTTTTTGCCATAGGTGTACTAGGTACGGGATTCCTCGCGATCCCGGTGTTATGCGGCGCACTTTCCTACATCGTTTCAGAGACCTTTGGCTGGGAAGAAGGACTTGATAAAAAATTCCAGGAAGCTAAACCTTTTTATATTGTTATTATCATTTCACTGATAGGGGGACTGCTGATTAATTTAATAGGGATAAGTCCGATTCAGGCCCTGATATATTCTGCGATTTTTTATGGGTTAACGTCTCCTGTTATCATCGCGATTGTTTTACATATCGCTAATAATAAAAAGATAATGGGTGAATATACCAACAACAGAAGCTCGAATATCCTGGGTACCATAACACTAGTATTCATGACGGTATCAGCAGGTTTTTTGATTTATTACCAGTTTGCAGGTTAAGCGTGAAGTAAGATCTTTTTAGAATCTTCCACTTTCCATCACCGTTAGTAATTGTAGATTGTATTTATTTTTACCAGGTCAGGTAAAAGTGCAATGCCCAACCGGCGGTCACAACTATAACGGTTATCAAAACATAACAGGTAAAGTGCTGTCTGCTATTTTCGATAATGAACACCGGGATTAATTGATTATAAATTCGTTACTTTGATCAGCAGGAGATAAAATTGTTAACCATTAATAATTTAATTTAAAAAATAACTTATAATGAAGAGACGGAATATTATCAAGGGATTGACTTTACTTCCATTTTCAGCCGCGGCAGGAGTTGCACTGCCATTCGCCGTAGCCGCGTCCCCGGAGCCAAAGACAATTAAGCGCGACCTTTTTAAAGAGCTGGGCATAACACCTGTAATCAATGCCAGTGTAACCATGACTTTTCTTTCAGGTTCACTGATGATGCCGGAAGTACTGGAAGCCATTAATTCTACCTCTCACGATTTTGCCAATATGTTTGACCTGCAGGATAAAGTGGGCGCAAAAATAGCTGCAATGCTCCATGTTGAAAGTGCCATGGTTACCTCCGGTGCTGCCTGCGCTATGTTGTTAGGGACGGCCGCATGTATAACCGGTAATGATCCAAAAAAAATAAAGGAACTTCCTAATTTTACCGGTGGCCGCCCTGAAGTGATCATGCAAAAGACCCACCGCTACCTTTTCGACCAGGCACTTACAACTACAGGCGCTATCATAGTAGAAGTAGATGGCGCCGCAGAAATGGAAAAGGCTTTTAATGCTAATACCGTGATGGCATTATTCTTCAACGCCGCTGATAAATCGAGTGTTACACACGAGCAGTTTCTTGCTATGTGCAAAAATCATAAAGTCCCTTCTTTTGTAGATGCGGCGGCAGACGTACCGCCGGTAGAAAATTTATTTAAGTTTCAGAAAATGGGTTATGACCTGATAACTTTTTCAGGTGGAAAAATGATCCGCGGACCGCAAAGCGCCGGATTATTATTTGGGAGAAAAGACCTGATAGAAGCTGCCAAACTTAACCACAGTCCGCACGAAGCGCCCATCGGCAGGCCGATGAAAGTTAACAAAGAGGAGATGTTCGGCATGTATGCAGCATTAAAATCTTACCTCGAAAGAGACCATAAAAAAGAATGGGATGACTGGATGACACGAACAAAACGTATTGGTACCATCTTAGAAAAAATACCTTCAGTGAAAACAGAAACAAGGGTTCCGGAAGGACAGGCAAATGTTTTCCCCAGTCTTATTGTTCAATGGGATACTTCAAAAATAAAGACCACGCCTAAAGAGGTAGTCACCGCGTTAAAGAATGGTACACCGAGTATAGTTGCCAATAGTAGCGTAAGCGCGTTGAGCATTGGCGTTGTGCTGCTTCGCCCCGACCAGGTAGATATAGTTGCAAAGCGTGTAAAAGAGATTCTTGAACAGGCTGTATAAAAGTTCGGTATTTAAATATCCGGCGGCTATCTCTGTACCTTTCTCTATTTGCTCCTGTATTACCCAGTGGTTAAAAAAAACAGGCAATAATTGCTGCTATATCAAACACGTACACCTTATATTTAACCTTCCAATTCAAAGATTCTGTCAATGAAAAAATACCCTTTACTTGTTTCAGTATTGTTTTTCAGCCTTTCACTTATCGCACAACCCTTTAACATAGTAATTAAAAACGGCCATGTTATTGATCCAAAAAATAACCTGGATGCCGTTATGGATATCGCTATCACAAATGGCAGGATTGCGGCGGTATCAAAAAACATCGATGCCAAAGGCGCGGGACAGGTTGTTGATGCAGCCGGCTTGTATGTTACACCAGGATTAATAGATATTCATTCACATAACTTCTTTGGTGTTGAGCCCGATCATGCCTATGAAAACGGTTTCTCCGCATTGCCCCCCGATGGCTTTACTTTTCGTAACGGTGTTACCACGGTGGTAGATTGTGGAAGTTCCGGTTGGCGTACTTTTCCAACTTTTAAAGCGCAGACAATAGACAATTCTCAAACCCGTGTGCTTGCATTTATAAATATCGTCGGTGAGGGTATGAGACCTGCATACGAACAAAATGCCAATGACATGGATCCGAAGATGTCTGCACTTGTGGCTAAACGTTATAGCGCCTTTGTTGTGGGTTTTAAAGTGGCTCACTATGAAGGCCATGAATGGACACCGGTAGACCGCGCAGTAGAAGCCGGCAGGCTTGCCGGTAATATACCTGTTATCGTAGACTTCGGTGGCAGCACGCCGCCACTATCAATTGAAGAATTATTTATGAAACACCTTCGTCCCGGTGATATTTTCACACATTGCTTTGGTCAGCTTGCAGGCAGGGAATTTATTGTAGATACCGTCACAAAAAAAGTTAAGCCATTTGTATATGAAGCGAGAAAGCGGGGTATTGTTTTCGATGTTGGTTATGGTGGGATCAGTTTCGCTTACTCGCAGGCTATTCCTGCTGTACGGGAAGGATTCTATCCTAATTCTATCAGTACCGATATTCATATTGGAAGCATGAACAACGCGATGAAAGATATGCTAACCACGATGTCGAAATTTCTTGCCATGGGGATGGATCTTAAGTCCGTGATCACTGCCGGCACATGGAATCCTGCAAAGGAAATCAAACGGGAAGAATTAGGAAATCTTTCTGTAGGCGCTGAAGCCGATGTGGCAGTGCTTGGTATCCGCGAAGGAAAGTTCGGACTCTTCGACTACACCGGCTTAAAAATCCCTGCTACCAAAAGACTGGAATGTGAACTGACCATAAGAGCAGGAAAGATCGTGTATGATTTCAATGGTATCGCTGATCCTGTTTATCTGCCACGCAGACCAGCTGTTGATACATCAGGAAATAAGAGAAGGCTGTAGAAAGAATATATTATCAGTGAGTGTTGAACACCGATAGCGAATCGTATTTAAATATTACATCAGCCTTTAAAGGCTGCTGGTATAATAACATCAGTATGAAAAATTTCTATAGTGTATTATTTATTTTGATAGTTAGCCTGATGAGGTTAAACGCACAGACTATTTCAAAAGAAGAACTTGTATTTTTAACATCAGAATGGAAGGGTGAACGCTTTGCGGATGGTCGTCCTAAAATACCTGATTCACTCATTAGCCGGGCAAAGAATATTGGCATCGAAGAAGCCTGGCAGATACTGGGCAACGAAGGGTATAACAACCAGTTTGAACGCAACTGGAAAATGGTTCATGATGATGTTGCGGTAGTAGGCAGAGCAGTAACCGCTTCTTTCATGCCTACAAGGCCCGACATAGAAAAAAGTATTAAGGAACGTGGTAAGAAGCAGGGCAGGATCGGAAATACAAATGCATGGCCTATCGACGTACTTATTAACGGTGATGTTTATGTAGCAGATTGTTTTGGTAAGATAGACCAGGGCACGCTGATTGGCGATAACCTGGGTAACTCGATTTTTGCAAAAACAGGAAACGGTGTCATCTTCGATGGGGCAGCACGAGACCTTTCAGGGCTGGCGGAGATAAAAGGTTTCAACGCTTTCGTTCGCGATTTCGATCCTTCTTATTTAAAAGAAGTAGTGCTGATGGGATTGAATACGCCTATCCGTATCGGGAAAGCGATCGTGCTTCCGGGAGATCTTGTTATTTCGGAAAAAGAAGGGGTGTTATTTATTCCTGCACATCTCGCGGAGAAAGTAATTGCCACGGCTGAATTCATCGGCTTGAAAGATAAGTTTGGTCATGCTATGCTAAAAGCCGGAAAGTATTCTCCGGGTCAGATCGACAATGAATGGCCGCCTGCCATCAGGGAAGATTTTCTAAAATGGCTGGGTGAACATCCTGGTGAAATGAAAATGAGCCGCTCGCAGTTGGATAATTTTATGAATAAGAGAACGTGGTAGAACCTTGTTGAACGAAAACACGTAGGCATAGGGCAAGGAGAGGCACGGCAAAATTCGTCTTACGTTGCTCATCATAATTTTTTAGTTCCTAGGTGTCCCTGTGCCTCCGTGGTTCAAAATCATTCGCATCACACGTCAATTATATATTTAACCAAACCTGCAATGATCACTAAAACCGGATTTAAAAAAAAGCTGCCTTATCTCCTTGCTATCATTGTATTTTTTTCTATTGGTTTCACTATTAAAAAAGAGCCCGTTCACCCTCGAGTTGTGAATGCAAAAAATGGCGGACTTTTTCTACCTGGAAATTTTGAGGCAGTAGTAGTGGTGGACAGCCTTCCCGGCAAAGCAAGGCATATTGCCGTCAATATTAACGGCGACCTATATGTAAAACTTAGATTTCCTGATTCGATTGGCGGCAATGTTGCACTCCGTGATACCAACAGGGATGGCAGGGCTGACATCATACAAAAGTTTGCAGACTATGAAGACAAAGGCAGTTACGGTACCGCCATGCGTATCTATAAAGGCTATCTCTATTTTAGTTCGGAGTTAAATATTTTCAGGCAGAAATTATTACCGGGTCAGCTCGTCCCGGATGGTCCTATCGAACTGATCGTTAAAGATGATAATCCACGAGGGCGCGCCGAGCACGATGCGAAGCCTATAACCTTCGATAACGCCGGTCATATATATGTCCCTTATGGAGCCCCGTCTAATGCCTGCCAGGAAAAAAACAGGTTTCCTGGTTCGCCGGGATTGCAGGATTGTCCATTGCTCGAAGACTATGGGGGCATCTGGCAATTTGATGCAGAGAAACAAAATCAAACCCGCAAAGACGGAATAAGATTCGCTACCGGTATAAGAAGTGTCGTAGCACTCGACTGGAACAGCGCGGATAAAACACTTTACTGCGTCATGCATGGAAGAGATGATCTTCATTTATTATGGCCCGATCTGTTTACTCCCTGGCAAAGCGCTTTGTTACCCGCCGAAGAATTTCTTCGGATAAAGCAAGGTACCAATGCAGGCTGGCCCTATTACTTTTATGACCCGGTAAAAAAGAAAAAATTATTAAATCCTGAGTATGGCGGTGATGGTATAAAAGCCGGTGATGGAAAGAAATTTGCACAGCCATTGATCGGCTTCCCCGCGCATTGGGCTCCCAATGATTTGTTTTTTTATACCGGCAGGCAATTCCCAACGCGGTATAAAAATGGCGCCTTCATTGCTTTTCATGGTTCTACTAACAGGGGCCCGTACCCGCAGTCAGGATATTTCATCGGGTTCGTGCCTTACAAAAACGGCGCACTGACAGGACCGGTGGAAGTATTTGCCGACGGCTTTGCGGGGATAGATCCCATACTCAATGTTAGTGATGCTGCTTACAGACCGATGGGCATAGCCATGGGTCCCGACGGCTCTTTATATATCAGCGAAACAGAACATGGTAAAATCTGGCGGATAAAATACAAAGGAGACAAAACCAAATTCGGCCCTGTGCAACTTGCGGCTATGAATAAACGCAAGTTGCTGCCTCATTTCAAAACGCCTGATTCCCTGAAAGATAATCTGATAACAGGAATGGTTGAAGGGGGTGCAAAGTTGTATGGCACCTATTGCACTTCCTGTCACCAGCCAAATGGAAAAGGGGATGGTGCGAGGTTTCCACCGCTCGACAGTTCGGAGTGGGTAATAGGAGGCAGAGGCAGGGGATGGGGCAGCGAAAAACTTATTAGTACTTTATTGAAAGGCATTGAAGGTCCGATAACGGTCAAAGGCGTTCCCTACAACAACGCAATGCCTTCTCATAGCTTTTTAACGGATGAACAGGTTTCTCAAATACTCACTTTTATAAGAAGCAATTTTGGTAACCAGGCTCCCCCGGTTTCTATTGCTGAGGTGATGGATGTAAGAAAGAGAATCAGCGCCACGATTACCGAACCTGTAAAGACACAGTAACAAAAATTATTATTTTCCGAAGCAGGCTCGAAGAGTTAGTTTACTTATTATTTTTTAGTGGCTTAGTGCCTTTGTGGCTGACACTTTTTTGCCACTAAGGCTC
>Ga0123337_10003827_pt1 | contig 15695 bp, 13 predicted proteins | sample frozenSSSSmetaG_FD_89792 | JGI IMG/M metagenome (GOLD analysis project Ga0123337, IMG submission 89792) | Glacier valley bacterial and archeal communities from Borup Fiord, Nunavut, Canada, to study Microbial Dark Matter (Phase II) -... | ecosystem: Environmental > Aquatic > Freshwater > Ice >... | reverse complement strand
TTTTCGATCAGCTTGCAATACTTCTTCAAAATATTAACCAACACCTAAACAACCAACCTGTATAATGCAATTTACTGCCACACAAATAGCCGGTCTGCTCAATGGCCAGATTGAGGGTGATGCCAATGCCACTGTAACCAAACTTGCTAAGATAGAAGAAGGTATTCCCGGTTCTATTTCATTTTTAAGCAATCCTCTTTATACGCAATATTTGTATGAGTCCAGGGCATCCATCATCATCATTAACAGCAGCTTTGTTTTAACAGCGCCGGTTAAGGCCACACTGATCCGGGTAGAGAGTGCGGAAAAAGCATTTGCCCAATTACTCGAAATGTACAACGAGGTAAAACTCAATAAAAAAGGCATCTCAAAAATGTCATTCATTGCAGAAACTGCCACCGTTGGTACGGATATTTATGCCGGTGAGTTTTCGTTTGTTGGAGAAAATGCCGTGATCGGCAACAACGTCAAAATTTATCCGCAGGTGTACATTGGCGACAATGCCGTAATCGGAGACAATACCACGCTTTTTGCCGGGGTGAAAATTTATTCTGAAACACAGATTGGCAAAAATTGTATCGTTCACTCAGGTACCGTTATTGGCAGTGATGGCTTCCGGTTTAACCCGGAAGACAATCATAAAAAAGTGCCCCAGATTGGCAATGTAATTATAGAAGATGATGTGGAAATTGGCGCCAACTGCGCCATTGACCGGGCAACACTTGGATCAACCATTTTACGCAAAGGCGTAAAATTTGACAACCTGATTCATATTGCACACAACGTGGAAATTGGCGAAAACACTTATTTTGCTGCGCATGGTGTGGTAGCAGGTTCTACCAAAATAGGCAAAAACTGTATGTTCAGCGGGCAGGTTGGTATTGTGGGACATTTAAACGTTGCCGACAATACGATCATCACCGCACAATCAGGCATTTCAAAAAGCATCACTAAAAAAGGAGAAGTATTCATGGGCTCACCTGCCTTTGATGCCAACAAATACAGGAAGGCCTATATTCATTTTCGCAACCTGGATAGCCTGGTGCAGCGTGTTGATAAAATAGAAAAGCAGCAAAAGGAATCATTGTAATACAATGCAATTCAAGAATGATTGCCATAAAAAATAAACTTTTGCAAAATGTAAAAGCCCCAGGAATGGGGCTTTTACATTTTGCAAAAACAAAAACGAGCACATATTAAAAAGAGGGATCAGCAGGAGTATTGGTATTACCATCTCTTTCCCTGAATGGATAAGGAAAGAAGTTACGCTTACGTTCGGTTGTAGCTCTTCCAAACCTTCTCATGTCTTCCAGTTTCAACCCGCTAAAAAACAGCTCTATGCAGCGGTTGCGATAGATTTCAGTTAATAGAGATGGTGCATCTACCGTACCGGTGTAGCCCGTAGCCAAACCAGCACCCACCCCAAATGGATCAGCCGCTGGAGCCTGTGTTAAGATGGCATCAACGATCGCTTTTGCAGCATTTAAATCTGGTGTTGACTGCCTTACATAACATTCTGCTTTTATGAGGTTAATTTCATCCGTTAAATACACCGGAATAGCTGTAACGGTTGCATTCCAAAATCCATTAAAACGGTACCTTGGAATTACGGTTGGATTAATAACGGTGTAGAATGAAATTCGCCTGTCAGCAAGATCAGGCTGAATTGCGGTTGGTAAACCCAATGTAGAATCAACAGGCTGATAAATATTATTTGTAGAAGTAACCGACTGGAAAATTGTGTTGGGGTTGATTGCTTCAAAATTTAAGGTACTTTTTACAGTAAGGTTTACCTGGTTGGCGGCTGTAAGTGCGGCAGCATAATTGCCTGCAAACAATGAATACCTTGCTTTTAATGCATATAGAGTATTGATAACATTTATACCTGTAGTACTAATATCACCTGCAAACGAAGTACTGATTGGATTTGTGTTGATTACTGCCAACGCTTTATCAATGGCCGCATTTGCCCGGTTAAATCCCTGAAGCCTGTCAGAAAATCCAACATTTAAGCCAATGGTATCCGGCACTTTTTCCCAACTCATACTCATTGCGCCCATTGCCATTGCTTTCCAGATAGTGGCATATCCAATCAATCCGCTGGCATATCCTTTGTCACTCAGCTTTTCGGCCTGGCTTATTACATTGTTGGCATCATAAATTATTTTGTTGGATCCGATCCACAAATTGGCGAGCACAGCATTTGTACCATCCACTGTAGCCCCGCCAGTACTTAGCTGTAACTCCGGAATGTTACCAGCATTGCGCAACGCTACTTCATTGGTGGTAAACCCCACCGCCGTATTTAGATTATAAAGGATACTGGTTAGGCCCAACGAATATACCCGCTGCAAACCAATAGCCGTGCCGGTAAGCCCTTTCGGCGAATTGAGTACCTGTGCCTGTGTGGCTGCATTTTGATTTTCAAAATTCTTTTTACAACCGGTATTGCATATTCCTGATCCGATAAGCACCAGCAGCAATACAAAGGATGAATTATTTTTTTTCATACAAAGAGTTTTTTCAGTTTTTTAAAATTTTGCTTGAATACCGAATGAGAATGTTCTTGGAATTGGAACCGCCCCAAAATCAATACCTCTTAAAATAGTGCTCTGTCCTCCTGAGTTTAATTCCGGATCATACCCTTTGTAGTTATCCCAGCTAATCAGGTTTCTGCCACTTGCATTAACAGACAAATCGCTGAATCCCTTTATTCTTCCAAATGAATAACGCAATGACACTTCCCGCAGTTTTACAAAAGAGCCATCATCCACACGCCATTCTTCAATGGCATAAATTCCTGAAACATATCCTCTTGGCAATAGACCACGCTGTTCCTGCTCTGCCACCTTTCCGTTACCAACACCCTGGCGTGTTCTGAAATCGGCATTGAATACATCAACACCCTGCGTTGCATCCAGCTGTACCCGAAGACTCAATCTTTTATAAGCAACTTCATTTACCAATGATGCTGTAAAATCAGGATTAGGATTTCCAATTACCCGGCGCAATGGTGTACCGGTTGGCAATCCATTGGCATCCCTTGCTGTGGTATAAGATAAAGCACCTAACTGTGCTCCTCTTTCCGTTTGAGGAATTCCTGCTGCATTTTTTACCTGGTTTCCGCTAGCGTCTGTTGCAAAGAAAGTTCCATAAAATACTCCAATTGGCTGTCCTTCAATAATTGCAACCGGGGCACCACCATTGGTACTTAACAGCGTAAGCGCCTGCCCGATACTAACGGCTTTGTTCCTGTTATGATTAAAAATTCCGGTGATATCCCACCTTAAGTTCTTGTTTGCCACAGGTGCTCCGGTCAATACCAATTCAAAGCCCTTGTTGGTAAGCGAACCGTAATTATCCTTTAGGCTTGAAAACCCATTGGTAGGAGCTATCTGGCGGTCAATTAACAGGTCGGTTACTTTTTTGCTATACACGTTAACTGTAAGACCTAAGCGATTATTTAAGAAAGAAAGATCTGCACCAAATTCAGTCTCAGATTGCCTTTCAGGCTTCACGTTTTCGTTGGCCAATACAGAACGGGAATTCAACGCTGTTCTACCAAGGAAAGATGCGGAAGTGTAAGTATTGAAACGATCATACGCACCAATACCAGTCAGGTTTCCACTTTGTCCGTATGCTACTCTTACTTTAAATGTATTCATCCATTTGGATATGGATGACTTTTCCCAGAAATCTGTTCCGGAAATTACGTAGCTGCCACTCGCCTTTGCATACACCTGCTCACGCTGGTTTTCGCCAAATACAGAAGATCCATCAACTCTAATTGCACCTGTAACAAATAAATGATTGCGATATTTAAAATTCTGTTGCAGGTATGCTCCCGATACAGCGATCTCACTTCTTTCATCCGCACCTGGTATAAAAGTACTGGCACCCGAAACAGACGCCACAAATGGAGCAAGTCCACGGCCCTGTGCTAACAAGTAATTGTTTTTTTCATATTGTTGTGAAAAACCAACCTGCGTTGTAGATCCAATATTTTTAGAAATATCGAATGTATAGGTTGCATTTACATCATGATTGATTTGAAAGAAAGTACTGGTTGCAGCGCTCGCATATCCATTTTGAGCAGCGTCCAGGGTAGCGCCTCCTCCAAAGAAACCGGTACTTACATCGTAAGCATAGGGAGGAAGATAGGTGGTGCCATTTTGAGCATAGTTATCAATACCCATAGTATAGTCAATCGTAAGCCCTTTTAACGGTTGCAACTTTAATCCAATATTGGATAAAATACGATTGGTAGTTTGCCTTTGTTTGAAATCTTCAATTACAGAAATCGGATTCACACGACCACGCTCTCCTACTGCCTTAATATTTCCCAATGCATCCCTGGTAGTTAAATCGTGAAAATTTCCGATGATGGTCACGGAGTTCATAGGCGAAAAGAATGAGTTCCCATCTGGCTTTTCATTGGCGCTGCTATTTACATAATTGAGCCCGATATTAAAACTTGCCCATTTGTTGATGGTTTGATCGATGTTACTCCTAAAACTAAAGCGTTGAAAATCGGTATTCTTAATAATGCCTTCGTTAAAAAAATAAGAACCGGATACATAATATTTTGTCTTTTCATTTCCACCGCTTACCGATAAATTATTATCAGTACCCATTCCTGTTTGAAAAATGTTATCCTGGTAATCGTACCTCTTTACAGCAGTTGTGTTGGTTAATGCCGGGGTGAGAACATCCTGCGTTTGTGCACCGGGGCCATCAGTAGGTCCGCCAAATTTGTTTGGTGACTGGTTTACTTCCAGCCGCTTTCTTAAACTGCTCGACATTACTGCAGTAGAAAAATTGATGACGGGAGCGCCGGACTTACCTTTCTTAGTAAAGATTTGAACCACGCCCGCATTTGCACGACTACCATAAATGGCTGCGGCGGCGGCACCATTTAACACCTCCACTCTTTCAATATCTGCGGGGTTAATATCTACCAATCTGTTTTGGCCAATACTACCTACAAAATTGTTACCATCATAATTACCGGAAGTATTGGTTACACGATTGGTACTGTTGTTTACGATAATACCATCTACAATATAGAGCGGATCAGAAGAAGACAAGACGGAACTAATGCCTCTCAATCTTACACTCATACCACCGGCAGGGTCGCCGGAATTTTGAGTAATTTGTGCACCGGCAGTTTTTCCCTGCAAGGCTCCCAACACGTTGCCAGTAGCACCTCTCGTTAGATCATCTGCTTTTACGGTGCTAACATAACTACCCAATTGACGGCGGGTAGTTCCGGCTGATGTACCGGTCACAACTACCTCATCCAAACTGGATATTTTTTCTGCTAACACAACATCCACCGTATAATCGCTGGCGCTGCCAATGGTTAAGTCAACTTCCGATGTTTGATAACCTATTCCGGAAAATACAATGATATAATTACCGGGTTTTAGGGATGCAGTTATTTTATATTGACCGTTGTTATCGGTACCAGCACCATATTTTGTTCCTTTGACCAAAACAGATACAGCGTTTACCCCGTCTGTAAGACTACCGTTTTTTCCTGTAGCTTTTCCCGAAATACTTACCTGTCCAAAGGAACAGGCAACAATCATATTGAGTGCCAGCAGCAGCATAAAATTTTTCATTTTGCCCGGCAGGTGAAATTTGTTTAATTCCATAATGCAGTTTTTTTTGATGATTATTTAAATGATAGTAATTCCTGTTGAATGATAAGGTTTTAAAATCTCATCCGCCGGATCCAGTTCTGTGATGAGCATATCCACTTCTTCCAGTTTGCAAACCAACATGCGCTGTGTGGTATTGAGTTTTTTTGAAATTGCCAGCGAGATTGTCTTCTTGGCACTCCTGATCATGGCCCTTTTTACTTCAATTACTTCCAGCTCAAGATCAGTAAGGCCGTTTTCAACATCAATGCTGTTGGTACCCAAAAAGCACAGGTCGCATTTTATTTCGCTTAGCCGTTGCACCACTTCAGCCCCCACCGACATCTGCGCATTCTTCAATAATTTATTGCCGATAAAGATAACTTCCACATTCGGGTGATCCAGTAATTCCAACGCAGTGGGAATGCTTACCGTAATAAAAGTGGCATTTAATTCCGGTGGCAAAGATTTTACCAGTTCAATAATGGTTGTGCCGCCAGACAATAAAACCAACATGCCGTCTTTGATCAGATCCCTGGCTTTTTGAGCGATTATTTTTTTCTCGGGTTGGGAAAATACGGTGTTGTTTTGCAGCGTAAAATGAAATGATTTTGAAAGTGCGCCACCATGCACTTTTGTAAGCATACCCTTTTCATCCAGTTCCTGTAAATCTCTCCGGATGGTATCCTCGGATACTGTAAGCTGTAAGGATAAGTCTGAAGACAATACCTTATTATGGATGTCTATTTCATGCATGATATACGCATGTCTTTCCTTTTTAAGCATACAATAGTTAGTTTTAATACTGCATAAATACGCAAATAAATTTAAATTCTAAAAATATTTTCTGCATATTTGTGCCATATTATGAAATTAACCGCACAAAGCCGCAAATATGAATTGGAATGTTGACAGACTTTTTAAAATGGGGTTAAATCCCCAAAGGCTAATTATCGGGTTAATGAGCGGTACTTCCGTAGACGGGCTTGATGTGGCACTTTGCAAATTTTCCGGATCAGGTACCAATACCGGAATTGAAATACTTCATTTTGAAACCGTGCCTTATAATGATGATTACCGGCAGGAAATAAAATCTGTTTTTTCTAAACATACCGTTGACCTTGAAAAGGTATGCTTGTTAAATGGATGGATTGCAACAAAACATGCCAGCATCATCAATGATTGTTTACAAAAATGGGAGATTGATCCTTCAACAGTAGATCTGATCGCCAGTCATGGACAAACAATTTACCATGCGCCTAAATTTTTGCATGGGCTGGAAAAGTTTTCCAATGCAACCTTACAGATAGGCGATGGAGATCATTTGGCTGTAAAAACCGGCATTACCACCATCAGCGATTTCAGGCAAAAACACATTGCTGCCGGGGGCGAAGGCGCTCCACTTGCTGTGTATGGCGACTTTTTAATATTTAGTAAAAAAGGCGAAAACCGGATCATGCTGAACATTGGTGGCATTGCGAACTTCACTTATCTGCCCGGCGATTTGGATGGCAGCAAAGTATTTAGCACCGACACCGGAACTGGCAATACGCTAATGGATGCCTACATTCAACAAAATTTTGAAGTACAATATTTTGATGACCAGTCGGCAGTAGCTGCTAAAGGCACTATCAATGCAGCATTGCTGGATCATTTAAAAGCAAATGCTTTTTTTCAGAAAGGATTTCCAAAAACTACCGGGCCGGAATTGTTCAATCTGGCATATGTACAAAATGCAATGTCTGCAGCGGGAGTTGATACAATTTCGCATTATGATATGATGGCCACCTTAAACCGCTTTTCTGCTGATACCATCTGCAATGCCATACAAAGTTGTTCAGCCGGATTAAGTGATGTGGTGATTTACACCAGTGGCGGCGGAATGCACAATCCATTGCTGATGCAAAATATACAGGGGCAATTGCCGGGCTATCATTTTAAGGTAACGGATAGCTTAGGAATTAATCCTGATGCTAAAGAAGCATTGCTATTTGCTGTGTTGGCAAATGAAGCGGTTGCCGGTGGAAAAGTGAAGATCGGAAACGGAAATGAGGACATTCCTTTCGTGAGTATGGGTAAAATAAGTTTCCCTCAATAATCGTTATTTTTAAAAATCAATTATTGGGATATAATAATATGCAGGAATAAATCATTTTCGAAACTTCCCTGGATGTATCCCGGAAAGCGGAAAGTGTATAAAATAAAAAATTCAATATAGCTTGCACCCTCGATAATATTGATTTAAAACTTTAATGATGAATCAAAAAAAAAATACGGAATCTCCTTCAAATTATGATCATTTAGAAACTAAATCGGTCATTGAACTGATCACCGCTATCAATAAAGAAGATCAAAGCATTGCGCTGATTGTAGAGAAATCACTGAAGCAAATTGAGCAACTTATTAGCGCTGCATTGCCAAAAATGAAAGCGGGTGGAAGGTTGTTTTATATTGGAGCCGGCACCAGCGGAAGACTGGGGGTGTTGGATGCATCTGAAATTCCGCCTACCTACGGCGTAAGCCATGGGATTGTAATTGGCATAATAGCCGGGGGGGATATTGCCATCCGCAAAGCAGTGGAATTTGCGGAAGACGATACCCAACAGGCCTGGAAAGACCTTAGTAAACACAATATAAATGAACTTGACTTTTTAATTGGTATAGCGGCATCCGGCGAAACTCCGTATGTGTTGGGTGGCATTAGAAATGCCAAAGAAAAAGGCATTGCAACCGGCTGCATCGTTTGTAATATGGGTAGCACCATTGCCAAAGAAGCCGGTTATCCCATTGAACTGGAAACCGGTGCCGAATTTGTAACCGGAAGTACAAGAATGAAAGCGGGCACTGCCCAGAAAATGGCACTTAATATGATATCAACGTCGCTGATGATACAATTGGGTAAAGTAAAGGGTAACAAGATGATTGAGATGCAGCTATCAAATAACAAATTATGGAACAGGGCTACGATCATGTTGACGCAGGAGTTGGGCATTACCAATGAAACAGCACTGGCATTGATAAAAAAGCATCGTAGTATTAAAAAAGCGATCAAAGCCTTCCAGTCAAAAGATACCATTGCCTCATAATTAAATCAATATTACAAAGGGCATATCAAAACTTTTACCCTGCCAGTGATCTGGAATTTTTTTTCACCTGCAATATTTATCGAGTCTAACACCCATACCGATTTATGGAATTAGTCTTTTTCGATTTATTTAGCTTTTTTGCTACCTCAATAGTATTTACCAATTTCCTATCTTCGTCCAGTTTCGTTGGAACCAGGTTCCTTCCATCTTCGTACAAATAATTAATAGATTTTTTATGATAAAAAAGATAAGCTTACTAATAGCGTTTGTAACTGGTGCATGTTGGCTGGCATTGGCCCAGGAAGATACGTTGAAGCAAAGTATGAAAAGAGGTGAAGCGGTGTACAATCAATACTGTGTAAGTTGCCATATGCCCGCTGGTGAAGGAGCTGAAATCGTTTGCCCTCCCCTGGCGAAAACAACCTATTTAAAAAATCAAAAGCGTGCAATCGGAATCGTATTAAACGGACAGGAAGGGGAGATTACAGTAAACGGCAAACAATACAATATACCAATGGCCCCTTTAAATAATTTAACCGACCGGGAAGTGGCAGATGTATTGAATTATGTTTCGAATAGTTGGGGCAACAAGTACCCAATGATCAAACCAGCACAGGTAAAAGCAGAACGGAAGCCTTGATTATAACGGGTTAACTATTCGGTTTGCTGTATGTATCATTAAATAAGTAATCGCATTGCAAATAATTAACGACAAATTTTTAACCATCAACCTTTAACCATCCACCGTCCACCTTCAACCGTCAACCGTCTCCTACACTTCTTCCATTTTAAACGGCAGTTTTCGAATCCGCTTTCCGGTTAAATCAAAAATGGCGTTGCACAATGCCGGCGCAAAAGGTGGCAAGGCAGGCTCACCGGCACCACCGGCCTTTTCATCGTTATCGATGATATGAATATCAATTGCAGGAATGTCATTGATCCTTGGCAACCTGTAGGTATTAAAATTTTTCTCTACCGCTTTACCATCTTCAAAATGTGTTTCGTGTGTTACCGCCGCACCAAGCGCCATTACAATACTCCCTTCAATTTGGGCTTTAATAATATCCGGGTTTACATACCAGCCGCAATCCATCACTGCCACCACTTTATCAATTTTCAATTTGCCCTCTGCATTGCGGGAAACTTTCACCGCTTCGCCTACAATTGATTTAAAACATTCGGTGATGGCAATTCCCCAGCCATCATTTTTAGCCTTTGTTTTCCACCCTGTTTTTTCTTCCAGCTGATTTAAAACTGCCTGGTATCGCTCACCCCAAAGATGTCCTCTTCTGAATTCAAGTGGATCTTTTTCTGCGGCATGCGCCAGTTCATCCATAAAACTTTCAAAGGCAAAACCATTGGTAGAAGAATAAACCGAACGCCACCACATTACCGGTATCGGAGATTCTGTTGGCACATCACCAAAACTATAATTCGGAATTGATTCAAAGTATCCTTCAGCAAAACCTTCAATATTGCTGCTGTTAAATTTTGTTCTGTCCGCACCAGCCCCCTGCTGGTCCATATTTTGTGCCGCCATCTTTACCTGGTAGGCGTTTACGCTACCATTGTTTACACTGCCCTTGCATTCATAAACAGCACCCGGACGGAAAGGTCCCTGGGTCATATCATCTTCCCTTGTCCAAACCACCTGCACCGGGGCATTGATTGCTTTGGAAATGGCCACAGCTTCAAAAGTGTAATCAGTAAATGCCTTACGGCCAAATCCACCTCCCAAAAAAGTCATGTTTACGGTAACATTTTCGGCAGGAATTTTTAAACGACCAGCTACATCTTCCTGTATCCAATCCGGTCCCTGTATTGGTCCCCATATCTCGCATTTATCGCCCTGTACATGGGCAATACAGTTTAAAGGCTCCATGCAACTATGCGATTCATAAGGCGTTTCATACACTACTTCCAGCTTTTTTTCTGCCCGTTGAAAGCGATCTTCAAAGTTGCCGCCTGTGCGCTGCGACAAAGCAGGCTTCTTTAAATCGGCCCGCATGCGATCGTATAATTGTGTGGTGCTCATATGTTCAAATCCGGTATCATCCCATTCTACCTTCAACACTTTTCTTGCCTGCAAAGCAGTCCACAAACTATCCGCAACTACTGCCACACCTTCTCTTGTAAAACCAAAAACCGGCATCTCCACTTTGATCACATGCTTTACACCGGCAATTGCTTTGGCGGCAGTATCATCAAAGCTTTTTACTTTTCCCTGGAACCTGGGATTGCGTTCCACCACGGCATACAACATGCCTGGTATCTTTTTATCCAATCCAAAGATGGCTTTACCATTGGTTTTAAGAGGTGTATCCTGCCTGGGCAATGGCTGCCCAATCACTTTATACTGGCTTCTTTGTTTTAATGGTACATGTGCCGGAACGGGTAGTTTTGAGGCCGCCGCCACCAATTCGCCATAACCCAGTTTTTTACCGGAGGCCCGATGAATAACGGTACCATTTTCAGCATAACAATCTGTGGGGGCAACATTCCATTTTTTTGCTGCGGCAGCTATCAGCATTTCACGGGCGGTTGCCCCGGTTTGCAACAGCGTTTTGTAAGAGCCTCTTACAGTAGAACTTCCTCCTGTAATCTGGCTGCCATATTTTTTATTATTGCCGGGGGCAAATTCAATTTTCACTTTATTTAAATCCACTTCCAGTTCTTCCGCAATTATTTGGGGTACGGTTTGAAAAGCCCCCTGCCCCATTTCGGACCGATGGTTCAAAAGCGTAACCAACCCTGCCGTATCAATGGAAATCCAGGCAGACAATTCTATTCCCTTTTCATCTGCATTTTGAGCAGTAAGAATTTCACCCATTCCTTTTGCAGCAGCAGGAAAATAAAATCCCAACGTGAATGCCACGGATGACATGGAAGACAGTGTAACAAATTTCCTGCGTGATATATTTTTATTTATTGGGTTCATGTTCTGTTGATTTTAGCATTGTTAATTTTATGAAGACTCCATTCATTTTTCACGGTGAGCCACGCTTTTGAGGTCACCCACCGGAAAACAGCGAGATTCATTACGCCGGTTTAGCCACCATTTCAGCAGCCGTTTTAATTGCCTGCCTGATCCGGTTATAGGTGCCGCAGCGACAGAGAATTCCCTGCATGGCAACGTCAATATCTTTATCCGTAGGATGAGGAGTCTTCTTTAGCAAAGCAGCAGCAGCCATCATTTGCCCGCTTTGGCAATAGCCACATTGTGGCACCTGCTCTTTTATCCAGGCCATTTGAACGGCATGTGTATTATTTTCGGAAAGCCCTTCAATGGTGGTAATTTTTTGAGTAGCTGCAGCCGAAACCGGTATAGAACAGGAACGAACAGGTGAGCCATTCAGGTGTACTGTGCAGGCACCGCACTGGGCAATGCCACAACCATACTTTGTTCCGGTAAGATTTGCCAGGTCACGAATGGCCCAAAGCAAAGGCATTTTTGGATCTGCTTCTATCGAATAATTTTTACCGTTGATGTTTAATTTGTAGGCGGCCATAATGCAGGTTTTTTGATATAAACTTTAAATTACACAATTAAATAAAATTTGAGGAGATAATTTTTGAGATGCTGATAAATAGCTTTTCCTGCAGCGGGTTGCCTAACTTCGAAAGCATAAATAAGATGAACATTACAGACCACGATCAGCCTTCCGTTTCATACGGCATTATTTTACTCGCTGCAGGCGCTTCCTCCCGTTTGGGAAAGCCGAAGCAATTATTGTTGTACCAGGGTAAAACGCTGTTGCAACATGGCATGCAAGAGGCTAATGGGACCGGTGCAAAAACAATTGTTATTGTACTGGGAGCCAATGCTGATTTCCTGATAAAGGAAACGGCCAGCCAATCAATTGAAGTAATATTGAACACTGAATGGAATGAAGGCATGGCATCATCTATTCGATGTGGAATCAATAAATTGCTGGAAATAGCACCCGGAATAGATGCGGCGATCATAATGGTTTGTGACCAGCCGTATGTAACTACAAAATTGCTGGAAGATTTGGTAAAAAAGTACCAGGAAACAGGAAAGCCGATCATTGCCAGTATTTATGAAGATAACCAGGGCACACCTGCATTGTTTGATAAAACTATATTTGCATCATTACTGGAATTAAAAGGAGATGTGGGAGCAAAAAGAATAATGAAAGCCAACCCGGATTTGGTGGCTTTGGTTAATTTTCCGTTGGGGAATATTGACATTGATACAGAGGAAGATTATAACAGCCTGACCCCTCCGAAGGAGGGGTTGAAAGCAACAGGTTTTATAACTGATGATTCTTTTTGATGACAGAGAATAAGAAGCTTTTGGGATAATATATTTAGCCGGTTTAAAAGAAGTTAGAAAAATGATTGTAGACCAATTTGGACGTGACCATAATTATTTGCGGATATCGCTTACCGATAACTGTAACCTGCGATGCTTCTATTGCATGCCGGAGGAGGAGTATGAATTTACGCCCGCTTCAAGGTTGATGCAGGTGGATGAAATAGAAGCCATCGCAAAAATATTTGTGGCGCAGGGCGTTAATAAAATCAGGCTTACCGGTGGCGAACCGCTGGTTAGAAAAGATGCGGATAAAATCATTCTTGCTTTATCCAAACTTCCGGTGGAACTTACACTCACTACCAACGGTACACGCCTGCATGACTTTGTGGAGGTATTGAAAGAAGCCAATATCAAATCGCTTAATATAAGTTTGGATACACTGCAGCCCGATAAGTTTATGCTGCTTACCCGCCGTGACCAGTTCAGGCAGGTGTATGACAATATTCATCTGCTGATCAATCATGGCTTTCATGTAAAGGTAAATGTGGTGGCCATGAATGGGATGAATGATATGGAAATCAACGATTTTATTGAATGGACAAAGGACACGCCGGTGCATGTAAGGTTTATTGAGTTTATGCCATTCAGCGGAAATAAATGGACCAGTAACAAGGTATTTACATTGCAGCAAATATTAGACGTAGTCGCTACCAAATACGAGGTAATTCGGCTGACAGATGAACTACATGATACGGCAAAAAAATATACCGTGCCCGGTCATGCCGGCACCTTTGCTGTAATCAGCACCATGACCTCCCCATTTTGCAGCGGCTGCAACAGGATGCGATTAACGGCAGATGGTAAAATGAAAAACTGTTTATTTTCCAAAGAAGAAACCGACCTGCTTACCGCCTTTCGAAAAGGCGAAAATATATTGCCATTGATACAACAAAGCATTACCAGTAAAGCCAAAGAATTGGGCGGACAGTTTACCGCAGATTTTGAACATGTACATGCCGAAGACATTCACAACAGGAGCATGATTACCATTGGCGGATAAAGTATATTTTCAACAAATGATATCAGTAGACGAAGCTAAAAAAATAATACAGCAGGAAGTAAACACTTTAGATCCGGTGCTGCAAAACCTTTCGCAATCGGCAGGAATGTTACTTGCTGCAGATGTCTTTGCAATTATGGACATACCAGCCTTCAACCAATCGTCCATGGATGGTTATGCATTTTCATTTAACGGATGGCAGGCAAATAACAAATTGCAAATTGAAGGCGAGATCCCGGCTGGCTCCAATGAAACCATTTCCTATTCTCCCGAAAAAGTCGTTAGAATTTTTACAGGTGCCGCAGTACCCGACGGAACCGATACTGTGGTAATGCAGGAAAAAGTAATCGTTGAAAATGGCATGCTGATCATTGAAGATGAAAAATTAAAACAGGGCGGAAATGTAAGGCTGAAAGGATCAGAAATAAAAACAGGTGAACTGGCCCTTGCAGCAGGAACCATATTATCACCGGCAGCCATTGGATTCTTAGCCGGTATCGGCATCACCCAGGTTCAGGTGTACCCAAAACCAACGGTGAGCATCATCGTTACCGGAAAAGAATTACAGCAACCCGGACAGCCTTTGCAACATGGTCAAGTGTATGAATCCAACTCTGCCACGCTTACAGCAGCGTTGGAACAGTTGCACATCGGCCACGTAAAAATATTTTGGGCAGATGATGACCTGGCTATTTTAAAACAGGTGTTGCAGGATGCTTTGACTGAAAGTGATGTGGTGTTGCTAACAGGTGGCGTGAGCGTAGGTGATTATGATTTTGTATTGGAAGCCTCCAATCTATGTGGCATCACCCAACTGTTTCATAAAATAAAACAGCGGCCCGGCAAGCCTTTGTATTTTGGTAAAAAAGAACGGCAGCTGGTGTTTGGTTTACCGGGTAATCCATCATCGGTACTTACCTGTTTTTATGAATATGTAATTCCGGCTTTGCAACAATTAAGCTGCGTTGCCACAGGATTAAAAACGCTGCAGGTACCATTGGCAAAAGCAATTGAGAAACCAGCAGGGCTTACCCATTTTTTAAAAGGATTTTATGATGGCGAAAAAGCAATGCCTTTGAATGCGCAGGAAAGCTACCGGCTTAGTTCATTTGCCCGGGCCAACTGTTTGATTAAAATAGATGAAGATATTATTTGTTGTAGCGAAGGGGAAAATGTGGAGATACATTTATTGAGTTAGTGGCTTTCGTTTTTTTACAATCTTCGTAACCAAAATCGACAAATTTTTTAAATATAGTGCTTGCGAAGTGTAAAAGAAATAACCTATCCCGGCAAGCCGCTGTTGTGTCTCTGACCAACAGCCGAAGCATAGCTTCTAAAAGTTATTCAAAAAAATAGCTGGATAACCTACTGGAAATGGAACTCGATTTTAGATCAGAAAACTCCAGTTGTTGGTCGGAGACGCAACAACGGCGTTCTGAATAGCAATCGTTTTTTAAAAATATAGAAAACAATAATGTATCAATAATTAAACAATATGCCCGAAAGCATAATTTTATTCTACAGTTTATTATTCCTGGTTGCATTTTTATATGCTGCTGTTGGGCATGGCGGTGCCAGCGGCTACCTGGCATTGATGGCTATTTTTAGCATTGCACCGGAAGTGATGA
>Ga0123337_10003825_pt1 | contig 15699 bp, 14 predicted proteins | sample frozenSSSSmetaG_FD_89792 | JGI IMG/M metagenome (GOLD analysis project Ga0123337, IMG submission 89792) | Glacier valley bacterial and archeal communities from Borup Fiord, Nunavut, Canada, to study Microbial Dark Matter (Phase II) -... | ecosystem: Environmental > Aquatic > Freshwater > Ice >... | reverse complement strand
CGCGATGCGGCGGAGATCATGCTTACGCAATGGGCGGTCGAGAACGATAAGCCGCTGCTCGGTATCTGCCGGGGCATCCAGGTGATGAATGTCGCACGTGGCGGCACACTTTATCGAGACATCGCGACCGAATATGGCACGGCGGTCGATCACGACCTCGGCGGCAAAAAGGAACGCAGCGCGGAAGGGCATCGCGTCTCGATTACCGAAGGTTCGTTGCTCGCGGATACGCTCGGCACGCATAACCCCGCCGTGAACTCGCTGCATCATCAGGCTGTGCGCGACCTCGGCAGTGGCTTCAAGACCGTTGCGCAATCGCCCGATGGCCTGATCGAAGGGATCGAGTTCCCGGACGCGCGGTTCATCCTCGGCGTGCAATGGCATCCTGAGGAGCTGGCTGAATACAGCGAGCCAATGCAGCGACTTTTCAAGGGACTCGTTCAGCACGCCACGAACGAGTAAATCAGTCGTGGACGCGCGACCGATTGGCCTGTTCGATTCGGGCGTTGGCGGCTTGAGTGTGCTGCGTGAACTACGCGCGCTGCTCCCCGCTGAAAATTACATTTATTATGCGGATCAGGTGCATCTTCCCTACGGCGAAAAATCGCGCGAGATGATCCGTCGCTATGCGCTGGATATTACGCGCTTTCTGCTCGCGGAAGGTTGTAAGGCGCTGGTCGTCCCGTGCAATTCGGCGTGCGCTGCCGCGCTCCATTATTTACGTGACCTGTTTCCACAGTTACCCATTATCGGCATGGAACCCGCGATCAAGCCCGCTGCCGCCGCGACCCGCACGGGCGCAATCGGCGTGATGATGACCCGTGCGACGTTTCAGGGTGAGCTATACGCGAGCGTGGTAGATCGCTTTGCGCAGGGTATCCGGGTCGAGGCGCGTATCTGCCCGGACCTCGTAACGCTGGTCGAGGCAGGCGCGCCGCAAGGTGACGCTGCACAGCAGATCGTCGAAGCCAATATCGGGGATCTGCGCGCCGCGAATATCGATCAAGTGGTGCTGGGCTGCACGCATTTTCCGTTTTTGCGACCACACATCGAGCGCGCATTGGGTCCGCACGTCGCGATCATCGATCCCGGTCCTGCGGTCGCGCGGCAAACAGTGCGCGTGCTGCAAACGCAAAATCTGCGCGCCACACGGGATGTTGGCAGCACACGCTATATTACGAGTGGTGACGCGGATCACTTCCGAAACTTGCTTGCGCTGCTGATCGGGGAAGCGGGCGCGGCAGTCGAAACGATCAGGCTGGATTAGAGCCGATTGCGGACGCCAAGAATAGCGTCCCTACAGAGCGGTCGTGCGGTTGTAGAGACGCTATTCCTGCCGTCCGGTCAACTGCGTGGAGGTAATCAGGAACAAACCGCGCCCTTATCCGCAGAGCTGACCAGCCGCGCATACTTCGCGAGCGCACCGGTCGTATAGTGCGGCGCGATGGGCTTCCACGCGCTCAGACGGCGCTGGATTTCGTCATCGGCAACTTCGAGAGTGATCGTCCCGGTGTGCGTATCGAGGCTGATGATGTCGCCATCCTGCACAATCGCGATGGGACCGCCGACCATTGCTTCCGGCGCGATGTGGCCGACCATCAGGCCATGTGTGCCGCCGGAGAAGCGCCCGTCGGTGATCAGCAATATGTCCTGCCCCAGTCCCTGCCCGACAAGCGCCGCCGTGACCGCCAGCATTTCGGGCATCCCCGGTCCACCCTTCGGACCCTCGTAACGGATCACCACCACGTCGTTCTTCTGGATGGTGCGCTTCTGGACTGCGTCGAAGCATTTCTGTTCGCTGTCGAAGACGCGCGCCGGACCGCGATGCGTCTCATGCCCATCCAGCCCGACGACCTTCACAACTGCGCCATCCGGGGCGAGGTTGCCCTTGAGGATGACCAGCCCGCCCGATGTTGAAAGCGGGTTCGTGTAGTGGCGCAGCACGGGTTGATCCGGATTGAAGACGACATCCGCGAGGTTTTCCGCAATCGTCTTTCCGGTTACAGTGAGCGCGTCACCATGCAGGAAACCGCCATCCAGGAGCTGCTTCATCACCTGCGGGATGCCGCCGATATTATCCAAATCCTGCATGACGTACTTGCCGCCCGGCTTCATCGAGGCGAGCAGCGGCGTCCGGTGGCTGATTTCATTGATGTCTTCGAGCGTGAGCGGGACGTTGGCTTCCTGCGCGATGGCGAGGATGTGCAGCGCAAGGTTGGTCGAACCGCCAAGCGAAACCGCAACCGCGATAGCGTTCTCGAAGGCTTTGCGCGTCATGATGTCGCGCGGTGTGATGTTCAGTTCAAGCAGGTGCAACACCGCTTCGCCGCTGGCCTGTGCAATCTCCTCGCGGGTCGTGCCGACGCACATAGGCGACGCTGAACCGGGCAGCGCCATCCCAATCGCTTCCGCGACGCTTGACATCGTGTTGGCGGTGAACATCCCGCCACAGCTCCCCGCCGCTGGACACGCTGCGCATTCCAATTCGTAGAGTTCGGCTTCGGTCATCGTCCCGGCCTCGACGCGACCAACCGCCTCGAACACATCCACAATCGTGACGTCCTTGCCGCGATAATGCCCCGGCTGGATGCTCCCACCATAGACGAACACGCCCGGCAGGTTCATCCGCGCGAGACCCATCAGCGACCCCGGCAGGCTCTTGTCGCAGCCCGCCAGCGCGACCAGCGCATCATAACGATGCGCACGCATCATCAATTCAATCGAATCCGCGATGACTTCACGGCTAACGAGCGAGGTTTTCATGCCTTCGTGTCCCATCGCAATCGCATCCGAGACGGCAATCGCCACGAATTCGCGCGGGGTTCCGCCTGCTTCCTTGATGCCCTGCTTGGCGAAATCCGCGAGGACATCCAGCCGCAGGTTACATGGCGTGGCCTCGTTCCACGTGCTGGAGACGCCGATGAACGGCTTGCGCAAGTCCTCGTCGCCCAGACCCATCGCGCGCAGCATGGCGCGGTGTGGCGCTTTGTCCATCGGTCGTGTGATGGCGTAACTTGGTAATTCGTGGTCGATGTGCAATTCGGTTTTGACCGGGGCAGACGAGGAAGCCATTCGGCAGCACTCCTGATTAATATGCAACGGGGAAGTGTATCGCGCTTTAAGGGTAGAATAAAGGTCTGCGCAAACGATTTCGCGAGTTGTTTGAATAGCGATGGCAGGCCTAGACACCCCGCTCATAAAACCCACCCGCTACAGTGGGTTCTTGTTTGCCCGTATCAGGCGAGGTGATATGCTTCTGCCTTCGCGCGGATGAATTCGAGGCCGCGCGTCGCGATTTCCTGCGGGGTAAAAGCGGGTGGACGCCACAGGCACGTCGCGGCGGTCAGGTCCGCGTTCACGGCGGCGAAGGCTTCCAGCGTGAGCGGTCCGCTATATTCAATGGCGCTGAGGGCGGAAAATACATCGTCCCAATCGACGTTGCCCATACCGGGAATGCCGCGTCCGCTCTCCGAGAGGTGGATATACGCACACTTTACGCCTGCTTCGCGGATCGCCGCGCCGTACCCCTGCTCTTCGATGATCATGTGGTAGGTATCGAAATGCACGAACGTCGTTTCGGTCGGGATCGCGTTCAACAGGTTCAGCGTATCGCTCACGACGTTATACAGATAGGTTTCATAACGGTTGACGGGTTCGATCCCGATGCTGATGCCTTTGGTGTGCGCGTATTCCGCGACTTCGCTCAGAATTTCTACGCAGGCGGCACGTTCGGCGGCGGTCGGCGCAACGCCCGTCAGTGTTCCGAGGTGACAGTACAGGCAGCCGCACAAGCGCGTGACCCCGATGGCTTCCGTAACTTCGACCGCGCGCATCAAAAACGCCCGTGCGCCCTGCGGGTTGGCGGGCAGGTGCAGCGCTTTCGGCAACGCCAGCGAACATGCGGCTTGCAGGTGATGATCGCGCAATAGACGACGGATGAGCGGAACATCGGTATCTTCGGGATGCAGCAGCGGAATTTCCAACAGGTCATAGCCTGCCGCTTCGCTCAGGCGAATCGTTTCCGGCGCGATTTCGTTGTTCCAATCGCCATTCCAGACAAAGGCATGAATGCCGAACACAGGCATAATCAAGGGTCCTTTTAATCATCGAGCAAAAAGAATGACCCGGCCTCGAACGCCGGGTCAGATGAAAAAGGCGAGCGAACTACGGCTTTTTGGTGGCGGCCATCGTCGCGGCGGCAGGCGTCGCGGCTTCTGTCAACCAGCCCGGCTTGCGCAGGAGCGTCACACCCTGGATCGGCCAGAACGGATTGGGGTTCTTCTTGAGCGTGCTATCGGGCGAGCGCGGATACGTCTTGCGATACTCTTCCACGTTGTCCTTGTTGACGAGGACGGCGTTCAGGACCAGATCGGGGAGCGTCTTCGCGTCTTCCATGTACGCCTTGAGACCCGCGTACACGCCATAGTTGCCGATGATGTACGGCTGGCCGTCTTCGGTCGCGATCATGTCACCATTCGCTACTGCATCGAGCGCCGCGCCCGTGCCATCGACGCCCGCAACGAGGATTTTGCCCTTCTTACCCGCCGCTTCGACCGCCGCGAGGACGCCAAGCGCCATCGTGTCGTTGTTGGCGAGGATCGCTTTCAGATTCGGGTTGGCCGTGATCATATCGGCGGCAACGTTGCGCGCCTTATCCGCGAACCAATCCGCAGGCTGCACGGCGACGACTTTCATCTTCGGGTTCTTCGCAGCGATGTCCTGCACGGCCTTCGTGCGCGCTTTTGCTGCTTCGGTCGCAAGGTTGCCCTGCACGACAGCGACATCACCCTCACCGTTCAGCACCTTCGCGACGTACTCCGCGACGACGTAGCTCTCGTCGTAGAACTTGATCTGAATTTGCGAAGCCTGCGTTGCGCCAACGGATTTCATCGTCTCCGGGTCCGGGCGCTCGCTGATGCCGACGAATGGCACATTCTGCCCATTCGCTTGCAGGATCGCCGGGATCAAGTTGGTCACGCTGATCGGCGCGCCGCATACCGCGTCGAAACCCTGTGCGAGCAGCGTAATCATCGCCTTCGCCTGGGAAGCCTCGTCGCCTTCGGTCGGCACGTCACGAATGACGACCTGGCAGCCTGTTTCGGTCCCGGCATCGATAGCACCAAGCTGCATCTGCTGCCAGTAGACGTTGCTCAGGGTCTTGAGCATGAACGCAATTTTGACATCGCCGACGGCCTTCTTCGCAGCGTAGGCCGGGTGCAGGCTGACAACGCCAAGCGCTGCCGTGCCACCGATGGCGATAGTCGTGTACTTCAAAAAGTCGCGGCGGGAAAGTTTATTCGACATGAGAGTCTCCACGTAAATCGAGCAAAATTGACGAAGCAAGGTCGGGAACAGATAGCACTGTCAGGCATCACCCCCTTACCAAAACTTTGAACGCTATTCAGCACGAAGCCGATCCAGCAACACGGCGAGGACAATCACCACGCCCGCGACGATGCGTGAATAATAGGACTGCACACCGAGCAGGATTTGCCCGTTGGTCAGGCTCCCGGTCAGGATCGCGCCCATGATCGTCCCAATCAGGCCGCCCGCGCCCCCCGTGAGGCTCGTCCCGCCGATGACGACCGCCGCAATCGCGTTGAGTTCCAGCAAATCGCCATTGGTCGGGCTGGCCGAAAGGTTCAACCCGGTCAGGACCAACCCGGCAATCGCTGCCAGCAAGCCGGAGATGATATACAGCGTCAGCTTTTGCCGCCGCACCGGGATACCAGAGAGGCGCGCGGCTTCCTCGTTGCCGCCGATGGCATAGGTATAGCGGCCAAGCTGTGTGTAGCGCAGCACGAACGCCCCGATGACGACCACGCCGACCGCCACGAAGATCGGGTTTGGGATACCGAAGGTGCGTCCGATGCCGAGGAAGTTGAGTTCCTTCGGGAGCGCCGCAACGGGTTCGCCGCCCGTCACGGCGAGCGCAAGGCCGCGCCCGATACCGAGCATACCGAGCGTCGCGATCAGCGGTGGGACGCGCGCATAGGCGATCAGCGTGCCGTTGATCGCGCCGACGACGATACCGACGAGCAGCGCCGAGGCCATCCCGACATAGACATTGACGCCCGGCGTCTTGATCACTGCGCCGCAGATCATGCCCGCCAACGCTGCCGTTGCACCCACCGAGAGATCGATTCCGCCTGCGATGATGATGAAGGTCATCCCGGTTGCAACGATCATGACATCGGTCGAGGCGACGAGCATATTGGTCAGGTTGTTGCTGCTGATGAACAGCCCGCGGGTGAGGACCGTCAACACCACCCCGACGATCAGCAGGCTGAAAAAGATGCTGTATTTGCCGAGGAACGGCAGCAGTTGAAGTCCCGCACGGCGCGGGGTAGTGGCGAGCGCCCGATCAGGAATGGGCTGCGCTTGCATGAAGTTCTGTACCCCCGATGATGAATGCGGTCAGGTCGGTCTGGTTGATTTGCCCGCGCGTGAATTCGCCGCTGATGCGTCCCCGGTCGAGCGTGAGGATACGGTCGCTGATGGTGATCAGTTCCGGCAGGTCGCTTGAGAAAACGAGAAGGCTCAACCCGGTCGCAGCCAATTTGCCAAGTTGCTCGTGAATTTCAGCCTTCGCGCCAATGTCCACGCCGCGCGTCGGTTCGACCAGAATCAGCAGTTTGGGACGCGCGACGAGGGACTTAGCAAGGACGACTTTTTGCTGATTGCCGCCACTGAGCAGCCGCACGGCTTTATCCAACCCAGAAGTCCGAATACGCAACGCTGTGACTTGCTCCTGCGCCGTTTCGCGGACCATCGCGCGGTTGACGACTCCAATACGTGAGAGCCGTTTGAGGATTGGCAGCACGATATTGAACGAGACGCTGGAGCGTGGGATGATGCCCTGCACCTTGCGATCTTCCGGGACGAAGGCGATCCCGTTCTGGATCGCCACGATAGGGCTTTTCAGGACGAGCGACTTGCCCGCAAGCGTGAGCGCTCCGCCGTCCGGTTGCAGCATTCCGAACAACACTTTCGCCAGTTCGATGCTCCCGCAGCCCATCAGCCCCGTAAAACCGAGAATTTCCCCCTGGTGGACCTCGAAGCCGACGCCGTGTAACGCTGTTCCCTGAATGATCTCGCGCGCTTGCAGCACGACAGGCGCGTTCCGGCGGCGCGTATCGGTCATGCTCGTCAGCACGTCGCGCCCGACCATCGCCCGCGCGATGTCGTCCTTTGTCATGCTGGAAAGCGGCTCCGTCAGCACGCCACGCCCGTCGCGCATCACGGTCACGCGGTCCGCGATCTGGAACAGCTCAGTCAGGTGATGCGAAATGTAGATGAACGAGACACCCTGCGCCTTTAGCCGCTGCACGATCTGGAAAAGCTGCTCGACCTCGTGGTGCGCGAGCGCGGAAGTCGGCTCATCCATGATGATCACGCGCTGCCCGGCAGAAGAGAGCGCCTTCGCAATCGTCACTAACTGCTGCTCCGCGAGGCTCATCCGCTTCACCGGAAGATCGAGCGCGACGGAAATACCCAGCCGGTCGAGGATGTCCTGCGCGCCTGCACGCTGCGCCTTGCGGTCCAGCACGCCATAACGGTAAAAGCGCTGCTGGCCGAGAAAGATATTTTCGGCTGCGTCCAGCGTCGGGATCAGGTCCAATTCCTGATGCACAATCGCGATACCGAGCGCGTTGGCTTCTGCCGGACGCCGGAAATCGACAGGCTGCCCGTCGAAGCGCATCACGCCGGACGTGCGGCTCTGCGCGCCGGAGATGATCTTCGCGAGGGTCGATTTGCCTGCGCCGTTCTCCCCGACCAATGCGTGAACCTCACCCGTGAGCAGCGTGAAATTCACGCCATCGAGCGCCCGCGTGCCGGGGTACTCTTTCACCATCTCTTCAATTTCGATAATCGGCGCGGCGCTGTTCATATGCGGTTCTCCGCTGGACCTGTCGAGCCGCGCACGACAAGCTGCGTGGGTAGCACAATCTGGCGTGGTCGATGCGGTTCGCCGTCGGTTCTCTCAAGATGTTCAAGCAGCATTTGCGCGGCGATCCGTCCGAGTTCGTATTTCGGCTGCGCAATGGTGGTCAGGCTGGGTGTGGTATAGGAGGCAATCGCGATATTGTCGAAGCCGATCACGGAGACCTGTTCCGGGATACGCAGGCCATGCGTCTGGATGTAATTCAGCGCGCCGAGTGCCATCAGATCATTGAAGGCGAAGATCGCGCTTGGTGGCGCGCTGCTCTCGAATAGCTGCTGCGCGCCGAGGTAGCCCGTCCCCGGCTCGTTGTCGCCTCCGGTAAACAGCACTGTTGGGTTGAGGCTGAGGCCATTTTGCTTGAGGGTGTCTTCGAGTCCGTTCAAGCGCTGCCGCACCGTCTCGCGATCCAGCCCACCGAGCAGCACCCCGATTTGCGTGTGGCCGAGCGCGAGCAGGTGTTGCGCGCCCTGGCTGCCACCGCTGTAATTGTCTGAGACGACCATATCCGCGTCGATGTCGCGCAACGGACGGTCCACCATCACGACGGGGTGGCCGTCGGCGAGGACTTCACGCAGACGTTTGTGAATATCGCCGCTGCTGACCACGATCAGTCCCGCAACCTGATTTTGATAGAGCGTCGTAAAATAGGTGTTGATCTTCTCCGCGCGCTCACTCGTATTGCACAGGACCACGGAGTAGCCTTTCTCGAAGCAGGTTTCCTCGATGCCCTGCGTGACTTCCGCGAAGAACGGGTTGCCGCTATCCGGGATGAGGACGCCGACTGTGAAGCTCTCGCTACGGCGCAGGTTGCGCGCGAGGTGGTTCGGGCGGTAATTCAGCGTGCGAACGGCGTCCTGTACGCGCTCGATCAGCTCCGGGCGCACGCCGGGAACATTGTTCAGCACGCGCGATACTGTGGTGATCGAGACGCCCGCGAGAGTCGAAACATCAATAATCGTCGCCATAAAACCAACTTTACAAAGATACTCATCTTTGAAAACGTTTTCAACCATGTTAAGATCGATTTTTGATTTTGTCAAGCAATTCGTGGTTTTGCAACAATCCTGGCCGAATACAAGTCAGCGTGGCGGAGCCGCTACATTCCCGATATAATAACTTTGCTGTTCGTAAACCTTTGGAGTTCTGCCCCGCCGTGCTTGCCCGTCAAAGTCAATTGCCTGCTTACTGGAAAGACAATTTTCGCGCGAGCCGCGCAGATGTCGAATATCTATTTTCATTGTTTCTGGAAGAAGAGCTGCCCCTCACCAACCGCGAAATGGCATTGCGCCTCATTCAGTGGCGGCTCACGCAGGAAGCTGACGCCATCCGGCGCGTGATTGAACGCGGGCAGGTTTATACGCCGAAGCAGGAATATTCAATGGGGCAGGAGCTGCTATTCCCGGCGCTGGGCTACGCTTCGGGAACCGTGATCGCGGATCGCGATGGTGAGAACCCTGATTATGGAGCATTCCGCGTAGTTACGGTCGAATTCGAGGACAAGAAGCGGCGCGACTTCGCGGCGGCGCTGCAAACCGACCATAAACTGAACGATGCGCCGAGCGGTGACTTTGGGGTTACGAGCGAGACGCAAGATGCGGAAGCCATTCTTGCGGAAGCTGGCGAGAACATCATCGATGCCATCGAAGCGCGCCTGGTCGAAGAAGATGACGCGGTATATTTCGGCGGGCGCTGGTTCCTGCGCTCGCTGATGGCCGATATTAACGTCGGCCAAATGCACCTTGCGGAAGCGATGCTCGATATTGGCGGCGGCGGTCCAATTGCGACTGCCGATCTCGTGAACGATCTCGACCTTGCGAAGAACATCCCGCAGCCGCTCAAGGAATTTTCGCTCGATGTTGCCCTCAGCGAAGATGAGCGCTTCGACGAGGTGGGACCGCGCGGGTGCGTGTGGTGGTTCCTCAAGCGGCTCGAACCCGCCGATGTGACCAAACCACCGGAGCAGATTGTTTACGAGCCGATCCCCTACCAGCGCGAGCAGGTACGCGGCGAATTGGCACAGGTCGAATATGACATTGACGACGAATACAGCGATTTGCCTCCGCCCGCGCAGCCCGCCGACCAGGTGACGCTCACACTCATCTATCCACACCGCCGCGCCGGGACGCTCCCACTGACCAGCCGTGCCGCGCCGCTCTTCCCGACCGCCGATGAAGCCTCGCGGGTCATCTTCACGTTCTTCGACGCGCAAACGCAGCAGGAATTCAAGGCGTGGGTCGTGCGTGACGGCCGCTTCGTCGCGGGCATGGGCGAATATTACCGCACGCACAAGCTGCCGATTGGCGCATATGTCACGCTCAAGCGGACCGAAGACCCGGCACGCCTGATCATCGACTTCGAGAGCCATAAGGCGCGCTCCGAATACATCCGGCTCGCGATCCCACAGAACAACAAGCTGACCTTCGCGAACTTCAAGCGCTCGATTGGCGCGGGCTACGATGAGCTGCTCGCGCTCGGCGCGGAAGACATCGCGGGCGTGGATACGATCTGGCAGCAGACGCACCGCAACAAGCGCGTGAGCCTCGTGGACATCATGCGCGATTTGATGCCCGAACTCTCCAAGCTGAACCCGCAAAATGCGGTCCACGCCAAGACGCTCTACAGCGCCGTGAATGTCATTCGGCGTTGCCCACCGGGACCAATCTTTTCCGCGCTGGTCACGCGCCCGGAGTTTGAAAACGCTGCGGGTCCCTACTGGCGACTCTCAGGATGAACCCCACCGTGACGAATGCCCCCAAGCCCACCCATTTGCGCGTCAAGCCAACACAGGATACTCCCTTTCGGATTGATTACACATGGTGGGAACGCGAAGGTCGCGACCTGCGCACCTATCTTGTTTCGCAATTGCCCGCCGAGCAGCGGGAGCGCTTCGAGAGCGGGGAGATCGCGGGTGAGGTCGATTGGATCGACCCGGACACCGCCGAAGTGCGCCGTCTCGATGCGCTCAACATCGCGATTCAGGAAGCAATCAAGGACCCGAATTTTACGAACGCGCAGACCACGCTGGTCGATGCAGTGTTCCGCGTCTTCCTCGCGAATAGCAACAAGGCGCTCACTGTCAACGAACTCGCGCAGCAGATGAACCGCCCCGCGCTGACCATCCTCAAGACGCTGGCCGGGACGACAGGCGTGATCTACAAGGGGCTGCGGCCCGTCATCGAAGAATAGCGCGTGGTCGTCACACGGAGTAAACGCTCGCGCCGCTGGTTGTGGATACTTTTCGGCGCGGTGCTGCTTGTCGTAGTCTTTCTAATTGTCGAAGCGCTACTACTCGTTCGCCAACATGACGCGGCCATCAATTCAACGTCTGCGACTCTCGATACACTGGTGACGAGTCTTGATTTGTTCGAGATAGAATACACAAAAGTTCAGGTCGGAACGCCGCTGGCGCAGACAAGCGCGGCACAAGCACTGGCACGAGCGCAGAGCGCGGTCCGCACACTTGCCGATAATCCCCTATTCTATAAGGAACTGAAAGAAAGTATTGCGTTCGCGCTGGGGTTGGGAACGTGGGAAATTAGCCTGAGTCGCAATGAGCCGCTACCGATCTCATTTTCAATTGTGGATGCGAAGGCTTACGCAAAATTACTTTACGATAAATGGATCACCAGTGCAACCCCCGCCACGCGCTGACGATTACCGTTCCGATCTGGGCCTTGCCGGGGAACAAGCCGCCGCCGCGTACCTGATCCAGCTCGGCTACGCTATTATCGAGGCGCGTTGGCGTTGCAACTTCGGTGAAATCGACCTAATCGCGCGCGAAGACGGCGACATTGTTTTCGTTGAGGTGCGGACGCGCTCCGGTAGGACGCACGAACTCGCCTTCGAATCCGTCAATCCGCGCAAGCGCGCGAAGCTGTACGCGCTCGCGGAGCATTACCGCGAGACACATGGCCTCAGCGAACAGCCCTGCCGCTTCGACGTGGTAGCGGTTGCGGCGCGGCAGGCGCGCGTTGGCTGGGAATTCCGTTGCGAGGTGCTGCGGGATGCCGTCGGCTGGTGATCTGCTGGTCGTCGAAGGTCCTACCGGGGTCGGCAAAACCGGACTGGGGATCGCACTCGCGCAGCGCTTCAATGGAGAAATCATCGGCGCAGATAGCCGCCAGATTTACCGTTATATGGACATTGGGACCGGAAAGCCGACAGCCGAAGAACGCGCCCGCGCTCCGCACCACCTGATCGATTTCCTGGACCCGGATGTGGCTTTCTCGCTGACGCAATACCAAGCCCTGTGTAGCGCCGCCATCGCGGAAATTGCCGCGCGCGGCAAGCTGCCGATCCTCGTTGGCGGGACCGGGCAGTACATCACGGCGGTGCTTGAGGGCTGGCATATCCCGGAAGTGCCGCCCGATGACACCTTGCGCGCAGAACTTGCCGCCTATGCAGAGCAGCACGGCGCGGATGCACTTTTCCAGCGTTTGCTTGCCGCCGACCTGGATGCGGGCGCGTTCATCGATCCGCGCAACGTGCGCCGCGTGATCCGCGCGCTTGAGGTGAGCCTCGTCAGCGGACAGCCGTTCAGCGCGCAGCGCGTTAAAGCACCGCCCGGTTATCGCGCGCTCGAACTCTGCCTGACTTTGGAGCGGACCGCGCTCGATTTGCGCACCGACGCCCGCATTGATGCCATGCTGGATAGCGGATTGGTCGATGAAGTACGCGCGCTCTTTGCAATGGGGTATGATTGGAAGCTACCCGCGATGAGCAGCCTCGGCTATGCCGAACTCGGCGCGTATCTGCGCGGCGAAAGCACGCTCGAAGCAGCGGTCGTGGCCTTCAAAGCGAATACGCGGCTCTTCACGCGACGGCAGATGACCTGGTTCCGCAAGCATGGCACGCCACGCTGGGTGGATGTTCAAACGCTGGATCAGGGGTCACTCGAACACACAATCGCAGCATGGTTGAACGGGGGACAGGATGCGTCGGGTTCGCAGATATTATGATGGTGCGGATGGCGTCACGCGCGGCATTGCGCTCGTCGCGCTGTTCATTCTGTTTATCGTCGCGCTGCCCTCACTGCCGAAGACCATTCCGGCATTTTCCAACAGTACGACCTGCTCCGGCCTCTCGCTCTCCGCCGCGAACGGCACAAATCAATCGCTGCAAAAGCCGGGCGACAACGCGTTGCGCCTCGAACTCACGTCGTCGAAGTCCGCTTACGCGCTCAACGAACCGTTGCAGTTCACGGTGCGCCTCTTCAATACCAGCACCGCGCCAATGGTCCTCTTCTACGCGCCGCGCGAGGCCGTCTTTCGCTGGTCAGGGCGTGAGGACGGGTTATCCTTCTTTGTGCAGCCCGTGAACAGCGCGCAGCCTATCGGCGAGTCGCAGAATGTTAAAGCGCCGCCCCCGATCCGGCAGCAATTCACGTCTGACCTGTTGCGCGTCCTCGCACCGCAGCAGCAGTGTCAGGAGATATTCACCATCGACGCGCCCCGCCTGCAAGACACGCGGATTTCAGCGGGGCAATATCGGATCGCGGCGGTGTACCGATCCACGCAGCGCGGCAACCTGAGTGCCGTCGGACCGCTCACGCCGACGCCGACCTTCAACGATCAGGGCGTCTATGTCACGCCAAACGAAGGTGTGCGCTCCAATACGGTTGTCATTTCGATTGGCGTCACGGCGCAATAGAGAATGCCTGTTTTCGCCACGCTGGGATAAATCCCACACGCTATCACGGCTCTGTATGCGAAACGTGATCGCAGTCGCCCCGCCTGTTGATGGCCGAGTGGCAGATTTGGCTTACGGGTTTGCGGACGGCGGCAGCAGCGCGGCGAGCAGTGCCTCCAACGCGGAAGACTGCCGCGCGGCATCGGCTCTATCGAAGGGACCAGACCACTTGAGGCCGAGCTGTCCCTCGCTGTTGCGCGCTTTGGTCCAGAGCGTAGCGGCGTTCCGGTTGATGAAATCGGCGTAGGCTTGCGCTTTCGTCGTCTCGTACAGGAAGCCGAGATTGCGCATGAAAATCCCCTTGAACTGCGGTCCGTCGCTGCCACAGCGCCCGGAGAGTTCGCACGGTTCGCGCAGAATGCCGTCCTCGTTGACGAGAATTTTGATGGCCGCGTCCGCGATGGCCTGCGCCTGCGTTAGGAGCGCATCGTCACCAGTTGCTTTGTGGAGTTCGATCAGCCCGCCAAGGATCACACCCTGATTATAGGTCCAGGGAATATCCTCGTTGTTCTTGCAATCCTTATTCAGCCCATCGTTGATCAGGTGATTTTCGTTGATCAGCCCGGACGCCTTGAACCATGTCCATTCACGCTGCGCCCAGTCGAGGAACACAGTGTCATTCGGTGTGTGGTTGTGCAGCCGCGCCGCGACCTGCAAAAATAACTCGTTCGGGATCGCGTTCTTGTAATTGCGATCCTTGCTCCACCACAGCCCGCCGCCGCAGGTTTCATCCCAGGCGGTCGTCATATCCGTGAAAATGTCCTTCGCGGTTTGCAGGAATTTCTCATTCTTGGTGAGTTCATAGACGCGAATCCACGCGAGCGCCCACCAACCCTCATCATCGTAGAAGTTATTCAAAAATTCCTTGCCGATATTGAGCGCATAGGTGTTTTGAAATAGTTTGAGATACTCATCCGAACCTGTCTTGATCGAATAATCGGCGAGCGCGTAAATTGCATTCGCGCTGTTCCACCAGCCCGTCGTGTCGTAAATTCCGGTCGCGGGGTTATACCAGCCTTGCAAGACCTTGATCGCCTGTGACGCGCGTTCTTTTGGCGTTTCGGAAGCGAATACAGCGGCAGTTTGTGAAAGCATGATGATCATCCCAACGAGCAAACCGACAATGATTTTCTTGAACAAAAGCGGTACTCCTGCTTGGAAGTGTCGGACCCACGCCGCGCGGGGCTAAAGTTGTGCGAGGTAGTTTGAATCGCCCATCACTCATCGGACCCACACCGCGCGGGAATAAATCCCCGCGCTATCACGGTCTGGTTCGTCAAAGTTGGAGAGGGTGGACCGTAGCAGCCCGGTCCAGCGATGGTCGGGCTGCAAACGCGGTTAAGTTTTTAAGCCTACTGTGCGTTCTCCGCGAGGACCTTATCGCCCTCGCTCTGCGCCTTCGCGAGCGCATCCGCTGCGCTGACCTTGCCCGTCTGGAAGAGTTGAAGCTGCGGGATCAGCGCGTCGCCTTCCATTGGGGAGTAGCCAGCCAGCGGCGGGCGAATCTTCGCGATATTGAGCGTATCGACGATGGGCTTCAGGTACGGGTCCTTCTGGAAGAAGTCGTCCTTGAGCGTGATCAGGTTGCCGGGAATGTTGCTGCTCGTTTTCGCCCAGAGCAGCGCGTTTTCCGGCTTGGCGAGCCAGAACGAGATGAACTTCCATGCCGCATCCGGGTTCTTGCCCTGCGCGGGGATAGCGAGGCCGAAGCCGCCCATCACACTACCGGTATCACCATTGGGACCCTTCGGCGGTGGGACAATGCCGAACTCGAAGCCCTGCCCGTACTTCTTGTAGCTGTTGAGCGTCCAGGGACCGTTGTACAGCATCGCGACCTTGCCAGTCAGGAAGGCGTCCTGCCCTTCGCCGAGGCCGCTCTCGAAGCCGACTTCGTAGACCTTATCCTTGTTGATCAGCTTGTCCCAGAAATTCAGGACGGCCAGACCCTTCTCGTTATTGAAGTTGGTCTTCTTGAGATCGCTCGTGAGCATCGAGCCGCCTGCCTGTTGCAGGTACATACTAAACAGCCCGACATCCTGCACGCTGAACCCGGCGCGCGTCAGCTT
>Ga0123337_10003824_pt1 | contig 15701 bp, 14 predicted proteins | sample frozenSSSSmetaG_FD_89792 | JGI IMG/M metagenome (GOLD analysis project Ga0123337, IMG submission 89792) | Glacier valley bacterial and archeal communities from Borup Fiord, Nunavut, Canada, to study Microbial Dark Matter (Phase II) -... | ecosystem: Environmental > Aquatic > Freshwater > Ice >... | reverse complement strand
TAGGTGAAACATTTAATTTCTCCGAATAAATTGAACAGTTGGAAGCCCTTGAGTTATTAAATTCTCGTTATTGAAATATATTATAGTTTGTGGTTTTGGGTTTGTAACAGGTGATTTTGAATGGTTTGAAAACAAAGGAAATAATTACATTAAACATATTTTAAACCCTACTGCAGGAGCATTAAAGTTGAAGTGAAGGATTTTAATAATGATAAGAAATTAGATTTACTTGTTTTGATGGCACAAGGGAACGAAGGTTATTAGAAAATCAAATAAAGAAAAGAGTAAAATAAATATATATGCTTTTTTGAATCAGACAGCAAAAAAGCCACGCCACATAAATTTATTTTAAACAAATAATTAATAATATTTTGAAAACTATTGTATAATCTTCTATATTTGCAGGCTCTAAAATTTAACAAGAGCAGTTTTCAACCTAAAAATTAAAAAAGGAGGTAACTATCAGTCAACAGTTTAATAAACCTCAAGGTGGTTTCAGAGGCAATCAAAGAAATCAACGTCAGGAAGAACCGTATAAAATAAACGAAAGGATTCGCGTACCTAAGGTGCGTTTAGTTGGTGACAACGTCGAACCTAATATTTACGATACAAGTCAAGCATTAGCTATGGCACAAGCGCAAAACTTGGATTTAGTGGAAATTGCACCCACTGCTGATCCTCCGGTTTGTAAAATCGTAGATTATTCAAAATTCAAGTATGAGCAGAAGAAGAAAGCTAAAGAAATGAAGCAGAAAGCTCAGAAAGTAATTGTAAAGGATATACGTTTTAGCCCTAACACCGATGACCATGATTTCGATTTTAAACTTAAACATGCTATTAGTTTTTTAAAAGAAGCATCAAAAGTTAAAGTGTATGTTCATTTTACAGGGCGTGAAATTGTTTTTAAAGATAGAGGTTATGCTTTAATTGGTAGATTTATCGAAGCGCTAGAGGAGTTTGGCAAACCAGATGAGGCACCAAAAATGGAAGGAAAAAGAATGCAGGTTATTATAAGTCCTAAAGCTGGCAAAAAATAACAAAACAATTGTGAGTACAGAACCCTTTTAAATATATAATAATGCCTAAACAAAAAACCAATTCAGCGGCTAAAAAGCGTTTTAAACTTACTGGAACTGGTAAGATTAAAAGAAAACACGCTTACAAAAGCCATATCCTGACAAAGAAAACTACTAAACAAAAACGTGGTTTAACTCATTCAGGTTTGGTAAGTAATGCCGATTCAGTAAGAATTAAAAGTTTATTAGTTCTTTAAGAATTAATAAGAAAATTTATTTTCATCGGCTGAGGCCTTAAGTATTCACTAATATGAATCGCCACAAGCCATAATCAATTAAAAAAATGCCAAGAAGTGTAAATGCCGTGGCCTCCCGTGCCAGAAGAAAAAAAATCCTATCCTTTGCAAAAGGGTATTACGGTAGAAGAAAAAATGTATGGACAGTAGCCAAAAATGCTGTTGAAAAAGCTTGGGTTTATGCCTACAGAGATAGAAAAGTAAAGAAAAGAGAGTTTCGTAGTTTATGGATCCAACGTATCAATGCAGGTACACGCCAATACGGAATGTCGTATTCTGTTTTTATCGGTAAGTTGAGTAAAGCAGGTGTTGAATTAAATCGTAAAGTATTAGCCGATTTAGCAATGAACCACCCAGCTGCATTTCAAGCAATAGTTGAGAAAGTAAAATAATTTTAAGTAATAAATAATAAAAAATCCGCTGAAGGTTTTCAGCGGATTTTTTATTTTAGATCGATTTAGATATTTTTTTTTAAATTATTAATTGATCTTAAGTATAAAATATTCAAACTAATATTTATAAAAATGAATATTTAAAATTAAATTTATAATTATCGTTTTATCAATATTGATATATTAATAATTTTAAAAACACTCCTTAACTGAACAACTCTTAAAGATATAATTGAACTTAACCAATTGCTTTTATTTATAAAAATAATATTTCTAACCTCATCCCAGCATAAAAACTTCATCAATCATTTTATGATATCCTTCCATGTTGGTGGGTTTAGTAATAACTGAATTCGCACCAAGACTAAAGCTTTTCTCTGTTAAATTTTCATCCGCAAACGTAGAATATATAACTACGTTAATATGATTATAGCGTTCATTTTCCTTTAAATATTGAAGTGTTTTTAAACCACTTCGCTTTGGCATATTTTGATCGAGAATAATTACATCAGGTAGGGAGGTAACATCGCTTAATCCTTCTAAATATTGAATTATTTCATCACCATTTTCTACAATAGGTAACAATTCTATATCTTTTCTATTACATAAAAAATCATGAAAAAATTCTCTGTCGTCAATATCGTCTTCTGCCAGTAAAATTTTTTTAGTCATCATGTTTACCATATATTCTGAAATAGGTAACAATAATAAAAATTCTGTGCCAAATCCTTGTTGACTTTTTGCATGGTGTGAACTTTTGGTATAGCATTTTTAAATTTTTAATAGACATTTAATAGGAATTAAACATAATGCTACATTATTATATACAAAATTAAGCCAGAAGATTGAAACGCTTTCTATAATGATGCTTAATTTTTTTTCTCCATTTTAAAATCATTAGATACTAATTTAAATTTTATTAAGCACCGAAATTATGAATATATAGATATTGATATATTCATAATCTATTTTTATAAAATAATAGATATAAAGTTTTTAAGAATGGTCAACTTAATAAATAAATAAATTATTTTAATCCAAATTTTTTTATTTATTTTTACGAAATTTATTTACCATAAGGGAGTAATAGCGTATTAACCATTAGAACTATTTCAAAAGTTATATGAAAAAAGGATTATTAATATTTATTTTATTATTGTTAAACTCTTTATCTTTTAGTCAATCTACAATTTATTCAACTGATTTTGGCACTGGAGCGTCTTTACCTTCAGGGTGGACAACAAGTAGCGCAGTAATAACACCAAATGCTACTAACCCTAGTAGTGCCTATACAGGTGCTTCAGGTAGTGGAAATCTTCTTTTTAATAATTCAGGGGCATCTGGTAATCAAATAATTAATATAAATCCAGGTTTAAATACTTCAAATTATACTAATATAAATGTTACATGGGGAGGATCAAGTGATGGAAGTGGTCTCTTCCCAGCTCCTTTAACCTTTGAGTGGTCAGTTGATGGTGGGACAACATGGATCCCTCAATCTTTCTCTGATATTCCTAATGCTGATGGTACTTGGTACAAAATTGCCTCTTTCGGACTTTCAATAGGAGCTGAAGGAAAAACTAATTTACAATTTAGGCTTACCTTAATTTATGATGGTAATGGGGGTATTTATCAAATGGATGATTTTACTGTTTCCGGAACTGGAAATGGTTCTTTTTATTCAAAGGCTGTGGGAAATCTTGATTTGCTTTCTTCTTGGGGAACAAATACTGATGGAAGTGGAACAGCTCCATTAAATTTTACTTCAAATTCACAAACTTTTAATATAGTAAATAATTCAATTCCAACAATAGGTGCTAACTGGATCCTATCAGGATCTGGTGCGACAGTTGTAGTTCAAAATGGAATTAACTTTACTATTCCAGCAACATTTTCACTAACTACATCAGGAGGTGCTGTTTTAAATGTTTTAAGTGGCGGAACAGTAACTTTGAAAAATACGTCTGTCCCTACCTTTGGAACACTTCAACCAACAAGTACAATAAATTATAATGGTCCTACTAATGTTATTGCAAGAACATACGAAAATTTAACAACTTCTACAGCAACTACATTGGGCGGTGGTGTAACTGTAAATGGAACTCTTTTATTAAATGCTAAGCTCAACCTTGGTGCTGGTAATACACTTACATTGAATGGTGATTTAACTGGTATTGGACAGATAGGAGGTTCTTCAACTTCAAATTTAACTATAAATGGGTCTGGTAACTTAACTTCTCCCATCTCTCTAGGAAGTTTTTCAGGTGTAAATTTTGGAATCTTAACGATTAATAGGGCTGCATCAGGAATTGTAAGTTTAAATTCTTCACCTATAATAAACAATCAATTAGTTTTAAATGCAGGCATTTTAAATCTTAATTCAAAATCACTTACTTTAGCTAGTGCCAGTATAGTTAATGGCGGAGGAGCAATAAGAGGGAGTTCAACCTCAAACATAACTTTTTCTGGAAGTGGATCTGGTGGAAATCTTGTAATGGATAATTCCACTGCAATAAATTCTACATTAAGTAATTTATCAACAAACCGGACAGTATCATTAGGTTCCGATCTTATAATTGCAGGAACCTTAACATTAAACACTGGAACTTATAATTTTTCTGTTGGAAGCAATACGTTAACCTTAAATGGTAATAATATTAACATTGGGAGTCCAGCAATATTTACTACAAGCTCTTCATCAAGCCTTGTTTTTGGAGGAAGTAGTACAGGTGTTAATATTCCGGCTTCCGTTTCTAATCTTAATAATTTAACAATAAATAATTCGAGTGTTGGAGGAGTTATTACAAATAGTAATATGACAGTAGGAGGGACTTTTACACTTAATGGTAATATTAATTTAAGTCAAAATTTTAATTTAACATTGAATGGTCCTGTAGTTCAAACCAGTGGAGCATTAACAATTGCATCAGGTAGTACAACTTCTAATGTATCATATTCTCAGGCTTCTAATGGGCAGAACGTTATTGCATCCAATTATTTAAATCTTACTTTTAATAATTTTAATAAAATTCTTCCAAGTTCCTCAGTTATCGGAATTTCTGGGGCGTTTACTTCTGGTACAGCAACCGGCCATACCATTACAGGTTCAAAATTTAGTTATAATGGGTCAGTTGCTCAAACTATTTCAGCGTTTAATTATAATGATCTTGATATTGCAAACTCTGGTAGAACTATAACTTTTGCAAATGGAACAATAGGAGTTGCTAATAATTTTACAACATCTTCAAACACATTTATAACTGGTTCAAGCACTGTCGATTTTAATGGCGCCAGTAGCCAAACTATCCCAAATATTTCTTACTATAATATAAATGTATCAAACGCAGGAACTAAGTCTTTATCAGGCGATTTAGTTATTAATAATGATTTAACAATTGCACCCTTAGTGACTTTAACTACTACAACTAGTAATTATGGTATTACAATTGCAGGTAACTTTATTAATAATGGAATTTTTACAGGTAATTCTTCAAATCTCACATTCAATGCTGCAACCTCTAAATCTATTCAAGGGGCAAATGTAATATTCTATGATTTAACAATTTCGAACACTGGTGGAATTTTATTTAATGAATCTGATGTTTCAGTTGGTCATTCTTTATCGCTTCCACTTAGTACCAGTTCTCTTGATCCAGATGGATCTGCAAATAATAAATCATTTACTTTGATATCAAATGTATCTGGGGATGCATTTATAGCCAAAGTGCCTAATGTAAGCGCTTCAATTATTGGAAATATGAATATTCAAAGATATTTACCAAATCCTGTAGCCCTTAAAAAATATAGATATTTAGCATCTCCAGTAACAAATGCAACTGTTTCTCAATGGCAAACTCTTACTAATGCAGTTACTGGAATTTTCGCTAATCCTAGTACCGGCGTTTTTGATGGTTCAGCCGTTCCATCTGGGAGCCCATCATTATATTATTATGATGAAACATTAGGTACACTTGGAAAGGATTTGAATGAAGGATATGTACCATATCCCGGATCTGGAATAAATAGCACTGATGTAACAAATGCATTATTGCAAAATGGAAAAGGGTACGCTACCTATATTTATGCAAGCGCCAACACAACCCCAAATGTAACTTTAAATCTCTATGGAACGCCAGTAATTGGAGCCGTTGCAATCCCATACACCAAAACCAATACTACTCAAGGCCCAAGTAATGATGGTTGGAATTTATTGGGCAATCCTTATGCTTCTCCAATAAGTTGGGATTCAATTAGCCCTACACTTCCTGCCTCTTTAGATAACGCAATTTATATTAAAGATAATACTAATGTAAGTGGTACTATAGCTGGTAACTACGTTACGTATGTTAATAATAAAGGAACTAATGGATTTAATGGTAAATTAGCCTCTGGTCAAGCCTTCTATGTTCATGCTACTGCATCTGGGACATTAAACTTATCGGAAAACAGCAAAACAAATGCTGCAGCTACATTTTATCGTACTAGCACTTCTTCAAATTCCAATTTAATTAGAATTAAACTTTCAGGTGGTGGATTAAGTGATGAAGCAATAGTATATTTTGAAGATAACTCTTCTGATAAATTTGATAGAAATTATGATGCATATAAATTAAAAAATAACATTATAAATATTTCATCTTTTATAGGAAAGGCAGATACAAACAAGCTTTCTATTAATGGATCTCCGTTTTCTTGTATTAAAGAAGTTAGTTTAGCGTTTAGTTCAAAAATTAATGGAGCTTATAAATTAAACTTTTCAGATTTTAATAATTTTGATAATAATGTTAAAATTACCTTATTCGATTCAATAAATAATTCAAAAACTGATATAAGGTCGAATAATTCTTATAATTTTCAAATTGATGGTAATTCAATTACTCAAGAAAAAACAAGATTTAAAATTATTTTTGAAAAAGAAGAGGTAGCTCCTATAATAAGTCAAGATGGATTGACATTGATTTCTAATAATAAGACTGGTAATCAATGGACAAAAAATGGACAACCAATACCAGAAGCAACTAGTAATACCTATTTAGTAACCCAGGATGGATTATATAGTGTAACAACTAAATATAAAGGTGGCTGTGGAGCTACATCCTCTGAAAGACTTGTTTCAGTAACGGGGATTGAGAACAATATCGAAGCAGGAGTAATTATTTATCCAAACCCTGTAATTAAAGACTTAAACATTTCATTTAAACTTAAAAACAGTAGTTATCTGCAATCTTCCATATATAATATGACCGGAGGTATGGTTTTTGAAAAGAAGTTATATCCTATCAATTATGGATCACAATTTATTATAGAAAATTTAGTAATAAAATCAGGAGCTTATGTTTTAAAATTAAGCGACGGAAATGAAGCCAAGTTTATAAAATTTATTAAAGAATAGCCTAAGATTGTATGATGAAAAAAATGATTTTAATATTATCAATTACTTTTATTATATTTTTTGTTCCGTTAATTGCTTATGCTCAAGGTGCACCAGGTGATCCAGGGGATCCTGAGATACCTATCGATGGAGGAGTAAGTCTTTTAATTGCTGCAGGTGTAGCTTATGGCGGAAAGAAAATAGCTGAAAATAGAAAGGCTAAGAAAGAATTAAAAAATGAGGACTAATAATGATTAACTCAAGTAAAAAGCTTATCAAGTTTTTAATACTTGCTGTTTGTTGCTATTTGGTTTGGTTTCTTGTTTATGAACTTTGGTTAAAACCTCAGGGAACTGTAGATAACTATGTTACTTCTCAAATGGCTATAATGAGTAGTAAGATTTTAAATTTTATAGGTTATAACTCCTCTTATTCTATAACCCCAAATTCTAGTACCATACTTCTTGATGGTAAACATTGGCTAGGAATAGCCCATGTTTGCAATGGTTTGGTATTGTATGCCCTTTTTATAGGTTTTCTTGTAAGTTTCCCCGGTCCAATTAAACATAAACTTTGGTTTATTCCTCTTGGTTTATTAATTATCAATTTAGTAAATGTAATGAGGGCTGTAATACTAAGCCTTGTGAAATTGTATTATGTTCATACACTTGATTTTAATCACAGGTATACATTTACAATATTAGTTTACGGTTGTATATTTTTATTATGGGTATGGTGGGTTAATAAATTTTCAGGAATAGAAGTTAATAAAGTAAATAAAAGTGAAAATGCGGCTTTATGATTATTTTAATAAAACTTCATTATTTAAAATAATTATAACAATAGTTATATTTTTACTAATGGTTGGTTTAGGTGATATTAGGAGGCAATATCTTTTAAATTTTACCCTTCCAGAAAAACCATTTTTTATGCCTCGCCCTAACACATTATCAGGTGATTTTCCTCAAAAAGTAAATGTGATCCCCTATTTCTTTTTAAATCCAAAGTGGATTTCTAGTCTTGTATATATTTTAGCATTTCTTATTTTAAGTGTACTTGCTGTATATCTTTATTTTTATAATATAGGATATTTAAAAATTACTATTGCATTTTACTTGGTAATAATAATTTTATGTTTTTTTGTTATAATTATGGGTAATGTCTTTGGTTTCTCTAAAGAAGCTTATTCAGCAATGGAAAACTTTAAAGAACTTTTATCCTCACCATTTATAGCCATGATGTTATTTTCGGCATTTTTATTAAATAATAAAATGAAATAAATTTAAATTTCATTTTTGTAGACTTCCCATTTACATTCTCTTAATACTATTTTTAGGATAATCATTTCCGTTCCCCATTATTTTCTTCCGTTCAAATTTAAAATAATTCATTTGTAATTAGTACCTTGTTTTACATAGTACCATATATTATATTTGTATTGTTATAACAGATGAGAGATTAAAAAATTTAAATAAATAAAAATATGAATGTAGAAAACACACAAGTGCAAATGCGGAAGGGGATTCTTGAATTCTGTGTTTTGCATATTATTTCGCGGGGAGAGGTGTATGCATCGGATATGCTTGAAGAACTAACAGCTGCCAAAATAATGGTTGTTGAAGGTACTTTATATCCTTTATTAACCAGATTGAAAAATGCAGAACTTGCAGATTACAAATGGGTTGAATCTAGTTCTGGTCCACCACGAAAATATTATACACTAACTCAAAAGGGAACTGATTTTTTAAATTTATTAGAAGGAACTTGGTCAGAACTTGTCGATTCTACTTTGAGTATTATACAAAATAAATTAGGAAGGTTGCATTCGGAAATTAAAGAAGGAATTGACATACGTAAAAATGGTGATATTGGAGAAAGAAAAGACACTGAAATATAATTTTAACTATTTAACAGGTTTTTAAAAATCCTTAATTTTTAGCCTTACAAAATTTTTAATATTTAAAAAAAATGAAAAAGACAATAAGTATAAATATAAGTGGAATCGTTTTTTACATTGAAGAAGACGGTTATGAAAAATTAAATAATTATCTATTATCAATTCAGCAATACTTTGCTGGTTATGAAGGTAATAAAGAAATTATTGCTGACATCGAAAGCCGGATAGCAGAAATATTTTTTGCAAAAATTAATCCTGCCAAACAAGTAATCACACTCGATGATGTAAACGCATTAATTGCAACAATGGGTAGCATTTCTGATTTTGATGCCATAGAATCGGATGAGTATGCAAACAATCAAACTAAAAACTCAACTTTTAATGCTCAATCTCAAACGAATTCTTCACCATCAAAAAAACTGGTAAGGGACGAAAAAAGAAAGACATTAGGTGGAGTTGCTTCAGGGATAGCGCATTATTTAAAAATTGATCCACTTTGGATTAGGTTGATTTTTATATTAGGTACTTCTATATATGGAAGTTTTTTAGTAGCATATATAATTTTATGGGTTGCGGTACCTGGTGCTAAAGACCTTGAAGATGATGAAAAAGTAAAGAAATTTTATCGTGACCCTGAGAAAAAAGTTATAGGTGGGGTAGCAAGTGGTTTAGCAGCTTACTTCGGTGGAGATCCTAATACGCTAACTATTATTAGAATAGTGCTTATTATTTCTTTCTGTTTTTTTGGTGCAGGTTTTTATTTCTATACAATATTATGGATTATAACTCCTGTGGCTAAAACAGTAACAGAAAAAATGCAAATGCATGGCCAACCTGTAACTCTTTCGAACATTGAAAAAAATATAAAAAAGAATCTAAATGCAGAAGATGAAAAAGAAGAAAGTTTAGGAATTAAAATTTTACTTTTTCCTTTCAGACTTATCTCTCAAATCGTATCAGCTTTAAGCCCATTGGTAGGTAGTATTTTAAAAGTGATGGTTGCCTTTGCAGGTATTGTAATTCTTATCGTTTCTTTTTTTTTAATCGTGGTTTTAATAATAATTCTAGGCGCATATCTTAGTTTAGTTCCTGATCATTATGTGCACTTAGGTAGTTTGCCGACTTATTTATTATCTAGTACCATTTCTCCTGCACTTGCTGTTTTTACTTTTTTATCCTTACTTTTTCCGATAATAATGGTTGGTATGTTGGGAATGACACTGATATCAGGTAGAAGTCTTTTTAATAAGAGAATGACTTTGGCTTTTGTTGGTATATGGATAATAAGTATAATAGGGATTAGCATAACTGGATTAAACTTGGCAAATCAATTTAGAAAACAAGGAAAAATTGAAGAAACTGTTAATTATAATATAAAGGGTAATCAAATTGCTTTAACATCATTGGAAAATGACGAGGATGATGAAATTAGAAATTTTTTAAATTTCTCAATTAATGGTTATGATGGGAACTCTGTAAAACTTGAAAAAATTTATGTTAGCCAGGGAATAGATAAAAATGATGCTATTAATAATGCTAAAATGATATCATACAATGTGCAACAAAAAAATGATTCGGTTTTATTTTTTGATGAAAAGTATGAGTTGAAAAAAGATTCAAAATTTAGAGCTCAACATTTGGTGTTGAGATTATATATTCCTTATGATCAAATTTTTACCGCCGATGAACATTTTATCAATCTTATGAATTCAAGACATCAGATAGGTATTCATAAAAACTACAATAGAAGTTGGGATTTTAAATGGGAAGACGATAGCAACAATGATGACATTCATGTTGGAGAAAAATATAAATTTACCAATAAAGATGGTTTAGTGTGTGTAACATGTAAGAACGGCAGTGGCATTAGAAGGACAACAAGATTAAACAATAGAGATGAATTTGATAGGGTTGAAGTTAATGGTGCTTTTGAAGTAAAAATCAAACAAGGAGATTCTTATAATTTAGAAATTGATGCACCAAAAGACATTAAAAATAAAATTTCATCTGAAGTGACTGGCAGTACTTTGAAAATAGATTATGAAGAAGAATTTCTTCATAATTTTAATTTCAATAACCATTTTCGCAGGCCTGTTATTTTTATAACTATGCCTGTTTTAGAAAGATTTGAACTCAGTGGTGCCTCAAAAGGTCATGTTTCAGGCTTTAATAATCATAACGATATGGAAGTTGAACTTTCTGGTGCATCTGAAGCGGATATGAATGTAAATACAAATAATTTGGATGTGAATATAAATGGGGCATCATCATTAAAAATTTCAGGAACATCAAATGATATGAATATTGATGTATTTGGTGCGTCGCACTTAGATGCTTTTGATTTAAAAGCAGAAAGGGTAAAAGCTGATGTTAATGGAGCAAGTTCAGCAAAAATTAATGTTACAAAAGAAATAGAAGCGCATGCAAGTGGGGCAGGACATATTAGTTATCGTGGCAACCCCTCTGTAATTAATAAGGATGAATCAGGAGCAGGATCTATAAATAAAGAATAACACAAAATGAGAATTTAGTTTTAAAAAATCCGTAAATATTATTTGCGGATTTTTTTATTGCTTATAATAAATTACAAACTAATTTTAATTATGAATATATCAATATCAATAAATTGATAATTAAATTTTTTTAAATTTATTTTTCTGATTAAGAATTGATTTGATAATAATGATTAACATTTTAATCATTATTAAAATTTCTCTAATTACGATTATTTATCATTTCGCTTTTTAATTTTAATTTAAAATCCTACATTTGCACCCTGCTTTTTTTGAATCTTAAAAAGATTTTCAAACTCCAAAAAATCGTAAACAATGCCTGCAGTACAACTATTTTCCGGAACTACAACCAATTATTTAGCTGAGAAGATAGCCCATTATTACGGTAAGCCATTGGGTGCTATGACGATGCAAAAGTTTAGTGATGGAGAATTATCGCCTGTTTTTCATGAATCGGTGAGAGGGGATGAAATTTTTTTAATCATGTCAACTAATCCACCATCCGAAAATTTGATGGAATTATTGTTGATGATTGATGCAGTTAAGCGAGCGTCAGCAGCATATATTACAGCTGTTATTCCTTATTTTGGATATGCAAGGCAGGATAGAAAAGATAAACCCAGGGTTGCAATAGCTGCAAAACTTGTTGCGAATTTACTTTCAGCTGCAGGAGCTAACAGATTAATTACTTTAGATTTACATGCCGGACAAATTCAGGGATTTTTTGATGTTCCTGTTGATCATTTGGAAGGTAATGCTGTTTTTGTGCCTTATGTGAGGAGTTTAAATTTAGATAATCTTGTTTTCGCCTCTCCGGATGTTGGCGGTGTAAGTAGGACAAGGTCGTTTGCCAAACATTTTAATGCCGAAATTGTAGTTTGTGATAAGCACAGGCCACGGGCAAATGAAATAGCATCCATGCAAATTATTGGAGATGTAGAAAACTCTAATGTTATTTTAATTGATGATTTGGTAGACACAGCAGGGACTATCACAAAAGCAGCACAAATTATAATGGCAAAGGGTGCAAAAAGTGTAAGAGCGATTTGTACGCACCCAGTTTTGTCAGGCAAAGCTTACGATAATATAAATAATTCTATTTTAGAAGAGTTGGTAGTATCTGATACGCTTCCTCTTCATGGTAAATCAGACAAAATTAAGGTTTTATCAGTTGCTTCATTGTTTGCAAAAGCAATTCGTAATATTCACGATCACGAATCAATCAGTTCATTATTCATAAATTATTAATTTTTATAACCATTTAACACTTTTAAAAATGAAAAGTATTGAGATTATAGGGTATAAAAGAGCAAATCTCGGAAAAAAAGATTCTGCCGACCTTAGATTAGACGGAAACATCCCTTGCGTATTGTACGGAGGAACCGACCAAGTACATTTTTACTCACCAATGATTTTGTTCAGAGAGTTATTATATACTCCAAACGTTTATCAGGTAAATTTGAACATTGAAGGAAAAGAATACAAAGCAGTTCTTAAAGATTCCCAATTCCATCCTGTTAATGAAATGATACTTCATGTTGATTTTCTAGAATTAAATGAAAATAAAGCAGTAAAACTTTCAGTTCCACTTCGCTTTGTGGGTACTGCACTTGGCTCAACAAAAGGTGGAAAGTTATTAACGAAAAAATATAAATTGGAAATTAAAGCACTTCCAAAAGATATCCCTGATTATATTGATGTTGATGTAACAAATTTAGATTTGGGAAAAAGTGTACGTGTGGAAGATATAAAATCTGATAATTATGTTATCCTTAATAAAGCAACAATGCCATTAGCAAGTATTGAAGTGCCAAGAGCATTGCGTGGTAAGGAGTAGTTTGTATTAAGATTAGAGATTATAGACAAGAGACAAGATCAAAAAAAAGCCTTTACAAACTTGTAAAGGCTTTTTTGTATCGTAATAAATAGGTTGACAAAATTTGATTTTATTAGAATAAATATAAAAAATGAAATATATCAAATAAAATTTCTTTCCTCTTTCCTCTTTCCTCTTTTGTCTTTCCTCTTTCCTCTTTTGTCTTTTGTCTTTCCTCTTTTGTCTTTTGTCTTTCCTCTTTTGTCTAAAATTAATAATTTACCGTTTTTAAATAATCTGCACTATGTTTTGCACTTGTGATAGAATCAGGGTTATATCCAGTTTCCTGCTCCACAAAACTATGTTTTAGGCCTGCTTTTTCACTGTGTTTCCAAAGTTTTACAAAATCAATTGAACCCTTACCGATATCTGTATTTTCTTTTCGATTGGTTTTATTCATATCCTTAATGTGCCACATTGGGAAACGGCCAGGATGTTTATCAAAGTAAGCAATAGGGTCTCTTTCTGCATAAACAACCCAGTATAAATCCATTTCAAATTTAACTAGCTTCGCATCTGTTTCAGCCAATAAAATATCATAGATTTCTTTATTACCGACTTTTTGGAATTCAAAATCATGGTTATGGTATGCAAAATCCAAACCATGTGCTTTGGCATATTCAGCTAACTTATTAAATATTTCTGCAGTTTGTTTTACATCGTCTTCCGTTTTACGGAAATGATCTTCCAGATAAGGTATATTAATGTATTTCAAACCTGCTTCATTTGCCGCTTCAACAGCTTTTTTCCATTTTGGGGCACATACATCAAGTCCGTCTTTTGCAGTTTTACCTACAGGCCTTCCCATTGATGCATGAGTACTAACAGTTTTCATACCCAAATCTTCTACCATTTTTTTAAATTCTTTAGCTGCGTGACCAAAAAACTTACCCGTATCTACTCCATAAGCTTCTAATTCTTTATAACCATCTTTAGATAGATGTGATAAAACGTTTTTAGTATCTTTTTCAATTACATCCCTAAGGGTATAAAGTTGAATACCAAATTTATTTAATTTAGCCGCTTGCGAAAACTTAGGTGTTAAAAAAGCACCTGCGGATATTAAAACACCAGCTTGTTTTATAAAATCTCTTCTAGTTTGCATTAATTCAATTTTAAAATGAAAGACTTAAATATTATTTACTACATAGCTACAATAATAATAGAAATTAATCAATAAAAATATGGGTTTAATTGATTTTATATTTGAAATTTAATAAGATTCAAAATATTTTTTTATAAATTATTTAAAATATGAATTTATTGATATCTATATATTGATAAATCTTTGAAGAAAACTTTCTAATAAAGAAAAAATTATAAATGGACAAAGAACAACTGATAAATTTTATTCAAAATAATTCAAATGCATCATTACAAATAATTGAGAATATTGCAGAACATTTTGAAGAAAAGGAATTTTTAAAAAATGACTATTTCATTAAAGAAGGTAAACACAGCTTTGATTATTTATTTTTAGCTGAAGGATTTATGAGAGCTTTTACATTTGATATGAACGGAAATGAAATTACCACAAATTTCTTTCCTAAAAATAGCATGGTATTTGAAGCGTCATCATTTTTTATGCATACGGTTTCATTAGAAAATATACAAGCAGTAACACATTCAAAAGGCTTTTCTATATCTTTCGAAAAATTAAATATGCTTTTTCATACTCTTCCTGAATTTAGAGAATATGGAAGGTCTATTTTAGTTAAAAGTCTGGTGGCTTTTAAAAAACGAACGTTGGGTATGATTAATAAAAGCGGGGAAGAACGTTATGCAGATTTGATAAATGCCAATCGAGAAGTTTTTAAATATGCCCAACTCAAACATATTGCTTCCTATTTGGGTATGACTTCTACTTCTTTGAGCAGAATAAGAAAAAAATTTTCAAAAAATTAATCCTGCCCCAATTTTTATTGTCATTTGGCAAGTGTTTACAATTTTCATCTGTATTACTTTGGTGTGAAATAAAATAGATTTAGAAAAACACACTTGAAAATTTTTAACGTTTTTCGGTGTTTATAAGCAAGTCAAAGACCTGGTCACCTAATTTTTTTTTATAACCAACCAAACAAAAAGACAATGATAAAAAATCTGCCAACATATATTTCCGTCATTTTTATATTGATAACAATTACAACGCTTTTGCTTTTTTATTTAACAGTTAAAAAATCAACTTCTAAAACAACAAGAAAAAATGCTAATATTATTTTATTTGGTCTAACATGTTATTTAGGAATCCAAATGGCGCTTACTATTACTAATGTATATAATTCGAACACTGCTTCAATGCCACCAAAAATTTTATTGTTTGGGGTATTGCCAATAACTTTC
>Ga0123337_10003820_pt1 | contig 15708 bp, 14 predicted proteins | sample frozenSSSSmetaG_FD_89792 | JGI IMG/M metagenome (GOLD analysis project Ga0123337, IMG submission 89792) | Glacier valley bacterial and archeal communities from Borup Fiord, Nunavut, Canada, to study Microbial Dark Matter (Phase II) -... | ecosystem: Environmental > Aquatic > Freshwater > Ice >... | reverse complement strand
GCGGGAACCGGCACGTTTTTCACTTCGATGTCCTGCAAATCCGGGCCGTCCGATTCGCGCACGATTTGTTCGACGGTTTTCGATTCGACTTCGGCGTCCGATGAAGGCGCGGGCGCGCCGTTGTTTCCCGCTAAAATTCGGTCGATGTCGTCCTGCACTTCATCGCCGCTTCCAGAGAGCTGTTCTTCGGGCGGCAACTCCACTAAAAGCCCCGCCGCTTTGCGCATCGCGTCGCGTAATCCCATATATTTTTCCTAAAATTTTTCGGTTTATCCGGTTGCTATCGAACTCATCGCGCCGCGCGAAAGCGTGCTTTCGTAAGGCGACATTTCTTCCAAAAGTTCGGTCATGGTTTTGGTTTGGAAAACCACGTCATCAATATCGGCGAGTACTTGCTCGGGCGGACGCGCGCGCAGTTCGTCGCTGATGAGGCCGAACGTATCTTCGAGCAGCATCAATTGGTGATTCAAATTCGTCAGCACTTTTCCGATTTTCCCGATGAACTCGCGCCTTCGCTGGAGTACTTCCACGCGCTTTTCCAGAACAGCTTGCGTGGACTCATCGCTTTCCTGCGCGTACAAATTCTTGAGTTCGTTGAGCTCGCCATCGTAATGATTTTGAATTTCCACAACCGTATTTTGAACGCTCAGATCAGTTGTACTCTGTGGCGAATAACTTCGGTTGCGCGCCGCACGCTGCGCGTTGGGCGCTGATTGCTGGCGCGGAGCAAGTTGGCTTTCGCCGCGCACTTCGCCCAAAACCGAAATCAGGTAATCGCGGAACTGCACATCTTTGGCGGCGAACTGCAAAAACTTTTCGAGCAGAAAATCGAGTTTGCGAATCACTTCGCGCGACCAGCCGCTGGCTTCGCGCGCGGCGTCGGTTTTCGATTGCGCTTCGATACTTTCCAGCATCGCTTCCATACGCGCAAAGCGGCTTTGCATGTCAGGGCGCAGCAGCGGGAGTACTCGGTACTTGGCTTCTTCGCGGCGCTTGGAAATATCGGCGTCGTACACCTTCGATAAGCGCAGCTGATACCATTTCAAATCCGGCACGAATAAAAGATACGCCGCTTCCGCAACCAAGCCGATGAGAATCGGAATCGGCATGAGCGGAGTTCCCAACAACGCAAGCGTCGCCGATGCTGCTGTCGCCAAACCGACGACGTTGAAACTTTCTTTAAATGCCTGGAGATAACGGTTGGGCTTCATCAAAATGGACGCGCAATTACGGGTTCAACTATTGGCTCAAATCTTACAACAGCCGCGCCCTGCTTCGTTTAATTAACGCTCGAAAATCTCGTGCAACGCGCGGCCTTCATTCCCGACCGGCGTGGCGATACTGAGTACTCCGGCGAGGGTGGGCGCGATGTCTGTAATGTCCACATTTCCCTTGTAAGTTCCAGGACGAATGCCTGCGCCCATAAAAATCAGCGGGACGTGCGTGTCGTATTCATACGGCGAGCCGTGAGTACTCCCGCTGTCCTTTTCGCCGTAGCTGCCCCAGAAATAATACGGTTTAGTTTGCAGCAAAACATCGCCGCTGCGCGCCGCGTAAAACGATTTCTCAAACATCGGCGACCAGCGATTATTCGGCATTTTCCCGTTCTGGATTTGGTCGCGCGTGTAATACGCGAGAATGCCGGGAACTGTTAATGTCGCTTCACCGACTACGCGCTGCACTTCGGCTGGATCTAGCTTTTTCGCGGCGATTATTTCGCGATTCAAAAACACGCTGGGATCTTCCAAAAGCGTCACCCATTTCAGATTCTGAACAATAGGATCACCAAATTGTAAGTCCATTTCACTCCGGTTATCGGGATCGCCAAAACGCGCAGTTAAAGCTTTTTCAATCGCATCGCCGAGTTGCTTTTTCTTGATGCGTCCGGCGTCAACGCCAAGCGTTTGCATATATTCCGGCAACGGTGTCGCGCCATGATCGGCGGTTAAGGTAATCACGACTTCGCCCTTCTTGAATCGCGTATCGAGATATTTCAGGAAACCCGCGAGCTGGCCGTCGAGCCGCGCGATCATATCTTCGATTTCATGTGAATCCGGCCCGAAGGCGTGACCGGCAATATCGGTCGGCGTGATGGAAACGCCGAGCATATCGGGATATTCATCCGCGCCAAGCTGCTCGCTTTCAATCGCGGTTCGCGCGAGTTGCAGCGTGTAATCGGTCGCAAACGGCGTGGCGGTAAACGCGGTGTAAAAGTTCGGCGACGGCTTGCCGGATTTATCCGAAAGTACATGCGGAAAGGCGCGGCCCAAACCTTCGAAATCGGTTTCCTGCGGAAAGTCGTCGGCGCGGGAAATGGAGTACTCCGCTTCCGGCAAACTCTTCTTCCAGGCTTTGCCGAAATACGATTCGGGAATTTTACGCGCGTTAAATAATTTTACCCACGCCGGCAATGTCGGCTGATAGTAAGTACTCGTGACCATGCCGCCAACCTGCTCATGAAACCAGTACGCTCTGCCCAGCTTGCCCGCGAGCATGACCGCCGCGCGATCTTTGAGCGCAATGCCAATCGCTTTGGATTTGAAATGATTAGAAAGCAATAATTCATCGCTCAAGTTATTGCCGATGAAATTGCGCGGCGAAGTGTCATCGTCTTTGGGCGAAAGTTCGACGCCGGGAATTTTCGCATTCGCATCATAAAACATTGTTTCGACTTGCTTGCTTTGCGGGTTCCACCAGCGATTGCCGACGATGCCGTTGGTGTGGCCGAAGGAGCCGGACAAAATCTGTGCGTGTCCCGGCCCGGTGTAAGTCGTGGCGTGCGAGTAATGCGCGCCCGTGAAATGCGCGCCGTTTTTCATCAGGCGATTGAAGCCGTCTTTGCCGAAGAACTTCGAGTAGCGCGTAAGGTATTCCTGGCGAAACTGGTCAACTACGATGACGACGGCGAGTTTGGGGTGCGCAGTTGTGTCGCGCTTTTGGGCGTGGGAAGTTGTGGCGGAGAATAGGAGTACTCCGGCGGCGATGAATGAGGGGAGAAATTGTTTTTTCATGGGAGTTGACCGGGGATTAAAATCCCCGGCTGGAGTTACGAAACCCACCTTCGTGGGTTAGTCGGAATTGATGGTTTCGAGAGATAACCAAAGTTTGTTTCCGGCGTGGTGTTGTTTTTGGTTGTAGATATAGTTTTGGATTTTTAGGACGTGCGTTCGGCTGACGCTCAAAGCTCCGTAGCCGCCTTGCCACTTGAATTCCTGATGGGGCGCGATTTTATGGGTTATCAAATGTGACGACGCGCCTTTCATCCCTTTAGCTAACTGCGAAATCGCGACATCGGCATGCATTCGCACCAAAATATGAACGTGGTCTTCCACTCCGCCAATAGCCAGCGATTCGCAGCGCAACTCATGGCACGTGTCGCGGATGCAAGCGTACAACGGACTTTCCCAATCGGGAGTGATAACGGGAGCGCGATCCCAAGTCGCCCAGATAAAATGCACGAAAAGCAGGGTTGAAGATTGCGGCATTTTATTAATTCAAATTGCAAGTTTTCGCCGGGGATTAAAATCCCCGGCTGAAGATACAAAGTCCACCTTCGTGGACTAACAACTTTTCAAACACCTAACCCGCGAAGGCGGGTTTCGTAACTCCAGCCGGGTAATTCATTGCCCGGCGAAAAGCTTCTAATTCCCAGCTTTCGCCGCCACTTTCAAACGCCACTGAAAAATCGCCGTGTTCACCGCTTGATAACTCGGCAGTTCAATCGAGCTATAACTTTGCGAAAAGCCCTGCCCACTAAACCGCGACAAAACCGGATTGAGCGACAAGCTGCCGCCAGATTGCGCGGGGCGAAAATGATATTTGAGTCCGTCTTCGAGCGCTTGCTTACTGCCCAGAAACGCAATAAACGCCAGCGCGCCTTCGCGCTGCGTGGGCGTAATCCAACCGGCACCGCTCAAGAATGTGACGTCGCCTTCGGAAACGGCTGTCGGATTTGGGTAAATGACGGTGAGATTCGGGTTATCGGCGGCGAAGTCCAGCGCGGTGTTTTCGTAAGCGGTGATGAAATCGTAGCGCGAAGTATCAGCGATAAAAGCTTTGGTGAGCGCGGTTGTTCCCGCAATCGACGCTTTATCGTAGACGAAACCTTTTTCCAATTCGGTCGCATATTGCCAGAATTTTTTGTCCGACGCGAGGCGGTCGAGCGCGCCGGATTGTCCGGTGCGCTGGCCGTAATCGGCGAGAATCAAACTCAAAGTGATCGCGCCGCTGCTGGACGTGTTTGGGTCGGCGTGCGAAAACTTGAATTTGCCCCACGGCGCGCGGCGTTTTCCCAAACTCAGTTCGCGAATGTTTTGCCAGGCTTGCGTGCCGCCCAGCAAAGGCCGCAGGAATTTGGCTTTTTGTTTGGTGGTCAGGAAAACCAGCGGCGAACGCAAAAACACGCGATGACCATTCGGGTCGTTCATATCGACCAGAGTACTCGCGTTGCGCGCTTTCCAGACTTCGGACAAGCGTTGCGGCCAAATGGAAGAACCTGGACTCCATAATATCGGCTTGAGGCTGCCGTTTAGAATCGCGTGCATGCCTTCACGCGACGGCGCGGGCGAAGTTATCACTCGATATTTCCCGGCGCTTTGTTCGTTGAAAGCTTTGATCTGATCCGAAACCCAGCCTTTTTTCGCGGGCGTAATGACGAACAAAATTTCGTTATCGGCAACGGTTGTCGGCGGCACGTCTTTAATGGTTGTGCCGGGAGTACTATTACCCGGCGTTGTGGGGCTTTTCCTTAATGCCATGCCGGTTGCTTGCTGTTGCTGCCACCAGCGCCAGCCACCCAGAGCGACGCCGACGGCCAAAATAAAAACTACTAATTTTCCGATTCCAGTCAGTTTCATAATTTCCTTTTACCCCAAAACGAAGCGCGATTTTGCCCGATTTTCGGTGCCTTATTATACACCCTAAATTTTGCGGAGTACCGAATTATGAGCAGGTTAAGGCGGCTACATTCGCCAAACTGATAAACTCGCCCGCGATATGCCTGATACAACAACAAACGAAAACACCCCTGTGCGCGAGGATCTGCGCAACATTGCTATTGTCGCTCACGTTGACCACGGAAAGACAACCCTCGTTGATACCATGCTGGCGCAGGCTCACACCTTCCGCGCCAACCAGGATGTGCGCGAGCGCGTCATGGACTCGATGGACTTGGAACGCGAACGCGGCATCACCATCATGGCGAAAAACGCCGCGCTGCGCCTTCACTACAAGGGCCGCGACATGAAAATCAACATCATCGACACACCCGGTCACGCCGACTTCGGCGGAGAAGTCGAACGCATTTTGTCGATGGCCGATGGCTGTCTGCTCCTCGTGGACGCCGCTGAAGGAGTACTCCCGCAAACGCGTTTCGTGCTGGGAAAAGCGCTCGAAGCGAAATTGACGCCGATCATCGTCGTCAACAAAATCGACCGCCAGGACGCGCGCCCGGACGCCGTTCTCGATGAAATTTATTCGCTTTTCATCGACCTCGACGCCGAAGAACATCAGCTCGATTTCCCGGTCATCTACGCCATTGGCCGCGATGGAATCGCCAAGAAAAATCTGACGGATGAATCAACCGACCTCATGCCGCTTTTCGACGCCATCGTCGAAAACGTGCCGCCACCAAAAGCCGACGTTTCCGCGCCGCTGCAAATGCTCGTCACCAACATCGACTACAACGAATTCGTCGGTCGCCTGGCGATTGGCCGCATCGTTTCCGGTTCGGTCAAAAGCGCGCAGGACGCGGCGCTGTGCCGCCTGGATGGTTCCATCAAGCCTTTCAAAATGACGCAGCTTTTCGGCTTTGAAGGTTTGAAGCGCGAAGCGATTGAACACGCCGAAGCGGGCGACATCGTCGGCATCGCAGGCGTCGAAGACATCAACATCGGCGAAACCATCGCCGACGCGGACAATCCGGTGGCCTTGCCGATTTTGGTTGTGGATGAGCCGACGATTGCGATGAACTTTTCTTCCAATAACTCGCCGTTCGCGGGCAAGGAAGGCAAGTTCGTTACGGGCCGCCATCTGCGCGAAAGATTGATGCGCGAAACGCTGTCCAATGTTTCGGTTCGCGTCGCTCAAACCGAAGACCCGGACATTTTCAAAGTATCGGGACGCGGCGAATTGCAGCTTTCGATTTTGATCGAAACCATGCGCCGTGAAGGTTACGAATTGCAGGTTTCACGTCCCGAAGTCGTGACGCGCGAGGAGAACGGAGTTCTCCAGGAACCGATTGAAGAAGTCTTCGTGGACGCCCCGGAAATTTACATCGGCGTCGTGACCGAAGCGATGGGCCGCCGCAAAGGCACCATGATGAAAATGAGCAACCACGGCGGCGGTCGCGTGCGCATGGAATTTGAAATTCCCTCGCGCGGCCTGATCGGTTTTCGCTCGCAGTTCCTCACCGACACCAAAGGCATGGGCATTTTGAACACCTTGTTCCTGCGCTTCATGCCGTGGACTGGCCCAATCCCGCAGCGCCCTAACGGAGTACTCGTCGCCGACCGCACCGGCGTCGCGACGCCATACGCGATTGCCAACCTGCAAGAACGCGGCACCATTTTCGTCGAGCCGACCACGCCGGTTTACGAAGGAATGCTGATCGGCGAAAACGCGCGCGAAAACGATCTGGATGTGAACATCGTCAAGGAAAAACATTTGACGAACATTCGTTCTTCCACGTCCGACATTGCGGTCAAAATCATTCCACCGCGCAAAATGTCATTGGAGCAGGCGCTGGAATTTATCAACGATGATGAGTTGGTCGAAGTCACGCCGGAAGCGGTGCGCTTAAGGAAGAAAGTGTTGGTTGCGAATCGTCGCGGTAAGTAATTAGAGAATAAGAAACGACAAAATGCCCGCCTGAATTCAGGCGGGCATTTTGTCGCACTCATCCTTTTGTTAAACAGTAAGTGCGTCGTTCCGACGTTTCCGAATCAGTTCTTTCTCCATCTCACTAAGTCCTATAATAGTTGTTCCAGGTCCAGGAACTCTTGCGCCAAGTAGGATCGCCATGTCGAGTAAATCAGTACCAATCTTGGCTGCTTGTTCCGGTTTTAACTGTAATTCAACTAATGCATTGAGACATAATTCTGCGGGTGGATCAATAGTTAGTAAAACGGACGAATACGTTTCACTATCTTGTTGACTTCCGACCTGTAACTGTAGTTCGCTCGATTCAAGATTGTCGCCTTCTACTTGCATCTTTGTCAGTAGTTTATCGGTGAAGATTACACCTTTGATGTTTTCATGTTCCATTTAAAATCTCCTCTTAATTTAGAATGTCAGTCATTCTAATACAAATTTCTTGATCGTTTTGTATTTAAGTAGTCCTCACTAAAAATCTTGTCAAAATTCATTATTAAATATAGAAATGAAGTGAGATCACGTTATAATTCCATCGGACGAGACGGACGGTCGCGCTGGTTCGATTACGAATTGGTGAGGAAAGTCCGGACACCACAGGGCAGCGCAGTCGCTAACGGCGACCATTGGAAGTGCGAGCTTTCAAGCGAGACAGGGCAACAGAAAGCAGTCCTCTCGGAATGCTTGAGCTTTCGGGCTGGAGTACTCCGGGTAAGGTTGAAACGGTCGGATAACAAGCCGACCAGCTTTGCGGTGACGCGAAGTTCGGCAACCCTTGCGCGGTGCAAGACCAAGCAGAAGACGAAATACCGAAGGCGAAAGCCTGAGGACACAAGCGGCCCGCCGAGTCTTCGGGTTGGTTGCTGCGATTTTGGGAAACCGGAATCGCCACGCAACGGGCAATCGTTGCGGCAGAGAAATGACCGTCGGCGCTGGAGAGGCGCTACAGAATCCGGCTTATAGTCTCGTCCGACTAAAGTCAAAAGTCGGAATGCAAAAGTCAGAAATGATTTGCGCATTCCGGCTTTTGTCTTTTGAATTCCACTTCAAATGCGCCGCGCTTTTACGCTTCTCGAAATTCTGGTTGTCGCCGGAGTACTCGCGCTGCTGGCCGCGATGCTTTTTCCGGCGTTTTCGCGGGCGCGCAACATGGCGCGGCGCGCGAGTTGTGTTTCCAACTTGCGGCAAATCGGTTTGGCTTCGCAAATGTATGAGCGCGACGCCGATGAATTGGCTCCGCGTCTTTCCATTATTTATCCGGCGTATCTTTCGGACGCGCGACTCTTCATTTGTCCCAGCGATTCCTTGCGCGGGCAAATTGCTGGCAACGACCGGCTCGAAGGCAACTCCCATCTTTCCAGCGGCGTGAGTTATGAATACATGCCGAACTGGAGCGAAGCGCAGCAGCACAACTGGTATTCGCCCGCGCCGCGTTACGGCGAAGGACGCTGGAACGATTTGACGCCACTCGTCGGCTGCATGTGGCATTGGGCCAAAACTTACGACCCGAATCAACACGGCAACGGCACGGCTTCACGCGGTTGGGAGTTGTATCTCACGCGCGGCGGCAGCGTGCGCAAAGTGCGCGTGGAAAACCCGATGGAAGATTTTTCGCCGGATAAATATCAGTAGAATTATTTTCCGGTAATTGCGGGAATTGATTGGAGCGCCCGAGCGGAGTACTTCGTCCTTTCCTCAGTCGCTTTGAAGCGGGCATTGTGAGAAAGCACTTTGCCTTGTAAACTGAAACAGCTTGAAGCAAGACATTCTTAAAATATAGTTGAGGTCGAACGATGAAAGACGGAATCCACCCAAATTACGTACCGACGCGCATTACCTGCACGTCTTGTGACAGTGTTGTTGAAACGCACGCGACTGTACCCGAAATCCGCGTTGACTTATGCTCCAATTGCCATCCGTTTTACACCGGCAAACAGCGCATCGTCGACACCGCGGGCCGCGTCGACCGCTTTAACCAGCGCCGTATCGCTGGCGAAAAAGCCCAGCGCGCCGAACGCAAACGCGAAAAAGCCAAAGTTTAGCCAAAGCCTAAAAACGAACCGGAGATTTTAATCTCTGGAACAAGTCGCAAAACCAGAAGGGGCGAGAACGGGAGTACTCCGGTCTCGCCCCTTCCACGTATCTTGCTTCACGTATCTCACATTTTTCTCGAACTTCCATGTCCAAAGAATTTCAGCTGGGCGGCCAGGCTCTGGTCGAAGGCGTCATGATGCGTTCGCCGCGTTACGTCGGCGCGGCGGTGCGCTGCCCGGATGGTCACATCGAAACGCGGCTTGAACCGTTTCAATCCGTGATTCGCAAATATCCGTTTTTGAATATCGTCATCGTGCGCGGCGTTGTCGGATTAATCGAAATGATGGCGCTGGGCATGAAGTATTTGCAGTGGTCGGGCAATATCGCGCTTGCTGAAGACGAACGCAAAAAACGCGAAGCCAAAGCCTTAAGCGCGCAAAGCGGGAGTACTCCGGCGGCGCTTGGAGGCGAAACTCTGGCTCACGATCCAGAATTTCACGATCCAACGCTGCACGATTCGAAAATCATCGAAACCAAAAAAGGCGCACCGGCCTTGCCGATCTGGTTGTTTTTAATAACCATCGTCGGTTCGCTCGGTCTGGGAATGCTGCTTTTCGTGGCGCTGCCGAACCTGGTGACGCATTACACGCTGCGCCAGGCGACTGATAATCTGATCGCGCTCAACTTGTTTGAAGGCAGCGTGAAAATGACGATTTTCGTCATCTATATCTGGGGCATCGGCCTTCGCCCCGACATTCGCCGCGTGTTTGAATATCACGGCGCGGAACACAAAGTGGTGTACGCCGCCGAAAACGATCTGCCGCTCACACCCGAAAACGCGCGGCCTTTCGACACGCCGCACCCGCGCTGCGGAACCGGTTTCGCGTTATTAACCGTTGTGGTTTCCATTTTCTGTTTCGCCAACCTTCCGTGGCCGGAAGAACATTGGATTCGCATTCTCTGGCGCATGATGCTCATGCCGCTCGTCGCGGGCTTGAGTTACGAAATCATCAAAATGACCGTGAACCCGGTTTTCGGCGGATTCGCGCGTTTCATCATGACGCCGGGAATGTGGCTGCAACGCTTGACGACCAAACAGCCCGACGACAGCCAATTAGAAGTTTCCTGCGTCGCGATGCAAACCGTGATCGACGCCGAACACGGCCACAATGTGACCGCCGCGCCCGGACTTGTTTAGTTTTCACCGTTCATAGAATCCGCCCAAAGGGCACCCGACTTCGTTCGCCAATTTCATTCGCCAGTTTTCGCTATTTTTCTTTATGTCGTTTTAGCGCGTTTTTGCGAACGAAGTTAGCGTATCGAAGATTAGCGTCCCATTAACGATTCCAGAAGCATGATTGATAAAGCCAAAATTCTCGCCGATAAATTCGACGATCTCACCGATCAACTTTCCGATCCCGAAGTACTCAACGATCATTCCGCGCTCGAACGCATCAGCCGCGAGCGTTCGCGTTTGGAGCCGCTCGCCAAAGCCACGCGCGAAATTATGCGTTTGGAAGCCGCGCTCGCGTACGTCCGAGAATCCTTCGACGACTTGGAATTAGGCGAAATGGCGCGCGAAGAAGCCGCCGAACTTGAACCGCAAATCGCTTCCGCCACTTTGCAATTGCAGGAACTCTTGGTGCCGCGCGACGCCGATTCCGACCGCAACGTGATTGTCGAAATCCGCCAGGGTTCGGGCGGCGAAGAAGCTGCGTTATGGGCTGCCGATTTATATCGCATGTACTCGCGCTACGCTGAAGAGCGCGGCTGGAAAGTTGAGCCGATTTCCCTTTCCGAAGCCGAAATGGGCGGCTTGAAAGAAATCGTTTTTGGCCTCAACGGTTTGGGCGCGTGGGAAGCCTTGCAGGGCGAAAGCGGAGTACACCGCGTGCAGCGCGTCCCGGCGACGGAGCAAAAAGGCCGCATTCACACCAGCGCCGCGAGCGTTGTGGTTTTACCCGAAGCCGAAGAAGTCGATATTGATCTCGACGAAAAAGACATCGAAATGGAAACCATGCGCGCGTCCGGCGCGGGCGGCCAAAGCGTGCAAAAAAACGAAACTGCGGTGCGCTTGATTTACAAACCGACCGGCATGATCGTTACCTGTCAGGATGAACGCAGCCTGCGCCAGAACCGGGAAAAAGCGATGCGAGTACTCCGCTCGCGCCTCTATGAAATCGAGCGCGAAAAACTGGCGAATGAGCGCGATGAAGCGCGGCGTTCGCAAGTCAAAAGCGGCGACCGTTCGGATAAAATTCGCACCTACAACTTTTCTGAAAATCGCGTCGCCGATCACCGCATCAACTGGAAAAGCAACACGCTCGATCAATTCATGCAAGGCCACATTGATCCGCTGATTCAAGCTCTTATTCAATCGCGCCGCGAAGCCGCGCTGCACGAATCGAACGAATCGTAAAGGCGCGTTAAACTGGCGCGCATGAATTCCAACACCAAATTCGAAATTGTTGAATATCAAGGCTGGAGCAACTGCGTCCGGCTTTCCAACGAGCAAGTTGATGTAATTATCACCACGCAAGTCGGCCCGCGCGTGATTCGTTTCGGCTTTGTCAATCAGCCTAACGAATTCAAGGAGTACTCCGAAACGCTGGGCAAAACCGGCGATGAAGAGTGGAACATTTACGGTGGCCATCGTTTGTGGCACGCGCCGGAAAATAATCCGCGCACGTACTCGCCGGATAATTCCTCCGTCGAATTTCACGAAATCGAAAACGGCGCGCACTTCATTCAAAGCGTGGAAGAAACCACGGGCATTCAAAAAGAAATCGAAATTCGCCTTTCGCCCGATTCAGCTAAAGTCGAAGTCCTCCATCGCCTGATTAACCGCAATCTGTGGAATATCGAACTCGCGCCGTGGGCTTTGAGCGTGATGAACGTCGGCGGCACCGCGATTATTCCTCTTCCGCCGCGCGGAACTCATCCCGAAAATTTGCTGCCAACCAGCAGTTTGATTCTCTGGCCGTTCACCGATATGAGCGATCCGCGCTGGAATTGGGGCCAAAAATATATTCTGCTGCATCAGGACGAAAGCCGGAGTACTCCGCAAAAAGTCGGCGTCCACGTCCGCGACGGCTGGAGCGCTTACGCCAATAATAATCACTTATTTGTGAAGACATTCGAGTACGCCGAAGGCGCAACTTATCCCGACAGAGATTCGGTTGTGGAAACTTTCACCAACGAAGGAATGCTGGAATTAGAAACCCTCGGCCCAACGGTTTCGCTCGCGCCATACGCGACTGTGGAACACAAAGAAACCTGGCATTTATTTGACGGCGTGAGTACTCCGGCCAACGATGCCGATGTGAAAGCGAATGTTTTGCCGCTGGTTCAAAAGCTGATTTCAAAAGATTAAACCGAACAAGCTAACTCACCCGTCGTCGCGGCGCGATTCGTCCTTTATTTTCTACAGGAAATTCATGAAATCGCGCCGCATTTTTGTTTTGCTTGCTCTGCTAAATTTACCGTCGTTCGCTTCCGCCCAAACAATCAGTTCGCCTCTGCCGCCACCGGTACCACCGACCCGCGTTGCAAATCCCTATAGTTCCACGGAATCGGGAACTTTGAAGGAAGCGATAACGGACCAATCATTTCGCATTCTGCAGCCAATCGCATGGCATAGAATTCTTGCTTTCCCTGACGATAAACGATTAACGGGATCAAAACCAATTTCTACGTATGTGACTTCCATTCCCAAGGGTTTGGGCAGGCAGGTATGGGGCGATTTTTCTTTGCAGCTTCCCGTCGGTTGGAATTACCTATATCTCGAAAGCCATTCGCACTGGCTGCTGGCATCGACACTCGACTCCAAAACGGCTGCAGGCATGGGCTTACGAAATGCGCGCGCTCGCAGGATTTACGTACCGCCAACAGGAATTTCCAATCTCGTCTTGCGCGTTGCACCCAGAGAAATAATTACCCCTAAAACGCAAATAGTACATCGTCAGATTCTGAAGCCCGATGGCACTCCTGCCGCTTATGCCGATGCTTACATTCGTTTCAATAAGTGTCAACAATCCGCCAAATCGAAAAATTCAGGTTGATAAAGATGGCTGGCTCGATTACCAGTACTCATCTCCATACGGCTTGGATCATAATTCGGACATCTTGATTGACGCGCCTGGCGCAGCACTTTACCAAGAAAACCTTGCCTATTCCGTGAATCTCAACGCGAAAGACGATTCCCCCATTCGCCTGCTGCCGGAGTACTTTCTACGTGGGCGTGTTCTGAACGAAAAGGGGCAGCCTATTGCGGGCGCGCACGTCAAGCTGAAAAATATGGTTTCCGACGATATGAGTACTCCGGCGCTTATTATCAGCGCTGATGCATTCGGTCCGCCCGGCACGATTTCAAAATCCGATGGAAGTTGGACATTGCGTGGCATAGCACCGAAAATGACGAGATACGACGGTGAAAAACCTCAAGTCTTCGCTGCCACTTTTGTTAAAGGCAGGCTTTGGACGGGCGGCGCAGAAGTTGAAATGATGAATCCTGCCAAAGAAGTTCCGGCCAATCCTTTCTCACAAAATACATCATCAACCACACCGAGCCTGCAGCTAAACAATACTTCTTCCTCTACTCCAAGTTTGGTTATTGCTAACGCGACAGATATTATCTTGCGCCCAACGATTACTGTTCGCGGGCGTGTGCTCGATGATAGACAAAACCCAATCGCTGATGCCTGGGTTGATATTTATCGTCGCACTGATATTTTCGACCCGAAGCAAATTAAGTCACCACTTCCCAATGGTGTATTCAGCGATGCGAACGGTCGTTTTAAATTAGAGGGAATTCCTTTACACGAGATGACGGACCCGCGCGCTTTCAACATTACCGCCATTAAGCCAAGTTTGGGAACAGCAGTTTCATGGCTGGGCGTGCGAGAAAAAGTTGATCCAATACGCGCTTGGGAAAAATCCGGTGACATCATTTTGCAATTCGCCGACATTGTCAGGATTTCCGGCAAAGTCGTCGATGCCGATACGGGCCAGCCCGTGGATGCATTCGTGGGAATTTCGGCATGGCGCGGAAATTATTTACCTCATGGACTGATGCGCGCCGATCAGCAGCTTGGAATTAATGATTCCGCATATTTACGTTTCAATCGAGCTCAAGGTCGATTCACTCTGCCTGTGCCGAGTGGCTCTAACACTTTTACATTGAGTTATCGTCCTGAGGACTTCGCAAAAAGTAACAACTTTTACGAAACACGCATTGCACTACAGTTACCACGCGGCGACCAAAGCAACATCGTTATTCGCGTGCGTAAAAACCCTTCATTTCGCTTTGCGTTTGACTTGAAGAAAGAATTTTCTAAAAAAACCATTCTCCTTCAGTTACAGCGCGAGGGAAAACTGTTGACGACTTTGAGTACGCGAGAACCAATGTTCTATCAGGCAAAAAAATGGGGCGACGATTTGGAATATCGCGTTATTTCCAGAAGTTGGGATTCTTCTGGCTTATCAAGTGACACAGTTCTCGTTCCATGGAAGCGCGCTATAGCCGACCCGAAGAACTGGATACTGAAGCTAAAAATCCCAGATTCGCCATCACAGTAAAATCATCTGGTGGAAAATTACGACGTAATCATCATCGGCGCGGGCGCAGCGGGCATGATGGCCGCGATGGCCGCCGGAAATATCCGAGCCTCTGGCGCGCAGGCCAGAGTACTTCTGCTGGATGGGCGCGAGAAGATCGGCGCAAAGATTCTGGTTTCCGGCGGCACGCGCTGCAACGTGACGAATGAGTTCGTGCATCCTTCGCGCTTTCATACCGACAGCGATCCGAACCGCGAAATGGCTTTCAAAGGCGATGGCGCGCGTTCGTTCGTAGGCCGATTACTCCGCGCCTTTTCGCCCGAAAGCACGTTGCGGTTTTTTGAAAATATCGGCGTGGAACTCAAGCTCGAAGAAACCGGAAAATACTTTCCCGTCTCCGATTCTTCGCGCGAAGTTTTGAACGCCTTGCGCAAAGAAGTTTCCGATTCTGGCGCGGAATTGCGAACTGGAGTACTCGTGCAAAGCATTGATCGCGAGAACAACGAGTTCCGCGTGGAAACCAATGCCGGAGTACTCCGGTCGCGCGCCGTCATCATTTGTACCGGCGGTTTGGCACTTCCCAAAAGCGGCAGCGACGGCGCGGGTTTGAATTGGGCCAGACAATTCGGGCATTCGATTATTTCCACCACGCCCGCGTTGACGCCGCTGTTGGCGCACGAAAGTCCGCACGCGCATTTATCGGGAATCGCGGTGCCGGTTCGATTGCGGTTTGAAGGCGAGAAGCGCGTGGATTACGAAGGCCCAATGCTCTTCACACATTTCGGTTATTCCGGGCCGGTCGCGCTGAATATTTCGCGTCATGTTGCGCGTGAAAAAGGCGAAGTTAAAATGCGATTGTTGCCCGAAGTGAAAGACGCAGAAGAAGGCGTTTTCTGGCAGGAATTCGTGAAGCGGCATTCCAAGAAAATCTTCGCCAACGCGCTCGCGGAGTACTTCCCGCGCCGCGTGGCGGAAACGATTTCGCTGCATGCGCTGGGCGAATTTGTTTATCATCCCAACGTCGGGCAGTTGAATTCTGATCAGCAAAAAGCCGCGCGCGCGGCTTTGTTCGATTGGCCTTTAAAAATCGACGCCGTCGCCGATTACGTCAAGGCGGAAACGACTTCAGGCGGCGTTTCGCTCGCGGAAATCGAACCGGCGACGATGATGTCGAAAATTGAAAACGGATTGTTTTTCGCGGGCGAAGTTTGCGATGTAGACGGCTGGCTCGGCGGCTATAACTTTCAG
>Ga0123337_10003818_pt1 | contig 15721 bp, 15 predicted proteins | sample frozenSSSSmetaG_FD_89792 | JGI IMG/M metagenome (GOLD analysis project Ga0123337, IMG submission 89792) | Glacier valley bacterial and archeal communities from Borup Fiord, Nunavut, Canada, to study Microbial Dark Matter (Phase II) -... | ecosystem: Environmental > Aquatic > Freshwater > Ice >... | reverse complement strand
GGGTATGCGGGTGTGCGCATCACGCATACGGACGAATTTGAGGCCGAACTGTTGGCGGCGCTGGCCCGGCCCGAGGGCACGTTGATCGAAGTCACGCTGGACCCGGAGGTCATCAGCACGCGCGGCACCTTGAGCGCCATCACGCAGAATGCGCTCACTAGTCAGCTATAAAAATAATAGCTTTTGGCGACCGCTCCATATGCGCTGCAGGCCTATTTGATCAAAAAAAAGGCCGGATCGCTCCGGCCTTTTGGTGCCAGGCCTGCCAAGGCTGGCAGCCCGGCTTATTCCTTGATGTCGACGCCGTAGAAATTGTGGCGACCGAAGGGGCTGTTCTTGAAGTCGATCACGCTTTTACGCATGGGCTTGATCTGCACCGCGTGGGCGATGGTGTACCAGGGCGCCTGTTCCTTGAAGATGACCTGCGCCTGCTGGTAGAGCTTGGTGCGTTCGGCCATGCTGGTCACGGTTTTGGCCTTCAGCACCAGGTCTTCATAAGGCTGGTAGCAAAACTTGGCGATGTTGCTGCCGCTGACTGACTGCGCCGACGCGCAGCCCAGCAAGGTGTACATGAAGTTGTCCGGATCGCCGTTGTCGCCGGTCCAGCCCAGCATGCCCATCTGGTGCTCGCCGGCCTGCATGCGCTTTCTGTACTCGCCCCACTCAAAGCTCTTGATCTCGGCCTTGACGCCGACCTTGACCAGGTCCGCCTGCATCAACTCCGCAATGCGCTTGGCATTGGGGTTGTAGGGACGCTGCACCGGCATGGCCCACAAGTCGGTGGTGAACCCGTTGGGAAAGCCGGCTTCTGCCAGCAGCTTTTTGGCCGCATCCGGGTTGTAGACGTCGTCCTTGATGGCGTCGTTATAGGACCACATCGACGGCGGGATGGGGTTTTTGGCAGCCACGCCGGTGCCCAGGTACACGCCGTCAATGATGGCCTGCTTGTTGATCGCCATACTGATGGCCTTGCGCACGCGCACATCGTCAAACGGCTTTTTGGTCGTGTTGTAGGCCAGGTAGCCGACATTCAGGCCGGGTTGCTCCAGCACCTGGATGTTGGGATCCTTGCGGATGGCGGCAATGTCCGCCGGGTTGGGGTAGGGCATGACATGGCATTCGCCTTTTTGCAGCTTGGCCCAGCGCACCGACGCATCGGGCGTGATGGCGTACACGAGGTCGTCGATCTTGGCCTTGCCGGCCCAGTGCTGGGCAAAGGCCTTGTAGCGGATGATCGCGTCCTTTTGGTACTGCAGCAGCGAGAATGGGCCGGTGCCGATCGGGTCCTGGTCAATCTTTTCCGGCGTGCCGGCTTTCAGCATGGCGTCGGCATATTCCTTGGACTGGACAGCGGCATAGGGCATGGCCAGGTTGGCCAGGAAAGGCGCTTCAGGCTTGTTTAGCGTGATCTTGACGGTGTAGTCATCGACCTTCTGAACGGATGTCAGCAGCTTGGGCATGCCCATGTCGCTGAAGTAGGAGTGGTTGGGGCTGGTGACCTTGAAAAATGGATTTTCTTCTTTCCACTGGCGCTCAAACATGAAGATCACGTCATCGGCGTTGAAGTCGCGGGTCGGCTTGAAGCTCTTGCTGGTGTTGTGCCATTTCACGCCCTTGCGCAGAAAGAAGGTGTATTCCTTGCCGTCGGCAGAAATCTCCCACTTCTCGGCCAGGCCCGGCATCACCTTGGTGCCGCCGCGCTCAAATTCCACGATGCGGTTGTAAATCGGTTCGTTGGCGTCAAACGACGTCCCCGTGGTGTTGATGCCGGGATAGAAATTTTCCGGGCTGCCTTCAGAGCAAAACACCAGCGTCTTGGCAGACACGGGCGAGAGTGCCATGAGGGTCAGGACGGCGGGCAGGGCAACAGCACGCAGCAGGGCGCGCTGAACCGGGCGCAGACGGCGGGCACTGGGTTGGGTCTTAATCATCTGACGGACTCCCTTTGGGGTGAATGCTGCAGGGCAGCGGGCTGGTGGCCAATTTGCGCATCACGGTACTGTGGGCGCGCACGGGTCGTTGAAAATCGTGGAATGGACAGCGGCAGGGCGGGCACCGTTTGGTCTCACGCCGCAAGAAACGTTTCTGCATGGTGGCAGGCCACCTGCCGTTCCGCCACCTCGCGCAGCATGGGGCGTTCGATGCGGCATCGCTCGGTCACATGCGGGCAGCGGGTCGAAAAGACGCAGCCGGCCGGCGGATTAAGCGGCGAGGGCAGCTCGCCCTTCAATACGATCCGCTGCGTAACGCAGCTGCTTCCGGCCAGACCCGGCGTGGATGCCAGCAAGGCCTGGGTGTAGGGGTGCAGGGGTTGCGCAAAAAGCGTGCTTTTCCTGCCTTGCTCGACCGCATGGCCGAGGTACATGACCAGCACATCGTGGGCGATGTGGCGCACCACTCCGAGGTCGTGCGAGATGAACAGATAGGCCAGCCCCATGGTCTGCTGCAGGTCGGCCAGCAAGTTGAGGATCTGGGCCTGGATTGATACGTCGAGTGCCGACACCGGCTCGTCGGCCACAACCAGCGCCGGGTTGAGCATCAGCGCGCGCGCAATCGCAATGCGCTGGCGCTGGCCGCCCGAAAACATGTGGGGGTAGCGGTCGTAGTGCTCCGGCCGCAGGCCGACCCTGGCCAGCATGTCACGGGCGCGCGCAGCACGCTCGGCGGGCGACAAGGCCATGTTGATTTCCAGCGGCGCTTCCAGAATGGCGCCGATTTTTTTGCGCGGGTTCAGCGAGCCATAGGGGTTCTGGAACACCAGCTGCACGGCTTTGCGCAGGCCCAGGCGTTGCGCTTGCGGCGCATGGATGGCATCCACGCCCTGAATGTGCAACTGGCCGCCGCTGGGCGTTTCAATTAGCGACACCATGCGCGCCAGCGTTGACTTGCCGCAGCCTGATTCACCGACCACCGCGAGGGTCTGGCCCGCGTAAACACGGAAAGACACCCCGCCCACCGCCTGCAAGTGGTCCGGGGCGCGCAGGAAGCCACGCCTGATTTCGTAGACGCGCTGAAGGTCTTTGGCCTCGACCACCGGTGCGGATGCGGTGCTCATGCGGGGATCTCCGGCCGGGCCAGCGGCCTGTGCTGCAGGGCCGCTTCACGGCCCGGGTCACCCAGTGGATAGTGGCAGCGCACCCGGGCCTCGTCCCAGGTGCGAAGCAACGGACGCTCGTTGCCGCAGCGGTCGGTGGCGTAACTGCAGCGCGGCGAAAACAGGCAGCCGCTGGGACGGTCATAGAGGCCGGGCACCATGCCGGGAATCGTCGCCAGGCGCGCGCTGCCGTCGCTGCGCTCGGGCAGGGCCGACAGCAGCGCTTCGGTGTAGGGGTGCTGGGGCGCGTTGAACAGCGCATGAGCGCCTTGCTCTTCCATGATCTGGCCGGCATACATCACGGCCACGCGCTGCGCCATTTCGGACACTACGCCCATGTTGTGGGTGATCAGCACCAGCGCCATGCCGCGCTCTTGTTGCAGGCTGCGCAGCAGGTCCAGGATTTGCGCCTGGATGGTCACGTCGAGCGCGGTGGTGGGCTCGTCGGCAATCAGCAGCCGCGGGTTGCAGGCAATCGCCATGGCAATCATCACGCGCTGGTTCATGCCGCCAGACAACTGGTGCGGGTAGGCCTTCAGTCGGCTCTCGGGGGCGGGAATGCCGACCTGCGCCAGCAATTCGATGGCCTTGCGGGTGGCGGCCTTGCGGTCCAGCCCCAGGTGCAGGCGCAGCACTTCGGTGATCTGGAAGCCGATGGTGAAGCACGGGTTCAGGCTGGTGGTGGGGTCCTGGAAAATCATGGCCACATCCTTGCCCGTGAGCTTGTTGCGCTCGCGGGTCGACAGTGCCAGCAAGTCGTGGCCGGCAAAGCGCAGCTTGTCGGCACGTACCCGGCCGGGAAAAGCCACCAGGCCCATCAAGGCCATCATGGTGACGCTTTTGCCGGAGCCGGACTCGCCGACGATGCCCAGCACCTCGCCTTCTTCGAGCGACAGGCTGACGCCATCGACGGCCTGCATGACGCCGTTTTGCGAGGGGAATTCGACGGACAGGTTTTCTATTTCAAGCAGGGCCATAGTTAAATCCTCCCCCTTCTCGGCGCACTGCGTGTAGCCGGTCCCCCCGCTGGGGGCAACAGCTGCGGCCCGGCAGAGCCGTCTCCGTGCTGTTACTTGCGAAGAGGGGCCTGAGGAGGGCGTGGATCGTGTTCATCGTTTGAGTTTGGGATCGAACGCGTCGCGCAGTCCGTCGCCCAGCAGGTTGAAGGCCAGCACAGTGATCAAAATCGCCAGGCCGGGAAAGGTCACTACCCACCAGGCACGCAAGACAAATTCCCGGGCGTCCGCCAGCATGGTCCCCCACTCGGGGGAAGGCGGCTGGGCGCCCAGGCCCAGAAAACCCAATGCGGCCGCGTCCAGAATGGCGGTGGACACGCCCAGTGAGGCTTGCACAATCAGCGGCGCTGCGCAGTTGGGCAAAATTTCGCTGAACATCAGCCGCATCCGGCTGGCGCCGCTCATGCGCGCGGCCGTGACGTAGTCGCGCGAGGTTTCGGTGATCACGGCGGCGCGGGTGATGCGCACATAGTGCGGCAGCACCACGATGGCCACTGCGAGCATGGCGTTCATCAGGCCCGGGCCCAGAATAGCGACGATCACGATGGCAAGCAGCAAGCTGGGCAGCGTCAGGATGACGTCCATCAGCCGCATGATGGCGATTTCAAAAATACCGCGAAAAAACCCCGCCAGCAAGCCCAGCACCGTGCCGACCACCACCGATATGGCGACCACCGCCAGGCCAATGACCAGCGACAGGCGGGCGCCATGCATCAGGCGCGACAAAATATCGCGGCCAATCGCATCGGTGCCGAGTGGGTAGGCCCAAGAGCCGCCTGTCTGCCAGGCCGGCGGCTGAAGAAACACCGCACTGTTGGTCAGGTTGGGCGCGTGCGGCGCCAGCACCGGCGCAAACAGCGCCACCAGCAGCACGCCGACCACAATGATCAGGCCCATCAGCGCACCGCGGTTGGCGCTGAAGTAGCGCCAGAATTCGCGTAGCGGCGACAGCGGCGCGGGCGGAGTGAGCGTTTTCAAGGGTGCCATGCTCATCGCTGGTGCCTGATGCGGGGGTTGATGATGCCGTAGGTGATATCCACCAGCAAGTTGACTGCCATCACGATCAGGCCCAGCAGCAAGATGCCGCCCTGCAGCACCGGGTAGTCGCGCCGGCTGATGGCTTCGATCAGCCACTTGCCCACGCCGGGCCACGAGAAAATGGTTTCGGTCAGGATCGCTCCCGTGAACAACACACCCACCTGCAGTCCAATCACGGTGATCACCGGAATCAGCGCGTTGCGCAAGGCATGCACAGCCACCACGCGCAGGTTGGGAAGCCCCTTGGCGCGCGCGGTGCGAATGTAGTCTTCGCCCAGCACTTCCAGCATGGCCGAGCGCGTCATGCGCGCAATCACCGCCAGCGGGTTGGTGCCCAGCACAATGGTCGGCAAAATCAGGTGCGAGGCTGCCGACCAGAAGGCGCCCTTGTCGTCCGACAGTAGGGAGTCAATCAGCAAGAATCCGGTGGTCGGTTCGATGTAGTACTGCACCGACATGCGGCCTGAAACCGGGGTCCAGCCCAGCTGCACGGAAAACAGCAGGATCAGCAGCAGGCCCCACCAGAAAATCGGCATCGAGTAGCCGGTGAGGGACACGCCCATGACGCCGTGGTCAAGTATGGAGTTGCGCTTGACCGCCGCAAGAATCCCGGCCGGAATGCCGATCAGCAAGGCAAACAAAATGGCGCAGACGGCCAGCTCGATCGTGGCCGGAAACAGCGTCAGGAACTCGGTCAGCACTGACTCCTGCGTGATCAGGGACTTGCCCAGATCACCGCTGAGCACCCGGCCTATGTAGATACCGTACTGCACCAGAACCGGCCGGTCCAGTCCGTAGTCCTTGAGCAGTTGTGCATGACGCTCTGGATCGATGCCGCGCTCGCCCGCCAGCGTTTCGATGGGGTCGCCCGGCACCATGCGAATTAAAAAGAACGCTAGCAGCGTCATGCCCAAGAAGGTGGGAATGACCAGGCTCAGCCGGGTAAAAATAAATCGCAGCATCAGCGGGGTCTACCAGAACAGACATCAAGACTCGCTGCTGCCTGTGCGTACGCCTTTGGGGCAGCAATGGTGTCGTGAAGCGGCATGGTGGGCGGGGTGTACCAGTTTGATCCGTCGCGGTGCAACGGATGCTATTTAAATCTTAGCAACAAAGCTATTCTTTTACGGTATTACTGCAGGCTGGTAACTACCCAGTAACCCGTATTGCGTCGCCGTGCCTTTAGTGATGGGCTTGGGGGCAATAACGCAGGAAGCATGCCAGCCAACAGCGCCGCGATCAGTACCTTGGCGTTCGGGTATAAAAAAAGGCCGGTGAATACCGGCCTTCTGGAGATCTGCAAAAGCAGATTATTTGACGTGCTTGCCGATCAGGCCGGCCATCTCGAACATCGACACTTGCGGCTTGCCGAAGACGGCTAGCAGTTTTTTGTCGGCATTGATCATGCGCTTGTTGGTATTGTCCTGCAGATTGTTGGCCTTGATGTAGACCCACAGTTTGCTGACAATTTCGGTACGTGGCAAAGGCTTGTCGCCCACCACGGCCGACAACTCGGGGCTCAAGGTCAGTGCCTTCATGAATGCTGCGTTAGGCGTGCGTTTTTTGGCGGGCGCTGCAGTCTTCACTGCCGCAACTTTCTTGGCGGGCGCGGCCGCTTTTGCGGGGGCAGCCTTTTTGGCGGCTACCGCCTTGACGGGTGCTGCCTTCGGTGCAGCTAATTTGTTTGCCGGAGCAGCCTTTGGTGCAGGCGCTTTTTTAGCCGGTGCTTTTTTTGCAGTTGCCATGATTGATTTTCCTTCTAGACGTTGACAAATCACCACCGGAATAACTTCTCTCTTGTGGCTCCCGGCATGCTACTGGAGAAAAACACTGTTTCATAGGGCAAAGCCACTTTATTTGCGCGCTGCAGTCGCAGATTTCCCTCTGAAAACCATAAAACCACAGGTCTGCGTGTGACGGGCGTACGGAGGCATCACTCCGGTGCATGGCTTCGGCTGACAAAGCAATTCAGGAAATTCGGCGCTGGCTGACCTCTGCGCAATTGTGTCCAGGCGGCCCCTGCAAGGCAAATTGAATGGGCCCGGTCGTTTTCCGGCTGGCAAAATGGCCGTTCAATTTTCAGGAAAGTTACTCCAAAATGAACCAGAACGCTGCTGTGTTGTTCGCGACCTGCGATCTTTGCGATGCCCAAAAAAATGACAGTTCGGGCGCTTTTCGTGTGTTGCCGCCGGTCTTCAAAGACTTCGGCGGCCATTCAAAATTCAGCGGTCCGGTGGTCACCGTCAAATGTTTTGAAGACAACTCGCTGGTCAAGGTCGCCGTTGAGTCGGCCGGGGATGGCCGGGTGCTGGTGGTGGATGGCGGTGCGTCATTGCGCCGCGCGCTGCTGGGCGGCAACCTCGGGGCTGCGGCCGCAAAAAACGGCTGGGCTGGTGTCGTCATCGATGGCTGCGTGCGAGACGTGGCGGAACTGGCGCTGTGCAGCACCGGCATAAGGGCGCTGGCCGCCATGCCGTTGCCGACTGACAGGCGCCAGGAAGGTCAACGCGACGTGGCGGTGCAGATTCAGGGCGTCTGGATACGCCCTGGCGACTGGCTGTATGCCGACGAGGACGGCATGGTGGTCATGGCGGCGCCGAACAGCGCCTGATCGGCGCCCGTTCAGGCGCTCAGACCTTTGTAGAGCATATAGGCCGCCAGCAGGTACAAAATACTGGCAAAGACCCGCTTGAGCTTGCCCATGGGGATGCTGTGGGCCGCGCGGGCGCCCATCGGCGCGGTCATAACGCTGCACACAGCAATCACGCCCAGTGCCGGCAGCCAGATATAGCCGAATGAGCCCGCCGGCAAGTCCTGCACCGCTTGCCCGCTGATGGCATAGCCCACCACGTTGGCAACGGCAATCGGAAATCCGAGCGCGGCAGAGGTGGCCACCGCACTGTGAATCGCGACATTGCACCAGGTCATGAAGGGCACGCTGATAAAGCCGCCGCCCGCGCCCACCAGCCCCGACAAAAAGCCGATAACGCCGCCCGCCGCCAACTGGCCTGCCGTGCCCGGCATCTGGCGTGTGGGTTTGGGCTTCTTGTCCAGAAACATCTGCGTCGCCGAAAAACTCACGAACAGGCCAAAGAAAATCGCCAGATAAGAGCCCTTGAGCAGCGCAAAAACGCCCAGGCTGCCGATGATGCTGCCCATCACAATGCCGGGCGCCAGCCGCTTGACGATGTCCCAGCGCACGGCGCCGCGTTGGTGATGCGCCCGAACGCTGGAAAGCGACGTGAAGATGATGGTCGCCATGGAGGTGGCAATGGCCATTTTTACCGACAAATCAGGGGAAATGTCGCGGTTTGACAGGATGATGGTGATGAAGGGCACCATCATCATTCCGCCGCCAACGCCGAGCAAGCCGGCCAGAAAACCGGTGCCCAGGCCCAACAGGGCCAGTTCGATGATCAGCAGGGGTTCAAGATTCATGGGGGCCTGGGTTTTTGGGCAACACTCGCCGTCGCCGTCTGGTCAATAACGGAACGGTTGGCGAAGAGAGGGGGAATAAGGTGTCTGCGAGTGCCGCTGGACCGTCATCCTGAACCGGGGTTCAGGTGGGCGAGGGCAGTCAGGCTTCGGGTTCGTCTGACGCGAGACGATCACACCTGCCTGACAATTTACCAAGCCCGTGCTCGTGGAGCATTGGTTCAAGGAAATATAAAGCCCAGCGCGCATCGCAGACGACTTTATTGTAGGCCCATGCCGGGGCTTTTTTAACCGGGCAGGGTTAAAGCGGGCGGGTGTCGTGAGCCAGGGCGGCGTCCAGGCGCTGAAGCAACGCGCCGAGCTGCGGGCTCGGGGCTTCGGTCTCCGGCGCGACCGGCGTTAGGGGCTGTGCTTCGGCCTGCGCTGGCAGGCTGCTGGCGCTGCGATCCGGAAGTTCAAACGCCAGGTTCAACGCGGCCAGCACCGCAATGCGGTCACGCGCCTTGATTTTTCCGGCATCGCGGATTTTGCACATGGCCTCGTCCACCTTGCTCACAGCTTCAAGCAGGCGTGCATCACCATTTTCAGGGCAGCGCAGCAAGTAGCTTTGGCCCATGATCTGTACTTCGAGCTGTTTCATGACTCAGTTCCTGCGGGCGTTTTAACGGGGTGGACTATGCTTTCCGGCAGGCGTTCTATCAAGGCATCCACGCGCGCGCGCGCAGCGCTTAATCGGGACCTGAGCGAGTCGCGCTCATGCGTCAGCGTGCTGACCTGGCCCTGCAACAGGAGGTTGGCGCGTTGCAATTCCGCGTGGCGCAGCAACAGCTGCTCCACGCGTTCGGTGATCTGGTCGATCTGGTGTTGGTTCGACATAGCGGCCTTGATTGTAGGGTTTGCCGCGGATTGCCACGTAGAATCCCGCATGTTGGTGCTCGCGGCGTGGTTCACATGCTGCAGTTCAACGGGAAGCAGGAGGGAGTCAACGCCATCAGGCCCGGATCAAACCGGTCTGCCAGCGCCGAGACTCCTAACCTGCGCTGCCCCCGCAACGGTAAACGGACGAATGCAACACCTTTGGTTTAACCAAAGGACGCATTCAGCTTTCATCATGAGTCACTGAGCGTTTTGAACACGCGCTTGGGAAGGCGATGAGCGCAGTTCCGTCAGCCCGGATACCGGCCAACAAGGTGAATGCGTGCGTCTTTTTTAGGACAGCGTGTTCGTGACGCTCATGCACTGGCGGGGAAGCCGGTGAGGGCCTTTTGTTGATTGTTTGATTCATGAAAACCTGTATTTCCACTTCGCGCCTGGCCGTATTGCCCTTGGCGCTCGCCTGCGTATTTTCTGCCCAGGCCCAGCCTCAGCTGCAAGAAATCGTGGTCACGGCCACACGCACGGCGCAACCCTTGTCCGACCTGGTCGCCGATGTCAGCATCATCGACCGCGTCGTGATCGAGCGCAGCGGCGCCACCGGCGTGGCCGATGTGCTCGCGCGTCTGCCCGGCATCGAGATCAGTCGCAACGGCGGGATTTCCAGCGTCACCAGTGTGTTTCTGCGCGGCGGTAACGGGCAGCACACGGCCGTCTACCTGGACGGCGTGCGGCTGGACGCCCAATCCGGCAGCGGCGGCGTGGCATGGGACAGTATTCCGCTGGCCCAGATCGACCGCATCGAAGTCCTGCGCGGCCCAGCCGCCGCCGTCTACGGCTCGGACGCCATCAACGGCGTGATCCAGCTGTTCACGCGCAAGGGCGAAGGCCGGGCAGTTCCGTATGTCGGCGTCGGCTTCGGCAGCCATGGCTTGCGCAAGGTGGAGGCCGGCGTCAGCGGCGCGACTGGCACCGGCGGTGCGTTCGACTATTCGCTCGGTCTGGCGCACGAGACCAGCGATGGCTTCAACGCCCAGCCGCTGCGCTTGCGAAACCCCGCTGACGGCGTGCGCAACCCCGACCAGGACGGCTACACCAGCACCTCGGCCAACGCCCGGCTGGGGCTGCAGGTCAACCGCGCCCACCGTCTGGACGCCACACTGCTGGCCAGCGACACCGAGTCGCAATACGACGCCTTTGCCCACAAGCCCGCCAGCCCGGTCGATGACCTCAGTCGTAGCAAGCTGCGCACCCTGGGCCTGAACTGGAGCGCCCAGTGGACCGAGGCCTACAGCACCCGCCTGAGCGTGACCGACAGCCAAAGCCGCTACGAAACCACGCCTTCGGTCTACCTGACCACGACCAATCTGCGTGGTTATTTGCTGCAAAACGAACTGCATTTTGGCCCGCATCTGCTGACGGCCGCTCTGGAGCGCCGGGAGGACGAGCTCGAAAACACCTCTGTCGGCCCAACCCGCACCCGCACCCAGGACGCCGTGGCCCTGGGCTATGGATTTACAAATGAGCAGCACACCGTTCAGCTCAATGTCCGGCATGACGACGACAGCGGCTTTGGCGGAAAAAGCACCGGCAGCGCGGCCTACGGCTATGCCATTACACCCAAACTGCGGATGACCGCGTCGGCCGGGACGGCATTTCGTGCGCCCACGCTGTACCAGCGCTTCAGCGAATACGGCGTCAGCAGCCTGCAGCCCGAGACCAGCCGCAACGTTGAAGCCGGCCTGCGCTACACCGACGGCGCCAGCAGCCTGGGGCTGGTGGCCTACCGCAACCGCTTGCGCAACCTGATCACCTATGTCAATGGCCCCGGCACCTGTGCGTCGCCGTTTGGGTGCTACGACAGCGTGGCGCGCGCCAGCTACGAAGGCGTCACCGTGTCCGGCAACCACGCGCTGGGTGGCGTAAATTTGCGCGCGTCCGCTGACTTCCAGAATCCCCGGGATCTGGACAGCGGCAAGCAGCTCGCGCGTCGTGCGCGCCGCCACGCCACGATGGGGGCTGACACCCAGCTTGCCGGCTGGCGTCTGGGCGTTGAAGTTCAGGCGTCGGGCAAACGCTTTGACACGGCGGCCAACACCACCGAACTGGGCGGCTACGCGCTGGTGAACCTGTCGGCCAGCACCCGCATGGCGCGCGACTGGACACTGCTGGCGCGCGTCGACAACCTGGGCGACAAGGACTACCAGACCGCACGTACTTACGCCACCGAAGGCCGCACTTTGTACCTGGGACTGAAATGGTCGCCGCAGTAAGCATGACGGCTTGCCCGGCCATCCTCATCGCCGCCCCGGCCTCCGGCCAGGGCAAGACCACGGTGGCCTGCGCGTTGGCACGCCTGCATGCGCGCCAGGGCCGAAAGGTGCGCGTCTTCAAGTGCGGGCCCGACTTTCTGGACCCCTACTGGCTGACGCTGGCCAGCGGTGCGTCAGTGCACCAGCTTGACCTGTGGATGACCGGCGAGGCCGATTGCGCGCAGCGCCTGCACGCGGCGGCGCAGGAGGCCGATCTGATCATTGTCGAAGGCGTGATGGGCCTGTTTGACGGCCAGCCCAGCGCGGCCGACCTGGCGCAGCGCTTTGGCCTGCCGGTGCTGGCGGTGATTGATGCCAGCACCATGGCAGGTACCTTTGGCGCGCTGGCCTGGGGCCTGCAGCATTACCGCGGAGGCCTGCAGTTTGCCGGCGTGCTGGCCAACCGGGTCGCCTCGGAGGGCCACGCCGGCATGCTCGAAGAGAGCTTGCGCGAGTCGGCCCAGTGGCAGGGCGCGCTGATGCGCAGCGCCAGTTTCACGCTGCCCGAGCGGCACCTGGGCCTGGTCATGGACCACGAACTCGGCGACGCGCTGCAGCGGCTCGACGCCGTGGCCGATGCGCTGGCCCACACCCCGCTGGGGCAAATGGGCGCCGACGCGTTGCAGGGCTGGAGCGTCCCGTTTGCGGCGCCAGCAGCACCGGCCGAGGCCTTTCCGGCAGGCCTGCTGCAGGGCCAGACCATTGCCGTGGCGCGGGACGCGGCTTTTTGTTTCATTTACGCCGCCAACATCGACTGCCTGCAGGCCATGGGCGCGCAGCTGGTGTATTTTTCACCGCTGGCCGACAGCGCCTTGCCGCCGTGCGACGCGCTGTGGCTGCCTGGCGGTTACCCCGAACTGCATGCGCAGGCCCTGGGCGGCAACAGCGCCCTGAAAGCCAGCCTGGCGCAGCATGTGCAGGCCGGCAAACCGGTGTGGGCCGAGTGCGGCGGCATGATGGCGCTGTTTGACGACATCACGACCACCGACGGCGCCAGCCACCCGATGTGGGGCCTGCTGCCCGGCCGCGTGACGATGCAGCAGCGCCTGGCCGCACTCGGGCCGCAGCAACTGGGCGTAGCCGGCGGCGTGCTGCGCGGCCACACCTTTCACTATTCGACCTGCGCCACCGCGCTGCCGGCCCTGGCGCGCACCGAGGCAGCGCCGGGGCGCACCCTGCGCAGCGGCGGCGAGGCCTTGTATGCGGCGGGTTCCGTCAAGGCCAGCTATTTTCACGCGTGGTTTGCGTCCAGCCCGGCTGCGGCGGCGCGGCTGTTTTTGAAGGAAACCCATGACTGAACCCGCGAGCGACTGGCGCGCCCTGGCCGCCAGCGCCGACAGCAGCGTTTATGGCCCGCAGCGCATCGTCTGCCTCACCGAAGAACCCACCGAGTGGTTGTACCTGCTGGGCCAGGAGCGCCGCATTGTCGGCATTTCGGGCTACACCGTGCGCCCGCCGCGCGCGCGCGACGAAAAGCCCAAGGTCAGCGCGTTTCTGAGCGCGAAAATCGACAAGATCATCGAGTTGCGGCCCGACTGCGTGATCGGCTTTTCAGACCTGCAGGCCGACATTGCGGCGCAGCTGATTCGGCACGGCATCCAGGTCACCATCTTCAACCAGCGCAGCGTGGCCGAGATTTTCTCGATGCTGTACCAGCTCGCCGCGATGGTCGGGCAGGTGGCGCGCGGCCTGGCGCTGATTCAGGCCATGCAGCAGCGGCTGCTGGCGATCGAGCAGACGGCGGCCGGCCTCAAGCGGCGCCCGCGGGTGTTTTTTGAGGAGTGGTACAACCCGCACATCAGCGCCATTGCCTGGGTGTCCGAGCTGATAGGCATTGCCGGCGGCGACGACTGCTTTCCCGAACTGGCCAAAGAACCGATGGGCAAGGGCCGCATCATTGCCGACGGCAGCCAGATCGTGCAGCGCAACCCCGACATCATTTTCGGCTCCTGGTGCGGCCGGCGCTTTCGTCCCGCGCATGTGCTGGCGCGCCCGGGCTGGGGCGAGGTCAGTGCGGTCAAAAACGGCCAGCTGTTCGAGATCAAATCGTCCGAGATCCTGCAGCCCGGCCCGGCGGCGCTGACAGACGGCGTTGAACAATTGCACCAAATCATCATGGCTTGGAGTGCGACGCATGACTGAACTGGTCCTTGCCCGCAGCGAACTGATTCTGGGCGGCCAGAAAAGCGGCAAGTCGCGCCGCGCCGAACTGCTGGCGCGCCAGTGGCTGGCGCAGTCGCCAGGCCACGACGCGCTGCTGCTTGCCACGGCCCAACCCTGGGACGATGAAATGCGCGACCGCATCGCCCGCCACCGGCACGACCGCGCCGAACGCGTGCCCGGCCTGCGAACGCTCGAAGAGCCCCTGCAGCTGGCGCAAGCCCTGGCCCGGCACGCCTGCCCGCGCACGCTGCTGGTGGTCGACTGCCTGACGCTGTGGCTGACCAACTGGCTGATGCCGGCTGAAAATAATGAATCAAACAGGACTCCAGCGCAATATCCACAAGCGCAAGTAGCTATGCTTTTGGAAGCAATCCAGGCCAGCGCCGGGCCGCTGGTGCTGGTCGGCAACGAGATCGGCCTGGGCGTGATTCCGATGGGCCGCGAGACGCGCGCCTTTGTCGATGCGCTGGGCATGCTGAACCAGGCCGTGGCCCAGGCCTGCGAGCGTGTCACGCTGATGGCCGCCGGGCTGCCGCTGACGCTGAAGGGCCAGCCATGAAGCACCTTTCCTTGTTGTTGGCGCTGATGGGCCTGGCAGCCACTGCCCAAGCGCTGCAGCTGACCGACGACCGGGGCGTCAGCGTGACCTTTGCGCAAAGCCCGCAGCGCATCGTCAGCCTGCTGCCCTCGCTGACCGAAAGCGTCTGCGCGCTCGACCAGTGCCAGCGCCTGGTGGGCGTGGACCGCTATTCCAACTACCCCGCCAGCGTGCAGCACCTGCCCGTGGTGGGCGGCGGGCTGGACCCGAACATCGAAGCCATCGTCGCGCTCAAGCCCGATGTGGTGATCCTGGCCACGTCCTCGCGCGCCAGCCAGCGCCTGGAATCGCTGGGCATCAAGGTGGTGGCGCTGGAGCCCAGAAGCCATGCTGATGTGCGGCGCGTGCTGGGCAAGCTGGGCCAGTTGCTGGAGATTCCAGCCGCGCAGGGCGCCGAACGGCTGTGGCGCATCATTGACAGCGGCGTGTCGGCGGCGGCCCAGTCGCTGCCGCCCCAGGCCAAAGATATCCGCGTCTACTATGAAGTCAACCGGGGGCCGTATGCGGCCGGCCGGACCTCCTTTATTGGTGAAACCTTGAGCCGGCTGGGCGTGGAAAACATCATTCCGGCGTCGCTGGGTCCGTTTCCGCGCATCAACCCGGAGTTCGTCGTGCGCGCCAACCCGGATCTGATCATGGTCGGCAGCCGCAACGTGCAGGCCATGGCGTCTTATCCCGGCTGGTCCAGCATCAAGGCCGTGAAAGAGCAGCGCATCTGCGTCTACAGCGCCGAGGAATCGGATGTGGTGGTACGCCCCGGCCCGCGCATGGCCGAGGCGGCTCGCATCATGGCCCAATGCATCGCGCGCAAGGCCGGGGCCGGATGAGCCCGGCGTTCACGCACCCGCACCGCAAGGCGTTCTGGCTGGCAGTCGGTCTGCTGGCAGCGTCCGCCGCCTTGCTGGGGCTGGGCGTCAGCGTGGGCAGCACCGGTTTTGACAGCGTGCTGAACCTGCAGCGCGACCCGCAGGCGCTGCTGATCGTGTCCGAAATCCGCCTGCCGCGCACGCTGGGCGCCTGGCTGGCAGGGGCCTTGCTGGGGCTGGCCGGCGCCGTGGCGCAAGGCCTGTTTCGCAATCCGCTGGCCGACCCGTACCTGCTGGGCAGCGCCTCGGGCGCGTCGCTGGGCGTGGCGCTGGCCATGGTGCTGTTTGGCATATCGCCGCTGGCCACCCACTGGCTGGCGCGCGTC
>Ga0123337_10003816_pt1 | contig 15731 bp, 14 predicted proteins | sample frozenSSSSmetaG_FD_89792 | JGI IMG/M metagenome (GOLD analysis project Ga0123337, IMG submission 89792) | Glacier valley bacterial and archeal communities from Borup Fiord, Nunavut, Canada, to study Microbial Dark Matter (Phase II) -... | ecosystem: Environmental > Aquatic > Freshwater > Ice >... | reverse complement strand
CAACCCGTCGCGGACGCCGCCTCGCAGGGCATCCACCTTGTTCTGGTCAAGCGCCCAACCGACAAACGCGGCTTCATCTTGTTGCCCAAACGCTGGGTCGTGGAGCGCTGCATTGCCTGGCTCGCCCGCTTTCGCCGACTCGCCCGTGACTATGAACGCCTCCCTGAAGTCTTAGCCGGACTCCATTTCGTCGCGTTTGCCATCCTCTCGCTCGCCCGTTTTGTTCATGGTGCCGCTTTCGTTCTATAGTGCATAACAGACTCTAAATTGGAACACGTATCATCCCCAAAGACTATCCCTTTTTGGCTCTCAGCGAAGGTCCTGTATAAGTAGCCTGGGTCTGGATTTTCTCGCAACATTTTTGTAATGAGCCGCACCAGCTCGCCGTAACGTTCGGTATCAAACAGAATTTGGATCGCGTGGAGCTGCGCCAGAAACTTCTCGTGCCGTTCTGCCATCATAATTTAGTTTTTATTGGTCGGAATAGGAGGTGCGGCGACCCTGCTTAATCTGGCTGCGGCGACGTTTCGAGTCCTGACGGCGCACCTTCGAGGAGAAGGTCGGGCGGGTCGCGTAGCGTGGCGTGGGCGGCTTGGCGGCGCGGCGGATCAGGTCGATGAGTTGATCCTGTGCGTCGATACGGTTTTGCGCCTGCGTGCGTTCGCTACGCGCCGTGATGACCAGTACGCCTTCGTCCGTGATGCGGTTGGCCGCGAGCCGTAGCAGCCGTTCGCGCACTGCATCGGGGAGCGAGGGCGAGCGCCGCACGTCGAAGCGAATTTGCACCGCCGTCGAAACCTTGTTCACGTTCTGACCGCCGGGGCCGGACGCGCGGATGAATTCCTCGTGGATCTCGGCCTCATCGATGGCGAGTGATGGTGTGATCTGGATCATGGCACTGTCAGGTTGGCGAGCAGCGGGAACCAGCCGTAAGCATCGTAGGTCAAGCCTGCGAGGGAAGCTTTCGCGCCGTTCAGGTTGACCGTATCGCGGATCGGCAGGAGCAGCGCCTGATCCATGATGCGCCGTTGAATTTTGCTGTAGAGGTCCTGCCGCTGCTGTCCGTCAAGCGTCGCGCCCGCCTGCGTGAGCCATGTATCGAGTTCGGGGTTTTTGAAGTGGGTCCAGTTTGCGCTGCCGTCGCTCTTGTAGAAGCGATCCAGCACGCTCGCATCCACGCCCGAATCATTGAACGCGATCAGGTTATATTCGCCCTTCTTCTGCTCTGCAAGGAGTCCCGTGAGGTTCGGCACGGTGCGTAGTTCAACCTCGATTCCGGCTTCACGCCAGAGGCTTTGCAGCTTCTGTGCGGCGTCGGGGTGGTATCCCCAGCGCGGCACGATCATCACCAGCCGGAGTGGTGCGCCGCCCCTCGTGTAAGGTCCACTCCCGGTGCGTGTATAGCCGCGCGCTTTGAACAGGCCAGCGGCGCGGTTCGCATCATAACTGTACAAGCGCTGCACCGCCGGGTCGTAATACGGCGTGGACGCATTCAGCGGTCCGTAGGCGACAGGTGAAAATTCCTGAAAAACGGCATCCACGATGGCGGCGCGGTTGGTCGCGTAGAGGATCGCCTGCCGTACTTCGAGAGTGTCCGTTGGCGGGCGTGTGGTATTGAAAAACCATTGTGTCGGCAGTCCCGGCACGGCTTGCGGCACGAGCCGCAAATCACCATTGCCCGCGAAGCTGCGCGCATCGACTGGGCTGAGTTCGCCCATCGCGGCGGCCTCACCACTTTCGAGCGCGGGGGCGCGCGTGGCAGGTTCGGTGAAGAAGCGGAAGATCACCTCGTCCACGCTGTTCGCGGACGGCGCGTTGTAGAAGGCCGGTCCCCACTTGTAATCGGGGTTGCGGCGCAGCGTGACATGATCGCCGGGGATGTATTCGACAAAGCGAAACGGACCGGTCCCGACTTGGTGGAACTGGTAGCGCGCGGCATCGTAGGTTTGCAGCGCGGTCGGGCTGGCAATGCCGAGGTAGACCTGCGCCAGTGCGTCGAGCAGTGCGGCATAGGGCTGTTTGAGGATGAGCTGAATCGTGAACTGGTCCACAATCACATACTTATCGTAGGGTCCGAGCAGAAACACGCTCTTTTGCGAATGTACATCCGGGTTCAGGATGCGGTCGAGCGTGCGCGCGACGGCTTGCGCATTGAAGGGCGTGCCATCGTGGAATTTCACATCTTCGCGCAACTTGAAGGTATAGGTCAGGCCGTCTGCTGAAACATCGGTTTGCATGGCGAGGCCGGGGACGAAGGCTTTGGTTTTCGGGTCGCGATAGAGCAGCGTATCATAGACGGAGCGCAGGACGATCCCCAGTTCCGAACTCGCGTTGATATGCGGGTCGAAGCCGCTCGGCTGCAAGGTCAAGCCGTAGGTGATGCTGTGCTTCGGTTCCGGCTCGGATTGCGCGCGGCTGCGGTTGACCGCGAATACCGCGCCGATGCCAATCAGACAGGCGAGGACCAGCAGGCCGAAGCAGGAAACCAGCGCGAGCGGGTTGGGACGTCTTCTCATTCGGTTAAAACTCCGTCCTCAATGATAGCAGGGATGCCTTAGCCGGGCGTAAGAGTGTATCGCGCAAGCGGGTGGTATCGGGTAGGATAGCGGGCGGGTCCAATACGCGCGATGAAAGGAAGCAGCGAAAAAATCCCGTGAACCCACGCCTGAACGCCGTCCCACGCCCGACGCTACTTACGCCGCCGGAGAATGCCGCGCTGCGCAAGCGTCCACCGCGCGCGGTCTATCGAAGCGCATTTTTAGAATGTACGGTGCTGGTGGTTTTCGCGGGCGTGCTGTATTTCGCGGCGCGGCTGTTCCCGGTCGCGACGGGTAACACCTCGCGGCTGGCGCTCGGCACGGGGATCGCGCTGCTGCCGCTCGGCCTGTGGTTCGTCGTCTCGTATCGCGGCGAACGGCGGACCGGGTTCCCGCGTAAACGGCTGATCCTCGTTGTGGGGCTGACGGCACTTGCAGCGAACGGGATTGGTGTGCCGCTCGTCAATCGTATTTTCGAGGTGGATGAATGGCTCGCCACCACGAGCGGCTTGCAGCGCGTGATCGGCTATGCGCTGACGGCTGGATTTACGCAGGAATTCATCAAACTGGCGGTCGTGCGCTTCACCGTCTGGGAGAATGACATTCGCACGCGCCGCGATGGGATTGCGTACAGCCTCGCGGCATCGGTCGGCTACGCGACGGTGCTATCGCTCGCGTATGTCCTCACGGACACGGCGAACGCGCCGGACGTTGCGGCGGTGGCGCTGCGCGTAGCAGGGTTCGCGCTCTCGCAGATGGCGATTGGGACGATCTGCGGCTACGCACTGGCTGACTTGCGGATCGGACGGCCAGCGGTGCTGTGGCTGCCGCTCGGCCTCGCGATTGCGGCGCTGATGGAAGGGGTTTTCGTCGCGCTGCGGGCGGGCGTAATCGTGAGCAGTATCGGCACGAACGCGGCGGGCGTGCAGACCTCGAACGGCAGCCAGTTGATCAGCAGTCTGGCTGTGGCGGCGGGTCTGCTCGTGATCCTCTTCGCGGCGACGAACTTCATGATCAACAGCACCGATGCGCGCGAACGGCGCAGCCCGGAGTTTCATCGTTGACCCTGCTTACTGCAAACACTACAAATACTGCAAACGCCGAAGCAACGACGCCGCGTCAACGGCTCGCGACCTGGCTGGCAATTGGCCTGACGGTGGTTGCGCTGACCGGGGGGCTGCTGCTGCGCACGAATATCGAGAGCGGATCGATATTGCTGACGGATAATCGCGTCGGGGTCGCGCTGCGCTATCCGTCCAATTGGCTGCTGGAGCGCGGTGAGTCGGGCGGCGAATTGATTATGCGTGCCGAAGACCCGGCGGCGCTGCCCTTCAAGACGACATTGAGCCTTTCGGTGCTGACGACGGGACCCGACGCCAGCGTGAACGATGTAACCGACCTGCTCACGATCCGGCGCGCGGGGCAGCTCCCCTCCTATACCACGCTCGATGTCACGCCGACGACCCTCAGTGGACGCCCCGCAACGCGCCTCGATTACGCCTACGCAACGACGGAGACAAACCCCGCACTGCGGACGTTGCCCGTGATTGTCCTCGGCACGGATATTATCGTGACGTTGCGCGGGCAAACCTATGTCGTCACATATCTGACGGAAGCGCGGTCGGCGGAGCGCAACCAACGCTACTTTGATTTGTTCGTTCGACGACTGGAATTACGGAGCTAAATTGGATAGATTGAAATCAGGTTGTGCGGTCTTCGCGCTACTCATCGCGCTTGTTTCGCCTGCGGTGTGGCCTGCATCCGGGCAAACGACCGGGTTGGATGAGGTGAACGCGCAGCGCGCAACGGTGCTGATCACGCAGTTGGCACGTGCGCCGAGTGGTGATCCGCTCATCTCGTGCATCGGGACCGGAATGCTCGTCACCGCCGACGGTTTGATCCTGACGAACGCGCACACCGCGCGGGGGAGCGCCCGTTGCAAAACCGACTCGCTGCTGATCAGCCTGACAGCGCGCCCCGGTGCTTCGCCTGTGCCGACCTATTACGCGGAAGTCCTCGCGGCGAACGTGCAAACCGACCTCGCGGTGCTGCAAATCGCGCGCACGCTCGACGGTCGCGCGGTGAACCGGGGCGCGTTGAGCCTGCCTTTCGTTGAAATCGGGAGCAGTGAAGACCTCGCGCTGGATGAAACGCTGACCGTGATCGGCTACCCCGGACCGGAAGATAAACCCGCCGCAGGGACGACGAACAGCGCGGCGGTGGCGATTCGGCGCGGGACGATCACCAATTTTATCGATGAGGCGCAAACGGGCGACCGCGCGTGGCTCAAGACGAATGCTGTGATCACCGCGCGTATGAGCGGCGGCGGCGCGTTCAATAAAACGGGCAAGCTGGTCGCAATCCCGGCGGGCGAACGTTCAGGCGAGACGCGCAGCGCGTGCCGACTGGTGCAGGACACGAACGGCGACGGGCGGATCGATACGAGCGACGTGTGCATCCCCGGCGGTGGATTCATCGATAGCCTGCGTCCGGCGCGATTGGCGCGCGGGCTGGTGCGTGCGGCGCAGCTTGGCCTGAGCGTCGGCAAGACGAGCGGGAGCGTCGAACTGCCTGCGCCATCCGGTGCGCCGACCTTCGACCGCCTGATCTTCTCGACCGGGGTAAGCGCATCCGGGATGCCCAACAGCGTCGTCAGGAGCGCGCCGACCGGGACTAAATCGCTGTACCTGTTCTTCGATTATCGCAACCTGAGCGCGCAGACGATTTATGAACTGCGCACGACCGTCGATGGCATCCCGAACGCGACGTTCAGCCTTTCGCCTGCGGCGTGGGGCGGCGGGCAGGAGGGGTTATGGTATATCGGTGCGAGGGAGCAGGTCTGGCCGAACGGCCAATACGTATTCACGCTGCTGATCGACGGACAGCGCGCGGCCAGCGCGACCTTCACGGTCGGCGGCGGCGCACAGGATAGCGCGACCTTCTCCGATATTCTATTCGGGATTTCGGACCCGGCGCGCTCGGTCGTGATTACCGGGACCGTGCTGCCGCCGAACACCACGATCAACGCCGAATTTTTATACAGCAGCGTCCCTGATAAGGCAACGTGGCGGCAGGTCTGGTATTTCGAGGGGCGTCCGATTACGCAGAATCCGCAGCCTATCGAATGGAAGGACGGCGCGAGCGGCAAGAAGCGCGTTACGGCGGGCGTGACCGGGCAGGATACGCTGATTGCGGGGCGCTATCGGCTCGAACTGTATTTGAACGAGGCGCTTGCCGCGACTTCCGATTTCGTGATGGCCGGGAGCGCGAGTGGCGGGCGCGTGCGCGTCTTCGATGACCCCGTGTTCAGCGCGGAACAGCCGACTTTCGGCAGCGTCACGGAGAAGGACGCGAGTGGGAAATCCGTCACGGTGCAGCGCGTTACCAATGCGAATGCGACGTACCCGAACACAGTGCAGCGGCTCTACGCGGCCTTCCAGTGGACGAATATCGCGACTGGCACGCTCTGGACATGGCGGCTGACGGTTGATGGCAGCCCGCTTTTCGAGCAGACGCAGCCCTGGCGCGGCGCTCCCGATCAGCCATATTTCTGGTTGCAATTCGACGCTACCGAACACTTCCCGGATGCGTCCTTCGCACTCGAATTGTACGTTGAAGGTATCCTGACGGGGACCAGCACCGTCCGCATCGGGATCGGACAGCTCCCGGTGAATACATTTCTGCTCTCGTCGGGTGTGCAGGTGCAGGGACGCATCATCGACGCGGAGACGCGGCGCGGGATCGCGGGCGTGACGTTTATCGTCATCAAGGGGACGGTCATCACGCGCGAATTCACCTGGAACCGCGAGGAGATTGTGCAGATGAGTGTCAGCGATGCGGATGGACAGTTTCAGCTTTCGCGGCTGCTCCCGCGCAATGATACCTACAACATTCTGATCGTGGGGCGCGGCTATCTGCCCGTCTCGACGGATGGTTTACAGATCGACGCGAATACGCCGAGTCCGTTCACGCTGGCGATTGAATTGAATAGGGACTAGCGAGGTGCGAAGCGTTTCCGGTATTGGGTCGGCGTCTCCTGTGTGAAGCGGCGAAAGTTGTGATTGAAGGCGCTGACGCTTTCAAAACCAACGGTGTAAGCGACTTCGATCACAGGCATTTCTTGTGTTGCCAGAAGTTCCATTGCACGTAACATGCGCGCCCGCCCGATGAACTGTCCACAGGAGATGTGGGTTTCTTCGGCAAAGCGACGGGTGAGCGTTCGCGGCGAAATGTGGAGTTTTTGCGAAAGCTGCTCGATGCCAAGCGGCGAGCCAAGATTATCCATTATGTAATCCAGAGCGCGAGTCAGATCCACCGACCGCACCTGCGGTAGCCAGAATTGTTCAGGGGTCGCCGCCAGTTCCAGACAAACCCCCGCGATGGAGGCGAAAAAGCGGTCTGCTGCTTCGTCACCGGGAACGCGGTCGATACCCCATCGCATGGCGTAGACGATCATTTCGCGAGCCAGCAGCGTCACAGAGAACACGCGGCAATTGAAGGGTAGCGGCGCGATACTGCCTTTTCCGAACAGGATCGAGCTACTGGTTACGTGCGCTTTGGCATGGATGCGGATCGGTATATCCGCAGCAACCCATGCGGCACGCTGCGGCGGCAATAGCCATTGGCGATCATCGACATCGAGCGTAAAAGCATCATTGGAAGCGTATAGCAGGTAATGGCCGGGGAAGCGCTGCCAATCCGCATCCAGCGAGGGCAAGTCCTGATTGATGCCGAACGTGAAATCCGGGATGTGAAGCGTTGCCGAGTCTTGCCCCATTTGAGTCCACCTGTAAGGAATTGGGGAAATATCAGATGTTACGCAGTTGACCAAAATGGACGCCATTTTTGGCGTCCCTGCGCGGGGCTTGACCCGCCCGGCAACAACAGATTGCCGGATGTGGTATGAAGCGTATCAGACTTCCTGATTTTGCGTCAGTTGCCTCAACGTTCGTTCGATGTCGTCAAACGCGAGATGCTCTCCTACGGCGTTCGAGTAGAAGGCGCTCTCAATCCGTTGATGCGGTCCGATCAGGAAGTCGGCGGGCAACCGGAAAAAGTTTGCCCCTTCTTCGGGTGTCAGCCTGTAGCCAATCGACTCAGCCTCGCGGATCATGGCATTGCGCCACTCTTCATCGACCGGGGCCATGACCTTCTCCTGTGAGGTCTCCACGCCATACAGTTCGTAGAGGGCGGCAGTTGGGTCAGCGATGATAGGGAACGGCGCGTTCTGCTTCGATACATTGGTCAGGATGCTCTCGCGCGGCGACTCGAACACCGCGACGACTTCCAGACCTTGCGCATGACACGTGCCGAAGCGCTCAATCAGATGATGCACGCGCAGATTGCACATCGCACATGCGCCATTGCGGAAGAAGGAAAGCAGGAGCGGTTTGCCTGCGTATGCCCGAAGCGAAATGGGTTGCCCGAAGATGTCTTCGGTTTCAAAGTCAGGAGCGATTGTGTCCACTGTGAGTTTCATAGGAATTTTCCCGTAGTGAGGATTACGGACTTACTTTAGGACAGTTCTGCGCGGCAGTCTTTCGCAATCGGGACAGCTTCTTGCTCGAAACGGCCAATGCCCGTGTTGTGTCAAAAAATAATCCGGTCTTGCAAGAAGGTGTGTGCGGGATGGCCTGACGCGCGTATAATGCAGCAACGATATTGGCAAGCAAAAGAGGCTGTTGTGATCGATACGACCGTCCGCGTCCGCTTCGCGCCCAGCCCGACCGGGGATATGCACATCGGCGGCGGGCGCACCGCGCTGTTCAACTGGCTCTTCGCGCGTCATTACGGCGGCACGTTCATCCTGCGCATCGAAGACACCGATGAGAAGCGCTTCGTGGAAAATTCGCAGCAGGGAATTATCGACGGGCTGCGCTGGCTCGGCTTGCAATGGGACGAGGGACCGGACATTGGCGGACCGTTCGGACCGTATATCCAGAGCCAGCGCCTGCCACTCTATCGCGAGTGGGCGGAATGGCTGGTCGCGAATGGTAAAGCGTATCGCGCTTACGAGACGCCGGACGAACTCGAAATCATCAGTGCCGCGCGTAAGGCGAAGGGGCTACCGCCCGGTTACGACCGCCGGGGACGCAATCTCGGCGCGGACGATTGGGCAAAATATGACGCGGAAGGCCGCCCGTTCGTCGTCCGTTTCAAGATGCCACTTGAAGGCGAAACTACAGTGCTGGACCTCGCGCGCGGACCGATCACCGTGCAGAACGACCGAATGCAAGATTTGGTGCTGCTCAAATCGGATGGCTTCCCGACTTACCACCTTGCCAATGTGGTCGATGATCATTTCATGCAAATATCGCACATCCTGCGCGCGGACGAATGGATCAGCACCGCGCCCGTGCATTCGCAATTGTACGCGGCTTTCGCGTGGGAGATGCCACAAATCGCGCACCTGCCCGTCGTCCTCAAAATCGATGGCAAGGGCAAGATGAGCAAGCGCGACGAGGGCGCGGCGATCTCATATTTCGTGAACGGCGGCTATCTGCCTGATGCGGTAACGAACTTCCTGATCAACGTCGGCTGGAATTACGGCGAGAAGGACGCGCAGGGCGAAGAGGTGCAGGTGTTCAGCAAGGACGATGCCGCGCGCATTTTCGACGTGACGCGCGTATCGACCAACGGGACCAAATTCGACCTCGTGAAACTGCGCTGGTTGAATGGCGTCTATATCCGCAATATGGAGACGGAAGCACTCGCGGACAAGCTCGCGCCGCAGTTGGAAAAAGCGGGTTACAGCGTTGATCGCGCCAAATTGATGAAGATTATTCCGATCATCCGCGAGCGCATTCAACTACTAACGGAGATTACGGAGATCGCGGGGTTCTTTTTCGAGGCCGATCTACCGACGCCCGCGCCCGATCTGCTGATCCAGAAGAAGATGGACGCCGCACAAGCCGCCAATTCGCTGCGCCGCGCGCGTGAGGTGCTTGCCGCGCTGCCGGAATTCACGCCACACGCAATAGAAGAGGCCTTGCGCCCCGTCGCGGAAGAACTCGGTTTGAAGGCGGGGCAGTTCTTCGGGACGCTGCGCGTGGCGGTGACGGGGCGCGCGGTCTCGCCGCCGCTGATGGAGAGCATGGAGATCATCGGGCGCGCGACGGTGTTGGAGCGGCTGGAACGGGCGCAGGCGGTGGTCGAGAAGGCACTGGCTTAAAACTCGTCTGCTTCAATCCGCGCAATCGTCAAAAGCTGCACCTGCGTCTCGTGAAACGTATACAGAACCCTGAATGCGGGGGTCCTGCCCTTTGCCTGAGTTTTGATCAGCCAGTATTCGGGTCCCCATGCCTCTATCTGAGTCCCGGTCTCCGGGTCGCGCGCAAGGAGCCAGATAATCGCATCAAGAACCTGATCGAACAGCGAAAATTGTTCGCGGTAGGCGGCTGCATATTCCATGAACTGCGGCGACTCGACGACTTCTCTGGGGATCATGCCTCTGACCTGAGTTTTGCAATCTCAGCCTTTGCCCAGGCAAGATCGTCCTGATCGACCGCGTTTTCCTCCAATACAAATGTACTGAAAAAGGGTATTTCTTCACCTGTTTCAGTTTCAAGCCAGGGGATCAGCCTTCTTAACCATTGGCTCTGAGCAATCTCATCCTGAAATTTTAATGAGTCAAGACCATTGTCAATCAAGCGCCGTTCCGCTTCCGTGAAAACGGACAGATCAGGCCTGCGCAACGCGATCAAGCGCCGTTGCGTATGCCCAAAAAATTCGGACTCCTGTAAAACAGCACTTTTATCCTCAATCAATTCAGTTCGGGCGGTAAGCAGATCGCGCGGAACAGGTCCCGACTTTTGATGAATGTAGACATTTTCCGTGACAGGCTTTCCCCAAATACCAAACGCGGTGAAGTCGATGAGGAATAGTATCCTGTTCATTTTTATTGAGCCGAATGTCGGATCATTCATACTTTGCGCGGCAACGTAAAGTATCAGTTCTTTCAATTTTGAGTGCATTATTCGCTCCATACTTCATCCAATTAGCTTTACGGGAGGAACCGGGAACATGCCCGGTCCCTCTTGAAAATGCAGAAAATCTAGCTGCCGAGTTCCTTCAACTTCGCTTCCCACTTCGCGGAAAGTTTGTCGTAGGTCGTCTGGTTGATCTCGCCGCTTGCCAGCTTCATATCCAGATTGTCGAGCAGCGCCTGTACATCCGCTCTGGTTTGCGGGCTGGCTGGCGCGGCCTGTGCCTGCTGCGGCGCGGCTTGCTGATTGCCGCCCTGCTGGTTCTTGAGCATGTCCATCATCATCTTCTGCATTTCGAGCTGCTGCTGTTGGAGCTGCTGCTCGTAATTGTTCTGGTTCGGGTTCAGGATGCCGCCAAGCTGCTGCCCGACTCCGAAGCCGACCCCGGCGCTCGCCGCCGCGCCGCCCAAGCCCTGATTGCCCGCTGCGGTTTGCGCGATGTCCAGCCCTTTGATTTGCTGGTAGTTCTGCATACTGCCGTAGGTCATCACCTCTTCCGGCGTGGCAGGGCGCGCCTGGAACGGACGCGCGCGGAAGGTCTTGATCCGCATCCCGATCTCGTTGAACTGGTCGTTGAGGAGCGCCAGCGAACCGGATTCGAGGTCGCTCAATATGGCATTAGCGGCCTGAATGTTGGCGATTTGCTGCTTGCTGAGAAGCTGCCCAATCGTGCTGAGGAGCATCGTTTGCACGCGGTCGCTGATGTCAGTAAGGCGCAGCCCTGGAACCCCGACGCCGTAATTTTTCAGAAAGCGGCTTGAATCCTCAACACCAATATCGATGATCCCGTTCGTCATCAACATCTGGAAGCCAACGCCGACTGTCGGGGTGTACATGATGATTGGCGGGTTAGTCCCCCACGTTACGGAGGGCATGTCCTTCTTGTTGACGAAGTAGACATCGGCTGTGAAGGGCGTGTTGCCGCTCGTGAACATATTTAGCAAGCCCGCCAGCAGCGGGATGTTGCCCGTATTGAGCGTGTGCGAGCCGGGTCCCAGTTCATCGAGCATTTGCCCCTGCCGTGCGAAGACCGCGACCTGACTTTCCGCGACGATCACGCGCGACCCCATCCGAAAGTCGCCATTGCCGCCCTGTGGCTCGCGCCAGGTCAGCTCATCGGGCATCACATTGGCGTGCGAGACGACATCAATAATCCGCATGGTAGTTTCTCCGTTATAGCAAAACTAGAGTTTGACGATCACGTTGTCGCGCTGGCTGAAGGTGTGCGTCGCTTCGGTGGTGAGCGCGTTGAGTGCCTCAAGCGCCTCGTCGAAGCCCTTATTGCTGCTCACCGCAGTTTTCAGCGCGGCGATCTTTTCCTTGAACTTGTCTACATTGTCGAGCATATCCGCATCGAAATTGTAGAGCTGGTTGAGTTCGTTGGGACCGATCTTCACCGCGTCGTAGAAGCCGGAATAACCGGGCATCGCCGTCGCTACCTTGTCGATCAGGATTTGCAGCTTCGACTTTGCATCACGCAGCGCCGTCATGTGCGAGAGGCCGCCGCTGTTCAGCGCGGCTTTCTCCACCGCCTGAAAATCCGCAAGCTGCGCCTTGAGCAGGGTCGCGACGTGATCGCGCATCAGACGGTCAGCGGCGCGTCGCTCCTGCATATCCTCGTAACCCTTGTAGCCGGGCAGTCGCTTCAAAATGCTTTCGAGCCAGTTGTGGGTGCGGTTACCCTGAATGTTCTTGAGAAGGTCGCTCACGATGAACCCCTTTTCTATAAATAGACTGCTAAAGCATATATCAAGTTACGCGAGTTTGCATCGCAAGTTGCGCCCCTCAACGCAGCATGACCACCCGATAGCCGCCAACCTCGAATAGCGGCGGGAGCTGTGCCGTCGCGGGGAGCGCGTCGCCCGGCCTGACCACGCTATAGACCGCGCGCCCTGCCGGGGTGATCGGCGGGTTTGAGTAGATGAATATCAGGTTATCGGTATGGTATTCGAGCAGATAATCGAAGGTATAGACGAGCGAACCCGCGGGTAGCGTTTGTAAAAAGAGCGATACCGCGTAGTGATCGCCCAGCCGGACGTGGTGCTTCGCCTCTTCGGACATGAACGGCGCGCGGATCAATGCAATTTTGTTGTCCACTGCCTTTGGTAAGGTATAGACGAAGGTCACGAGCAGCGCTGTCCATGCTGCCGTGCGCAAGACCTTACTTCCAAATCGAGCAGTGAGCGCATGGTATACATCCCAAACCAGCCGCGCACCCATCACCGCCGCGAGCGGCAGCACGACCAGCAGGAAGCGATTCTCATAGGAGAAGAGCGCCCACCATACGGCGAAGAATGGCACGTAAAAAATGAGCAAAGTGCGCAATTTAGAGTCGTGAAAAGCGCGAAATGCCCTGAGATAGAGATAAGCTGGTGCAAGCGATAGCACAATCCCAATCGGCAGGTAACGCGCGTCAATCGCGAATGGGATCAGATTGATGATTAGCCGTTGCGCGGCATAGGTCCACCCGGTCGCGGGGACGATCACGCCTGCCTGTAGAAAATTGCGTAGATACCAGGGTCCCGCGACTAGTAAAAATCCGGCTGCGATTAACAAAAAGTGTTTTGTATAGTGAAAGTTCATTATTCGCTTAGAACGGATCGCAAGTAGATTAGATAAAAAGAGTATTCCGTAGCCGAGAATGATGAGGAGAGCGCTGTTCTTCGTCCATGCGGCAAGCCCGGCCATAACTCCGCTGAGGAAAAAATAGCGGCGCGGTGGATGTTGTAGGGAATTGCTCCGGTCAAGCTGATAAAAATATACAGCGAAGCAAAAGAAAAATGCACACGGTAGATCGGCGTAGCTTGCACCTGCCCAAAATACGACCGCTGGTATGAATACGCAAAGCGCCACTGCAAGCAGCGCAAACCGATTGCGGCGTGAAGGGCTTGTCATTGTTGAGTCGTAGGGAGCGCCATAATTCTCCCATGCAAGCAGATACGTCACGCCAAAGACACCGACCGAAAGCAAGGCCGGGAGCAGCGCCGCGAGGTGTTCATCGATCCACTCGGCGGCCTGATGCGTGTAGGCATACACGAGTGGGATGAGCATCGGGTAGGCTTCGTAGAGCGACCCCGGCACGAGCGGCGGCAGCTTGCCCGTCTGCGCAATGCGCTTGCCGAACGTCGCGTAAATCGAGATCGAGTCGTCGAAGCGGAACGGCCAGTAGACCGCGTTGAAGATGATTAACACGACGATGATGCACACGGCGGCAAGCGTCACTTTCGCGAGCCGCGTACCAAACGCGGTTAGTTGCGGGTATTCAGTTTTTTGAGCGCGCGCGTTATGCAGAGGCGGACCGCTGTGTTCGCCTGTCCGACGCGCAATGATCAGCCCCGCGCTGCCAATGATCGCGCAGATTGCCGTCGTCAGCCGCCAGTCGATGGATAATCCGAGCAAGCCGCACCACATCCCGACCAGCGAGAGCGACCCCGCGCTAAGGCCGAGCGTCGTCAGCGCCCACAATAACCAGCCGCGTTCCCCGCGCAGCAGCACGCGCGCCCAGCCCGCCATATGCACCAGTGCGAGCAGCGTGAGCGGCCACGCCAGCATCGGAATCGGCAGCGGCGCGTTCAAAGTTGCAGGAACTGCTCTACATCCAGCACAAAGGCCGTCGCGCCGCCGACTTCGACTTCCATATGGTTGTGCATCGTGAAGGCGTGGTCGCTCGCGCCAAGCGCCATCGGCACGAACATATCCCGGCGGCGCGAATTGACCTTGACCAGATTGACGACCGTCTGCACGCGCACGTCTTCGACGCCGATCAGCAGCGTCGTGTTGCCCTGTTGCAGGAAGCCGCCCGTCGAGCCAACGCGCGTCACGCCGAAGCGCGCACCCGTTATGGCGGCAACCACTTGATCGGCGTCACGGTCCTGTACGATAGCGACAATCAATTTCACGGCGTTACCTCCTGATCAGTCCAATATTGCCGGGCGGGGCTTGACCCGCCCCTACCACCAGACACCGCGCATTGTGTAGGGGTCGGGCTTGACCGACCCATCTTATATCCCAATTTTCCATGCAGCGGGCGGGTCAAGCCCCGCCCCTACACCAGACACTACGCATTGTGTAGGGGTCGGGCTTGACCGACCCATCTCTATCCCAATTTCCATGCAGCGGGCGGGTCAAGCACGATTGCGCTGAGTATAGCCTGTTGTATCTGGAACCCCGCGCGAATTCCTACAACACGCCTACGCATCTCTTATAAGATTATGATGCGGCACGGGTAGACTACGCATCATGAATAAGCGTCTAATGTACGTAGTTCCTGTAACAATCGTAATGAACCCCGAAGGAGCAGCAAGTGTTTGGTAGCCCAGAACCCAACCGCGAAGACATCCTGAGCCAACTGCCAGACGAATTGCCCGTGCTGCCGCTCCGCAATATGGTCGCCTTTCCCTTTACGGTCCTGCCGGTGAGCGTTGGCGTGCCGCGCAGTGTGCGCCTCGTCAACGACGCTATGCAGTCGAATCGGCTGGTCGTCCTCGTCACGAGCCACGACCCGGAAATCGACGAACCCGGCCCGGATCAGGTCCATCAGGTCGGCGGCATCGCGCTCATTCAGCGCGTCGCCAACAACGACAAGGGCTTGCAGATGGTGGTGACCGTGCTTGAGCGCGTGCGTATTCTGGATTGGGTGACGGATGCACCCTACCTACGCGCGAAGATTGAAGTGATTCCTGATGCCGAGCCGCTGGATACCGAGGCCGAAGCGCTGCGCCGGGGCTTGATCGATGTCGCCCGCGCTGTGATCGCGCTGATGCCGAACATCCCGGACGAGGTGGCCGAATTCCTGAGCCAGATTGAGTCCAACCGCTCGCTGACCTACATGATCGCGGCCAACGCGAATATGGAGATCGAGCAGCGGCAGGCACTCCTCGCGGAAGATAACGTCAACCAGAAGATGCGGATGATGATCGACACGCTCAGTCGCGAGCGCGAAGTCCTGACCATCGGCCAGCGCATCAATGAAGAGACGCAGGAAAAGCTCGGCAAGGAACAGCGTGAATTCTACCTGCGCCGCCAGATTGACCAGATTCGCAAGGAACTCGGCGACATCGACGACGAAGCCGCCGACATCGAGAACTATCGTAAGAAGATTCTGGAAGCCGGGCTATCCCCGGAAGCGCACCAGCAGGCTGACCGCGAACTCAAGCGCATGGAACGCCTTTCGGTGCAATCGGCAGAATACGGCGTAATCCGCAGCTAT
>Ga0123337_10003814_pt1 | contig 15739 bp, 6 predicted proteins | sample frozenSSSSmetaG_FD_89792 | JGI IMG/M metagenome (GOLD analysis project Ga0123337, IMG submission 89792) | Glacier valley bacterial and archeal communities from Borup Fiord, Nunavut, Canada, to study Microbial Dark Matter (Phase II) -... | ecosystem: Environmental > Aquatic > Freshwater > Ice >... | reverse complement strand
CGGTGACGGCCCGGGCGACGGGCACATGGGACTGCAGCTGCTGCGAGACACCCTGACCGACCTCGGGGGGACGCTGTCGCTGACGAGCGGGACCTCCGTCGGGACGGTGCTCGAGGCGAGCTTCCCCGCCTCGATGGCCGAGCTCTCGAGCTCAGGCCCGGCGTGCCAGCATCCGCGCCGGAAGCTGCGGTTCCCTCGGTGGCGCAAGGAATCCTTAAGGTCGGTGCTGCAGGATGTTGCAGACCCGAACCTCCCCGGACGGGTGCTTCCCCCGACCCTGAGGTCTCCCATGATCCGCGTACTGCTCGCCGACGACCACCCGCTCATGCGGCTCGGGCTCGAGATGGCCATCGACTCCGCACCTGACCTCGTCCACTGCGGCTCCGCGGACAGCGGGTTCGCGGCCGTGACGATGGCTCTGGACACCACGCCCGACGTGGTCGTGCTCGACGTCACCATGCCCGGCGGCGACGGGATCGAGGCGACGCGCCGGATCCGGATGCTCCTGCCCGACACCCGGGTCGTCATCCTCACCTGGCTGGAGTCCGCAGAGGCCCGGGCCCGCGAGGCGGGGGCCGACGAGTTCCTGCTCAAGGACGTGCCGCCGGAGATGCTGCTCGACCGTATCCGTGCGGTCTGCGCACCTGCTGCCTGACCCACGAGGCAGGAGAGGGCTTCTGGATACCGGAGCCCAAGGAATACGCAAGGTCTGGTTGACATCGTGGAGGAGTACCCAGCTCTCATCCACGACACGGCAGGCAGGTCATGCAGCGACCCTCCCGGCACCCCTCGCGCCCACGTGCCGCGGTCACCACCGCACTGGTAGGGATCTCCCTGGTCCTGCAGGCCGCTGCCCTCCCGGCCCATGGGAGCACCGCGCCCGTCGGGCAGGGGTTCACGGTGACCACGGGCGACCTGGCCCACATCCTGCGGCAGATCAAGGTCGCCGAGCGCCACACGATGACGCGTACCCCGGCCAACCCCTGCGGGACCCTGCTCAACCAGCCGGGTGACGGCATCCCTGACGCCGAACAGGTCCCCGATGTGCTGACGCCCTACGGCCTCCGCACGGTCGACGGGACGTGCAACAACCTCAAGGCCGGGAACGCCGGGTTCGCCTCCGCGGACCTCACCTTCCCCCGCCTCACCACGCCTGCCTTCCGCGACGCCGAACCGGTGACGCCTGCCTTCCCGGTCGGTCCCCCCGGGGCGACCTCGTACGCCCAGAAGTCCGTGGGCAACGTCGTCGTCGACTCCGAGCCCCGTGTCGTCAGCAACCTCATCGTCGACCAGACGAGCACCAACCCCGCTGCGGTCGCCGCCGCCGCCCACCCGGTGCGCTCGCAGAGCTCCGTCGCCACCGCGGTGCCCTGCACGACCGACCCGCAGCTCGACGCGGTCCCCCCGGTGGCAGGCGCCCCTGCCGGGTGCACGCCCTCGCACCAGACGCTGTTCATCCCCAACGTCACCACCGACGTCGGCCTCTCTCCGCCGTACAACAGCCTGTTCACCTTCTTCGGGCAGTTCTTCGACCACGGCGTGGACCAGACGGTCAAGGGTGGCGGCACGATCTTCGTCCCGCTCCGGTCGGACGACCCGCTCATCGCCGGTCCCGACCACGTGCCCGGCACCGCCGACGACCTGCCCGCGAGCCAGCGGTTCATGGTGCTGACGCGGGCCCAGAACCAACCCGGCCCCGACGGGATCCTCGGCACGGCGGACGACGTGACCGACGCCGCCAACACAGACACCCCGTGGGTCGACCAGAGCCAGACCTACGCCTCGCACGCCTCCCACCAGGTCTTCCTGCGGGAGTACGCCCGGGACGGGGCGGGCCACCCCGTTTCGACGGGCCGCCTTCTCGGTGGCCTCGGCGCGGGCCAGACGTATGCCGGGTCGCCCGACGGGCGGACAGGCCTCGCGACCTGGGCGTCGGTCAAGGCCCAGGCGGCCACGCTGCTCGGCCTCGACCTCGTCGACGCAGACGTGACTGCCGTACCGATGATCGCCTCGGACCCCTACGGCAGGTTCGTCCCCGGGCCCGCCCGGGGCCTGCCGCAGTACGTCACCAGCACAGGGCTCGTCGAGGGTGACACCGCCCATCCTGTCCGCGTCCCGGCCACTGTCCTGCACGTCGGGGTCCCCTTCCTCACGGACATCGCCCACAACGCCGACCCCAGCCTGCAGGACACAGACCACAACCCTGCCACGCCCCCCGTGGCGCCGGTCCCGGATGCCGACAGCACGCCGTCGGCCGACTTCGCCCACCAGCCGCCCGGCACCTACGACGACGAGATGCTGGGCGCCCACTTCATCTGCGGCGACGGACGGTGCAACGAGAACATCGCCCTGTCGGCCGTCCACCAGGTCTTCCACTCCGAGCACGACCGCCTCGTCGCCGACATCGACACCACGCTGCGCGGTGACACCACGGCCGCCGGCGTGGCGGCCCTGGCCGCGTGGCACGACACGTCCAGCGGTTCGGGGTACGGCTACGGGGAACGCCTCTTCCAGGCCGCCAGGTACGTCGCGGAGATGGAGTACCAGCACACCGTCTTCGAGGAGTTCGCCCGGAAGATGCAGCCGCTCATCAAGCCCTTCCACGCGTACTCCCCCGACATCAACCCCGCCATCTCGGCCGAGTTCGCCTCTGCCGTCTACCGTTTCGGGCATTCGATGCTCGGCGACACGGTAGCCCGGCGGGTCGAGGCGGTCGCCCCCGACGGCACGGTGACCAAGACGGACACGTCGCTCCCGCTCCTCACGGCCTTCCTCAACCCCCCGGCGTACTTCGACGGCGGGTCGACCGGCACGCTCACCCCCGAAGCCGCGGCGGGCAGCATCGTCATGGGCTCATCCGACCAGGTCGGCAACGAGCTCGACGAGTTCGTCACCGAGACGCTGCGCAACAACCTCCTCGGCCTCCCGCTCGACCTGGCCACGCTCAACATCGCCCGAGGGCGTGACGCCGGGCTCCCCCGCCTCAACGACGTCCGCCGTCAGCTGTTCGCCCGCACGTCCGACGGCCAGCTGACGCCGTACACGAGCTGGAGCGACTTCGGACAGCACCTCAAGCACCCCGAGTCCCTGGTGAACTTCGTTGCGGCCTATGGCCGTCACCCATCGGTCCTCGCGGCCACGACGGTCGCTGCGAAGCGCGACGCCGCCCGCGCGATCGTCAGCCCCGGGCCCTCCGACAGCCCTCCGACCGACGCTGCCGCGTTCATGATGGGCACCGGCGCCTGGTCCAACGGCACCGGCGGGGTCACCACCACGGGGGTCGACGACGTCGACCTGTGGGTTGGCGGACTGGCCGAGGTCACCAACGTGTTCGGTGGCCTGCTCGGGAGCACCTTCAACTACGTCTTCCAGAGCCAGCTCGAGAGCCTGCAGGACGGCGACCGGTTCTACTACATCGCCCGCACTGCCGGTCTCAACCTGCGCAGCCAGCTGGAAGGCAACTCCTTCGCGGAGCTGGTCCAGCGCAACACCGACAACACGCGCTCCCTGAAGGCGGACTCCTTCGCGACGGCAAACTGCCGCTTCGACCTCGCCCACCTCGCCGGAACCGCCGCCGGGTTCGCGCAGCTCGGCTCGTCGGTCGCGGACGACCCGTCGACCACGGACTGCAACGAGAACCTCCTCCTGCTGCGTCAGCCCGACGGGACCATCCAGTACCGGCAGACCAACCCGGTCGACCCCCCGGGAGTCAACGGGCAGGCGGTCTACCAGGGAACCTCAGGCGTCGACCGCGTCTACGGCGGCAACGACGACGACACCATCTGGGCCGGCGCCGGCAACGATGTCCTCGACGGCGGCGGCGGCAACGACGTCGTGCTCGGCGGTGACGGCAACGACCTCATCACCGACCTGGCGGGCAACGACGTCCTCAAGGGCGGGCCAGGCAACGACTACCTCGACGGGGGCCTGGGCAACGACATCCTGCTCGGCGGCGACGGACAAGACCTCATCAACGGCGGGGCCAACGACAACGAGACCTTCGCCGGCCCCGGCGACGACTTCATCATCGCCGGACAGGGCGCCGACACCGTCTTCGGCGACGGCGGGAACGACTGGATCGAGGGCGGCCAGGGCGTGGACCTGCTCCAGGGCGACCACGGAGCACCCTTCCTCAACGACCCTGGCGAGGCGTCACCCGGCAACGACGTCCTCATCGGCCAGACCGGGGACAACGACTACCAGGCCGAGGGCGGGGACGACATCATGGCCCAGACCTCGAGCATCGACAAGAACATCGGCTCCGGGGGCTTCGACTGGGCGATCCACCAGTTCGACACCGCACCGGCCAGCGACGACATGAACCTCAACAACGCCCAGGCCGGGCTCCCCATCCCGATCACCGCCAACCGCGACCGCTGGCAGGAGGTCGAGGGCGACTCGGGCTCGCCCTACGACGACGTGATCGGCGGGACCAACCTCGTACCCCGCCTGGTGGGCGGCGCCGGCTTCATCGGCTGCGACGTCCTCGACCAGGCCGGGGTCAACCGCATCGCCGGCCTGGCCGCGATCCTCCCGCAGCCGCTGACCGGCGACCTCGCCCCCGTCGTCGCCCGGTCCGCCGCGGGCTCCTGCCCCCTCTCCGGCTCCATCTGGGGTGAGGGTGACATCCTGCTCGGCGGCGCCGGGAGCGACACCATCACGGGCCGTGGCGGCAACGACATCATCGACGGCGACCGGGCCCTCAGCGTGCGGATCAGCGTGCGCACCAACCCGGCCGACGCCGCCACCGAGACGGGCACCACCGACCTCATCGAGCACCCCGCGACGTCCGGGACCTTCGGACCCGGCACCGGCGGCATGACGCTGCAGCAGGCCGTGGGTGCCGGTCTCGTCGACCCGGGAGACCTGGTCACGGTCCGGGAGGTCACCACACCGACCAGCGACGCGTCGTCGGTCGACACGGCGGCCTACACCGGCCCCCGAGGCAGCTACAGCGTCACCGTCACGGGGGGCACGGTGACCGTGACCCAGACGGGTCCGAACGTCATCGGGCAGCTCGTCAGTGACGGCACCGACACCCTGACCGGCATCGAGAAGCTGAAGTTCTCCGACCAGACGGTGGTCGTCGCCAACCTGCCCGTGGCGGTGTGGCCGACGATCACGTCGGCCCTGGCCGGCGTCCGGACCGTCAGCCTCACATGGGCGCCCCCGGTGGGCACGGACTCACCGGTCACCTCGTACACCGTGGTCACCTCGAACGGCCCGACGGTAGTCAGCACGACTGCCGGCCTGCCGACGACGACGACGACCCAGGTGGTCAAGGGGCTGACCGCCGGCACTCCCTACACCTTCCAGGTGCAGGCGGTCACGGCCACGGGCACGACGGTCAGCCCGCCGGTCACGGTCCTGCCGATGAGCCTGCCGTCAGCGCCGACCGCGGTCACCGGGGTGGGTGGGTCGGGGTCGGTGGCCCTGTCCTGGACCCCCGGGCCCGACGGCTTCTCGCCCATCACGAGCTACCTCGTGCAGGTCCGGGTGGCCGGGGTGCTCGTGCGCACCGACACGGTGCAGGGCGCGGTCTCGAGTGCGACCATCGGCGGGCTGACCCCGAAGACGACGTACACGTTCGTGCTGCGGGCGGTCAACGCCGGTGGCGTCGGCGCGAGCTCGAAGCCCTCGGCCCCGATCAAGGCGGTGCCGGCTCCAACCCCTCCGGCTCCACCGGTGATCGGCAACGCCGCACCCGGGCTGCCCGGGGGCGCGCTGTCCGCCCTCGCGACCTGGCTCCCCCCCACCTCCACGGGGGGCAGCCCGATCACGAGCTACCAGGTCACCGCCCTGCTCATGGGCACCGACGGCGTCACACCCGTCGGGGTGCCCGTCACCGTCACCGTGGCCGCCTCTGCCCGGAAGCTGTTCGTCGTGCTCCCCACCGGCACCTACCGGTTCGAGGTTCGCGCGGTCAACGCCGTCGGCATCGGCCTGCCGTCGGCGCGGTCGAATGCCGTGCTGTCGCAGTGAGGACCATGCTGTCGCAGTGACTGCGGGAGCTGAGCTCGCCCGGTCGCGGGCGAGCTCAGCTCTCCGGCTGGAAGGGGCCCGTGGGCGCGCTCGAGGTGCCCCCCACGCTGCTCTTGACGACGCACCGGACCGGGTCGATGCGTTGGTACGGCATGACGCTCCCGCCGTAGCGGCCGCCGCCGCCGTTCTGCACCTCGCCGATGAGTGAACCGTCGGACCCGTAGACGAGCAGGTGGGCAGCCGGGTCGGAGCTCGAGGCCTTGACGAGCAGCTGGCCACCGTGGCTGGGCGTGGCTGTGGTCCAGCACTTCTCGACCCGCACGACGTCGACCTGTGCCCCCGAGGGACCAGTGGCAGCGGAGGGAGCACTGGCGGTGTCCTGGGGCTGAACCGATGTCGGCTGCGCGGATCCCGTCGGTGTCACGACGGGCCCGTACGAGGACGTGCTGGGGACCGGCGGGCTCTGCGCGCCGCCTGACGGGCCTGAGCTGCACCCGACGAGGGTCACGACGGCGAGCACTCCGACAGCGAGACCGGCCGATCCCCTTTCCAGGCATGGCAGGCCGTTTCGGCGTCCGGTGGCCAGACGCCTGCGACGGTTCAACGAGCCTGTCCTGGTCTCGATCACGGTCACCGTCCCTCCGCTGACAAGCGTACGCGTAGCGGCGGGGTGCGGAGGGGATTCAGGGCGACCACCCGGGTGGCTGGGGGTCTTTGCTCCACAAAGGATCGGGAACCCCTCGTGCTCAAGGTTTCCTCAAGGCCCGCCCGACACGATTGGACCAGGCAATCATCCAGGCCGTCCACCCGGACTGCCGGTTTGAGTCATCCCACCGGCACCAGCTCACGGAGTCTCTCATGTCGATCACGAACCACGACGAAGGCCGTCCCAGCGACCAGCCCGCCACCTCACAGGCTCAGGCCCTCCCGCGGCGTCTGGACCTCACGAGCGTGGCCCCTTCCGACCTCCTCGCGCCCCCCAACACTCCCGAGCCCAGCGTCGGCGTGCCTCGTCGGACCATGCTGCGACTCGGGGCCGCGGGGGGCATCGGCCTCGCCGTGGCCGGGATCCAGGGTCTCGGCGTGCCCTTCCTCACCCAGCGCGGTCTGCTCTCGGCCGACGGTGCCTTCGCTGCCGCCTCGACCCTCCTCGCCGACTCCATCTACCTGGAGATCTTCCCGACGAGCCCGCTCATCGTCTCGCCCTTCCGGGATCCTCTCGTCGTCCCCCAGGCGCTGGCGCCCACACCGATGTCGGAGTACAGCGCCTGGTCCCAGCCACCCGGACCCGGCCTGGGACAACAGAACTCGCTCGGCAACGAGACCCACCAGATCTGGCCGAGCCAGGTCAGCTCCCCTGACCCGATCGTCTACAAGATCAACGTGATGCTCGGTCAGCACGCCTTCACGACCTCCCAGGTGATGCCCATCAACCCCAGTGGCAAGCCCACCGTCTCCTACGACGCCTCCGGGGCGACGTACCCCGCCGGCATGAAGCGCACGCTGCCGCTCAGCACCATCTACGGCTTCAACGGCACCTTCCCGGGCCCCCGGATCAACGCGGAGTACGGCAAGCCCGCCCTGGTGCGCTTCATCAACCAGCTCGACCAGAACCCGCTGGGCCTCGACCGTCAGGACTTCGGGGCTCCGGACTGGTCCTTCCTGACCCACCTGCACAACGGGCACACCGCGCCGGAGAGTGACGGCAACCCGCACTACACGATGACTCGTGGACCGCTCAGTACGGGCTACCAGCCGGGGATGTGGGTCGACAACCTCTACCTCAACTGGCCTGCCGGGGGCGACGACCGCGAGAAGCAGAGCTTCTTCTGGTTCCACGACCACCGCATGGACCACACCGGGAGCAACGTCTACAAGGGCATGGTCGGCATCTACCCGATCTACGACCCCAAGGGCGGCATGGACATGGGGGACGAACGCCAAGGCCTTCGGCTGCCCGGGGTCAGGAAGAACCACCTCGACGGGTCCTTCGACGTCAACTACGACGTCCCCCTCGTCTTCTTCGACGCCCGGCTCGACGACGGGGTGACGACCCACCTCGACATCCACGACACCAACGGCGAGTACCCCCTGGCCCGCAACCCCGCCACCCACCCGGAGTGGTGGGGGAAGACCTTCTACAAGCACATGCCCAACCACGGTTTCGTCGGGGACATCTTCACCGTCAACGGCACGGCCTACCCCGTCATGAAGGTCAAGCGGCGCAAGTACCGCTTCCGGTTCCTCGACGCGTCGATCTCCCGGATCTACGAGTTCAAGCTGATGAGCTCGACCCGCGGGCCGAAGTCCTCGGCGTCGCTGGGCTACCGGGACACCGAGCTCGAGGGTCAGTACCGCATCCCCGACGGTCAGCAGTGCATGAAGTTCACCCAGATCGCCTCGGACGGCGGCCTGCTGCCGTTCCCCGTGACCCGCGACTCGTTCGAGCTGTGGCCCGCCAAGCGGCGCGAGGTCATCATCGACTTCACCCGCTACCAGGACGGCACGCCGACGACCAAGGGCGACGTCGTGTACCTCACCAACGTCATGAAGATGCCCGACGGGCGGATGTGGAGCAACTCCTCCCGCTTCTCCCCCGACCCGAGCTACATGGTCCCGGTGCTCAAGTTCGTCATCGGGGACGTCGCGCCCGACAACAGCGTGATGCCGACCGCCCTGACCCCGCTGCGCGAGCTGCCGCCCCTGCCGAGCAACTGGCAGAGCCTGCTCGACAACAGGCTCGTCTTCGAGGTGCAGCGTGGCAGCGGTGGCGGCGAGATCGAGTGGCTCATCAACGGAACGCCCTTCACGCCCGCGACCAACGCCACGAGCCTGCAGAACCCCGCCGGCCTCACGCCACAGGCCCAACAGCCGAAGAACAGCTTCAACATCTGGGAGATCCGCAACGGCGGTGGGGGCTGGGTCCACCCGTTCCACCTCCACATGGAGGAGCACCGGACCGTCATGCGGGACGGCAAGGACGTCACCGCCGGCAGCCCGGACCACCCCGACGACGTCTCCCGCGAGGATCTCGTGGCCCTCGACCCGGGCGAGTCGGTCATGGTGTACCGCGGGTTCCGCGACTTCGTCGGACCCTACGTCGCCCACTGCCACAACCTCGCCCACGAGGACCACGCGATGATGTTCGGCTGGGAGATCACGCCGTGAGCGTGGTCACCCGCCGTCGGCCGACGGCCGCGGACGGCGGGAGGTCCGCGACCGCCGTCGTGAACGGGGAACCAGGGCGCCCCGCGGGGTTCCGGGTCCCCTGGGGCACGGTGATCCCGCTCGGGGTGGTCCTCGCCTTTGCCGACGCGTTCTGGGTCGTCGCCCTGCGGGGTGCGGTGGGGGCCGTGGAGCGGACCCAACAGCCCTTCGGGAGCTGGTTGCGCGACTCGGTGCTCGCCGTCCCCCTCGCGACGCTCGCCGTCCTGCTCGCACTGGCCGCCGCCCGACGCCTGATCGGGACGACTCACCGGCGGTTCGACTTCCTGCTGACCTGGCTGCTCGTGGCGGGCTCCGGCACCCTGGCCGGGATGACGCAGCTGGTGTCCAGCGCGGTCTACGACTACATCCTCCAGACCCGTAACAACGACATGATGCTCACCACCAGTGGAGGCATGTGCTCGACGAGACAGTGTCTGGAGCTGATGCAGCACGCCACGCTGGCCCTGCAGCTCAAGGCGCTCGGATACGGCGCCGTCCTCATCCTCGTGACCAGTCTCGTCGTCACGTTCCTCGTCATCGCCCTCCGGGGCCGCCTCGACCTCGTGGGCTCGAGCCGCGCGTCCTCGCGTGTGCGGGTCCGCTCGCTCGGATGGGAGCCCCAGGACCAGGCCGGACTCGCGCCGGACATCCGGCTGCTGCTGGCGGTGGCCCTCATTGGCGCCGCCGTGATCCACGCGGCCGTCATGCCAGAGCACCTCACCGAATGGCCCGCGGCAGGCGTCTTCTTCGCCGCCCTCTGCCTCGTTGAAGCAGTCCTGGCCCCGGCGTTGCTGTCGCCCCCCGGGCGACTCACCCGGACGACCCAGCTCGGGCTCACCGTCCTGGTCTCCGGGGCGCCACTCGTCGTGTGGGCGTGGTCCCGAGTGCTGGGCCTGCCCTTCGGACCCACCGCGGGTGCGCGAGAGGGCGTGGGCGCTGCGGACGTCGTGGCCAGCCTCCTCGAGCTCGGCAGCCTGCTCCTCGCCCTCGGATGCCTTCGGGGGGGAAGCCGGCTGCGCCGGCTGCCTTCCTTCCGGCCGACCGGCCGAGCCGCTGGCCTCCTGGCTGTTGCCTCACTCACGGCGATGGCGCTCCAAACCCTCGGGCTCGGGTTCGGCCCGATGTGACCGAAGCGTCCGACGCAGTACACCCGATCTACCTCGGCACGACGACGTTCACGAACCACTCGACCCACGCAGGAGAAGAAGGCGACGATCATGGTGCGACACCTGGACATGTTCAGTAGGCGGTTCACCGCCCCACCCAGCGACGGGGGAGACGGCTCCCCACCATCGACCCGTAGGCGGCGACGGCCCGCCTGGTCGGCGGTCGGCATCCTGGCCGTGAGTGCCGCCCTCGCCGCCAGCGGCGGGGGGGCCGGAGCCCTCGGTGCGGCCATGCCCGCTGCCGTGATCCCCGCGGTGGCCTCGAGCACCCAGTTCGACATCACCGGTTTCATCCAGTCGGCCACCCTCGACACCGCGAGCGACACCCACTCGGGCGGCACGCTCGTGGTCAACGGCCACACCGTGGTCATCCCGCGGGAGACCGTCGTCATCCTCCCCGCGAACGCCCTCACGTGGCAGGAGCTCTTCACCCACGCACCGTCGCCGTACGGACCCAGCCAGACCGGGATGGCCCTGGCCGACACGCCCAGACCCCCGACGACCTACGAGGTCAACGTCATCGGCAACCGGGTGGTCAACGCCAGCAGTGACCGCTACATCGCCGGGCTCGTCCACGTCTCCCAGCAGGAGCTCAACTCCGGCACCGGCTACATCAGCTACATCGACTACGCCAAGGGCCAGATGGAGGTCGGTGGTAGCCCCGGCGTCCAGGGCACAGGCACCCGGGTGGGCATCAACGACCCGACGAACCCCACTGCCAAGGACGAGCTCGGCGCCACCGGCAGCGGCCGCTACGGGCGCGCCGGGTCCCCTGACGACCGCTTCCAGGTCGACCAGGACAACCCGACGATCCTCGCGGAGACCGGGTTCCCCATGTGCATCCCCCGGGTCACGGCCGACCCCAACGCCGCCGGCAACGCCGACGACCCGCAGTGCCCGCGCACCAACCGGCCGATCTACACGGGTAGCGACACCTCGGGGATCACACCCCAGCCCGCCCTGCCGGTCAGTGGCGCCTTCTACACCCTGTTCCGGATGGACACCCCAGCCAACGTGGACGCCACCACCTGCGCGCGCGGCGCCTGCGCCGACCCACGCAAGCAGGCCCCCTTCGAGGTCGGCGACTACGTCACCTTCGCGGGTAGCCTCGAGCAGGACGGTGTCGGGAGCTACGTCTCGGCCCACACCATCACGGCGAGCCTCGGGATCTACACCCAGCCAGGGGTCGACCCGGCCTACGTCTCGATCGAGGTGTCCCTCATCGGCACCGGTGGCCTGACCGTCTTCGGCGCCGGCGAGGCGGCCATCCGCACCAAGTTCGAGGGCATGGCGACCGACGAGACACGCCTCATCCGCCTCTACGGCATCGACATCAACCCCACGACCGGGGCGACGACCGACCGCGAGTGGGGCACCATCCTGCCGGACCAGGGCCCGCCCACCGGGGCGGTCCGCGGACGCTGGCGCTTCCGGCCCCCGTGCACGGCATCGGTCGCCACGACCAAGGCTTGCACCCCGCCCAAGGCGGGGCAGTTCATCCCGCCCACCCGTGAGGTGCGGGCCGTAGTCGACGGGCACTCGCAGTTCAACCCCGGCACGATCATCCCCAACGCCGCCAGTCAGGTGCCCGGCACCCCCGGCTCGGCGACGGTCGCCAACGGCCTCTTCTGGGGCCAGTACCACGCCCCCATCGGTGAGTACATCTTCCCGGAGAACGTTCCGGGAACGCCGGTCCCCGAGAACAACTTCAACACCATCCCGTTCCTCGCCTACGGCGGCTACCAGAGCATCACCGGCATCCAGGCCGGGGTGCTCAACCCCTGGCCCAGCAGCGTCACGCCTCCCCCCGTCACCTGCACGTCGCCCACCCTCAGCGGGGCTCCGTACTTTGTGGCGAACGGGAGCTCGATCAAGCTCTCGGGCAGCCTCGCCGCTGGGGTGACCACCCCGGTCACCCTGCAGTGGACCGCGGGGACGACCGCCGGGGGCACCAACCTCAACGGCGCCCTCACCGGGGCGACGACGCCGACACCGACGTTCAACGCGACCGGCCTGGCCGAGGCAACGTACTTCGTCAGCTTCAGTGCGTCGAACGTGTGCGGCGACTCGACCGTCAGCTCGACGATCACCGTCACCAAGGCTCCGCCTCCGACGATCAACCCGATCGCGGATCAGAACAACGTCACCGCTAACAACCTCGTCACGCTCAGCGCCACGAGCGCGTCGAACCCGACACCCACGTGGGCGTGGGCGCAGACGGCGGGCCCGGTGATCCCGGCAACGGCACTGAGCCAGACCCCCGCGGCGACCTCACCGTCCGGGACGTCGACCCTGAAGTTCACGCCGACGGCGGCGGGGACCTACACCTACACGGTGACGGCGACCAACGCCAACGGCACGTCGTCGGCGACCACGGTCAACGTCGTCGTCGCCCCGTTCGTCCCGACCAACATCACCCTCAACAACGTCTATCGGACGGGCAAGCAGCGGCTAGTCATCACGGCGACCTCGACCGACGGGACCGTCGCCTCGATGCGGCTGATGCCCTACCTCACCGAGGCGGGGACGACGTTCGATCCAGCCACCTTGGGGGCGGCGAACCTCACGGTCTCCCCCATTGCTGCGGGATCGTTCACCCTCACCGCCGTCGGGGTGCCACCGCCGGCGTGCAACCTGGGGGGCACCTACGCCACACCGTGTGCGCAGCAGCCGCTGACGGTCAGGTCCGTCGATGGGAACGGCGTCGTGATCGGGACCAGCCCGCCGTCTAGGCTCAACAGGATCACCCTGTAGGCGACCGGGGCGGCCCGGGGACGACACCGGTCCCCGGACCGCACCCGCCGCTTCACGTGAGGGCCCGGACCGCATCCTGCGGTCGGGGCCCTCTCGACGTCGCCCTGGGCGATCGCACCACGAGCAGACACGCTCCAAGAGGCCATCAGGGTTCCCTCACGGTTGTCTCACGGTTCTCTCAAGGTTTTCTCAAGGTCTGTCCAGTTACGTGGGCCCGTCCGGCGACGACTCGTCGTCGGGGAACCCACGTAAAGGTGCGTCATGGCTCGATCTCCAGGCAGGATCCTCACCTCGCGGCGTCGGCGGTCACGCCACGTCGCCTCCGTCTCGGCAGCAGTCCTCGCAGGCGGGTTGCTCGTGCAGCTCCCCGCGGCGAGCGCGCTCGCGGCCGGCACCGTCGGCAGCGGGTTCACCGTGACCACGGGTGACCTGTCCTTCATCCTCAAGCAGATCAAGATCGCCGAGCGGCACACGATGACCCGCTCGGCGACCGACCCCTGCGGCACGCTGCTCAACAAGCCGGGTGACAACATCCCCGACGTCGAGCAGGTGCCCAACATCCTCACGTCGTACGGCCTCCGGACGGTGGACGGGACCTGCAACAACCTCAAGACCGGCAACGAGACCTTCGCCGCCGCCGACGTCGGGTTCCCCCGCCTGACCCCGGCGGCGCACCGCGACGCCGAGCCGATCACGCCGGCCTTCCCCGTGGGCCCTCCGGGACCGACGTCCTACAAGCAGAAGCTGGCGGGCAACGTCGTCATCGACTCCGAGCCCCGCGTCATCAGCAACCTGATCGTCGACCAGACCTCGACGAACCCGGCGGCAGTCGCGGCGGCCGGCCACCAGGTGCGCTCCCAGAGCGGCGGGGCGTCCACGGCCGTCCCGTGCACGACCGACCCCCAGCTCGACGCCGTACCAGCAGTCGACGGGGTGCCGGTGAACTGCACGCCGTCGCACCAGACCCTCTTCATCCCCAACGTCACCACCGACGTGGGCCTCTCTCCGCCGTACAACAGCATGTTCACCTTCTTCGGGCAGTTCTTCGACCACGGGGTCGACCAGACCGTCAAGAGCCGCGGCACGGTCTTCGTGCCCCTCAAGGGCGACGACCCGCTCATCGCCGGCCCGGACCACATCGTCGGCACCGCCGACGACCTGCCGGCCAGCCGGCGCTTCATGGTGCTCACCCGCGCAGGTAACCAGCCCGGAGCAGACGGGCAGGTCGGCACGGCTGACGACATCACGGACGCGACGAACACCGACACCCCGTGGGTCGACCAGAGCCAGACCTACAGCTCCCACGCCTCCCACCAGGTCTTCCTGCGCGAGTACGCCGCGGACGCCGCGGGCCACCCCCTCTCCACCGGCCGGCTCCTGGGCGGTCTGGCAGCCGGTCAGACCTACCCCGGGTCTCCCGACGGGCGTACGGGTATCTCCACGTGGGCCTCGGTCAAGGACCAGTCGGCGCGTCTGCTCGGCCTGGGGCTGGCCGACAAGGACGTCACCGACATCCCGATGATCGCGGCCGACCCCTACGGCAAGTTCGTACCGGGCCCCGCTCGCGGTCTCCCCCAGTACGTGACGACCAGCGGGCTGGTGGAGGGCGACCTCGCCAACCCCGTTCCGGTGCCGGCGGATGTCGTGCACTTCAACGTGCCCTTCCTCACCGACATCGCGAACAACGCCGACCCGAGCCCCCAGGACACCGACCACAACCCGGCCACGCCCCGGGTCGTGCCGACCCCCGACGAGGACACCGCCCCGTCGGCCGACTTCGCGAACCAGCCGGCGGGCACCTACGACGACGAGATGCTGAACTCGCACTTCACCTGTGGTGACGGGCGGTGCAACGAGAACATCGCGCTCTCGACCATCCACCAGGTGTTCCACTCAGAGCACGACCGCCTCGTCGCCGACATCGACGCCACCCTCAGGGGCGACACCTCGGCCAACGGCGTTGCCGCCCTGGCCAAGTGGCAGGACGCCACGACCGGATCGGGCTACACGTACGGCGAGCGCCTCTTCCAGGCCGCCCGGTTCGTCACCGAGATGGAGTACCAGCACACCGTCTTCGAGGAGTTCGGCCGGAAGATGCAGCCGCTGATCCGGCTGTTCCACGTCTACACGCCCGACACCAACCCGGCAGTGAGGGCCGAGTTCGCCCACGCCGTCTACCGGTTCGGCCACTCCATGCTCGACGACACGGTCGCGCGGACGAACGTCACCACGCAACCCGACGGCTCCGTCGTGAAGGACGACAACTCCCTCTCGTTGCTCGGCGCCTTCCTCAACCCCCCGTCCTACTTCGCCGGCGGCAACGCCGGGGTGCTCACCCCGGAGGCGGCTGCAGGCAGCATCGTGATGGGCTCCTCGAGCCAGGTGGGCAACGAGCTCGACGAGTTCGTCACCGAGACCCTGCGCAACAACCTGCTGGGCCTGCCCCTCGACCTCGCCACGCTCAACATCGCCAGGGCGCGCGACACCGGTGTTCCCCGGCTCAATGAGGTGCGCCGAGGGATCTTCGCCCAGACCGGTGACGGCCAGCTGACCCCGTACACGAGCTGGAGCGACTTCGGCCAGCACCTCAAGCACCCTGAGTCGCTGATCAACTTCGTGGCGGCCTACGG
>Ga0123337_10003813_pt1 | contig 15740 bp, 12 predicted proteins | sample frozenSSSSmetaG_FD_89792 | JGI IMG/M metagenome (GOLD analysis project Ga0123337, IMG submission 89792) | Glacier valley bacterial and archeal communities from Borup Fiord, Nunavut, Canada, to study Microbial Dark Matter (Phase II) -... | ecosystem: Environmental > Aquatic > Freshwater > Ice >... | reverse complement strand
TTATTAGTAGGCATCACGACTCTTGTTGTGCTGCTCGTCGGCCTCGGACTATACGATGCCCTGGTTTATAATAAAAAATCCGAGCCAGAACCATTTGTACAAACAGAGGTACAGCCTCCGGCAGACACTGCTAAAGTGGATTCACTCATACAACCAACGATTGATACAACTGCTAAAATAGAAACTCCGGTGGTTGCCGCTGATGGCATCAATTTCAGAATCATCATCAAAAATTATGCAGCTTCAATGGCAGCACAAAAAGCTTATGACCGGCTGACTTACTATGGGCATAAGCTTGAATTGATAAAAGTTGATTCTTTTAAATACGAATTGGCCATGCCATTTAAAACGCCTTTGTCGGATACACTAAGGGCAAGAGATTCTTTGCGCAGATTTTTTGGAGGCAAGCCTTATGTAAAACTTTAACCCGTTGATCATTACCAGCCCGAAGCGCTTTGATCAGTTATGAATAAAATACCATTTCAACGATTCGTCCTTTCATACTGGTTAGTGGTTTTTATTGATTTGTTGGCATTAATAATTGGGTTACACTGGTTGCATTCTATTGTAAAACCTTTATTGATGCCCGCTTTGATGCTGCTCTTGGTAAATTCAACGGATGCTTGTTTCAATCGGAGATCACTGGTTCTTGCAGGCTTATTTTTCTCATGGCTGGGTGATGTCTTCCTATTGCTTGAATCCCGTTATCCGATACTTTTTATTGCAGGTCTCGCCAGTTTCCTAATCACACATCTTTGTTATGTTGTTTATTTTCTTTCAGTCAAATCCTCTGCTGATTCCCTGTTAAAAAAACAACCTGTTTATATTTTATTTATCCTGGGTTATGGTGCAGGATTGGTTTGGATACTCTTTCCATCTTTGGGTGATTTAAAAATACCGGTAATATTATATGCTGCAGTAATTTCCACCATGCTATTGTCCAGCCTGCATATTTCCAGAAAAGTGACAGCTCCGGCCAACAGCTATTTTGTAGCAGGCGCACTGCTGTTTGTGCTATCGGATTCCCTATTGGCCATCAATAAATTCTATCAGCCATTCGCTTCTGCAGGCATGTTAATCATGCTTACTTATTGTGCGGCACAATTTTTTATCGTAACAGGATTTATCAGGAAAAGATAGTGACCGGCAATGAATGAATCAAAGTTCTCAAATGGAGGGTTGAGTCTCTTGATTTTTAAATGAAATGAATATAATCCGGGTGCAAAAACTTATACGAGGATTTTGACCAATTGCCTACAATTATTTTATCTCGCATTTAGTTTTTGAGCACGCCTTTCCAACTTCGCAAAAGCTACAAACAACCAAAATATTTTGCGCAAATTTCTGACTCACACTGGACACAATCCCATTTACTTCAATAGACAGCAATGAGTCGTAACTTTCTTTTGAGATCACTTTAATATCGTTATTAATTCCCAGGCCTACCTTCACCACATATTGCAAAAAGTTAACAGAATTATCTTTTACCGCTACCATTTTACACGATTTACCGGCATCCACATCAGCCAGCGTTTTCTTAAAGGCAATCTTTATTTCACCTTTGGCATTTGGTATAATATCTCCGTGGGGATCAAACTCAGGAAAGTCAAGCAATTCATCGAGCTTGTCCACTAGTTTTTGCGATTGGATATGTTCCAACTGTTCCGCCACTTCATGCACTTCATCCCAGGTGAATCCCAATTTTTTATATAAAAAAGTTTCCCATAACCGATGCTTTCTTACTATTTCAACAGCATGTTTTCTACCTGGCGTTGTCAAAGTGATCTTACCATATTTTTGATAATCCACCAGCTCTTTATCCTTTAACTTTTTCAGCATATCCGTGGCTGTGGCAGGTTTTACATTTAATGCAGTCGCCAATTCATTCGTACCAGCGGCAGGTCTGTCTTCGTTTTCCATTGTTATTTGCAACAATGCTTTTAAATAATTTTCTTCTGTAAAGGATAGCATCCCGCAAAAGTAATTGATTTTTGAAACTTAATTTGTTAGACTAACCTAACTTTTATATTTTTGTTTGTATAACAATCATAACAATGAAATTATTTCACCGTATTTTTTTCGCTTCCTGCTTCACTTTCATATCAACAGGAGTTGCAGTTGCACAGAACGGGCGTATTACAGGAACCGTTTATGCAGATAGCAAACCTTTACAGTCAGTTAATATTATAGTTTCAGGAACAAAAAACGGAACCATTACAGACAGCCTTGGTAATTTTTTATTGACGGGTATGGAGCCAGGTAATTACACTTTGAAGGCGTCCCAGGTCGGTTACCAGGAATTAGTGAAAAAAATCAGTTTGCAACAAGATCAACAGGTCACAGTAAAACTAGAACTTATAAAAAAGTTGTCCCAAATGGATGAGGTGGTTGTTACCGGCACTTTAAAAGAAGTAAGACGAATTGAGAGTCCGGTTCCCGTGGAAGTGTACAGTCCGGCTTTTTTTAGAAAGAACCCTACTCCCAATATATTTGAAGCATTGCAAAATGTGAACGGAGTAAGACCGCAATTGAATTGCAATGTTTGTAATACCGGCGACATCCATATCAACGGATTGGAAGGGCCATACACCATGGTATTGATTGATGGAATGCCGATTGTAAGCAGCCTTGCCACGGTATATGGTTTATCGGGTATCCCCAACAGTTTGGTAGAAAGGATTGAAATTGTAAAAGGACCGGCCTCTTCCCTTTATGGCAGCGAGGCTGTTGGAGGATTAATCAATATCATAACAAAAAAAACAACGAATGCGCCTTCTATAGCGGTTGATGTAATGGCTACCAGTTGGCAGGAGATGAATGTAGACCTTGGGTTTAAATTAAATGCCGGCAAAAAAATTACCGGCCTCACCGGGGTTAATTATTTCAAGTATGGCAATATCATTGATCATAATAACGACCAGTTTACCGATGTTACGCTGCAGGAAAGAATTTCCGTTTTCCAGAAATGGAATTTTCTAAGACGCAACAACCGGCAGGCCGGTATTGCAGCCAGGTTTTTTAATGAATACCGCTGGGGCGGAGATGTCCGCTACACAAAAGCCTACAGAGGTGGCGATAGTTTGTATGGCGAAAGCATTTACACAAAGCGGTGGGAACTGATGGGCAACTACCAGTTACCCCTAAAGGAAAAACTTATGGCATCTTTTTCCTTTAACCAACATGACCAGGATAGCCGCTATGGCACCACTTCTTACATTGCTAAACAGCAGATCAGTTTTGCGCAACTTACCTGGGATAAATCGATTGCGAAACACGACCTGCTTGCTGGCGTAGCATTGAGGTACACTTTTTATGATGACAACACCACGGCTACTGCTACCCGTGATACCATCAATCAACAAAACATGGCAGATAAGATCTGGCTGCCGGGCATCTTTATGCAGGATGAGATTTCACTTGCTGCCAGTCATAAATTATTATTGGGTTTCCGATACGACCATAACCCGGTGCATGGCAATATTTACACTCCCCGCATTGCTTACAAATGGAGCATCAACGATAACAATATCATCCGGCTAAATGCAGGCACCGGCTTTAGAGTAGTGAACTTGTTTACAGAAGACCATGCGGCACTTACAGGTGCCCGGTATGTGGAAGTGAAAAGCGAATTGAAGCCCGAAAAAAGTTACAATGTAAACCTGAACTATATTAAAAAAATTCAAAGTAGCAATGCCATCTATGGACTGGAATTAACAGGTTGGTACACCTATTTCAACAATCGCATCATAGCAGATTATGATACAGATCCTAATAAAATCATTTACGATAATTTAAACGGATTTGCAGAAAGCAAGGGCATAAGTAGCAACATAGATATTGCATTTACGAACGGGTTGAAGTTGCTGGCTGGCGCTACTTTCATGAATGTAGCAACAGTAGAAAATGGAAAAAGAGCGCCGCAGATATTGACCGAAAAATTTTCCGGCACCTGGGCGATTTCCTATAAAATAAAGAAACTGTACCTAGGGATAGATTATACCGGAAATTTGTATGGCCCGATGCGCCTTCCGTTGCTGGGTCAATTGGATCCCAGGCAGGCCTACTCGCCTACCTGGAGCATTCAAAACATACAATTTACTTATAACCGCTGGAAGAAAATAGAATGCTATGCAGGCATAAAAAACCTCTTGAACTGGACACCGAATAAAGGCAATCCATTCATCATCGCCAGAAGCCATGACCCATTTGACAAAACTGTAAATTATGGCACTGATGGCAAAGTACTGGCAACTCCTTCTAATCCATTTGCACTTACATTTGACCCTTCCTATGTATATGCGCCCAACCAGGGAATAAGGGGATTTGTTGGGATCAGGGTAACAATAAAATAAACGCACGACAACAACTAAGATCAACTAACATAATAAAAACCGCCCCTAAAACTTTCGTTATAGGGACGGCAGGTATCTTTCTTATTTCCAGCAGAAGAGACAGGTTATTCTCTTATAAAATCAGCATAAGAATATTCAATTTGATGCGTCAATGCTGAGTAAACTGTTCCACTATTCTGTTTATTGCACCATGGTTTTACCGGTGTATAGTTTGTTGTTAGCGTCAAGCACATTCACCAGGTACATTCCTTTTTGACCCGGCGCTTTTATTTTATACAAGCTTGTTTCTTTGGTTAGTACGATTCTTTGAGTACTCATCTTTTTTCCATCGATACTAAAAAGCTCAATGGATCCATTACCAGGAATTGCACCGGTAGCCTGCACATAAATATAATTTCCAACAACATATTGCCTTATAGACAAGGCCTGTTGGCCACCTAATTTTACCTGGATGGTTTTATAAATATTGGTCTGACCATCTTTATCGGTTTGTGAGATTCTATAGTAGCCGTTGCTATTGGGATAGCTATCTGTGAAGGAATAGTTTTGCTCCGTTGATCCAATTACCTTAATTGTACTAACAGTAACAAGTTTTTCAAACGCTCTGCCATTTATACTTTTCTCGATGGTAAAAAAGCCATTGTTGATTTCGTTGGCAGTAGCCCACTCCAGCAGTACATTCTTTTGAACAGGCTTTCCACGGAAGTAAAGCCAGCTTACAGGAAGGGGTCTGCAATCGCCAAAAGGTGATTGCACATTAATAGAGGCAGTGCTGCTTAACGCTCCTCCCGTAGTAAGTGCTCTTCCATTTATTGCCACACCGGTTGCCAGGTTAATTGCCCCGTTATTACAAACAATTGTTCCATTAAAATTAGAATAGTCGTTTATACCCACAGCACCATCCACTACCCAATAGACATTAATTGCCTGTGCGCCATTAATCAGTAAAACTTTAGAAAAAGTGCTGGTTGATAGCGCACCTTTTAATTTAATAACAAATACTGCATTGGCATTGCCTTCCGCATTCAGATATAGTGAATCTTTAAAATCGGCGGCGCCATTCATTAAATAAGTATGCGGTGTCAATACCAGGTTTCGTCCAAACTGGGCTGGATACAACAACTCAATATCATGAGGTAGCGTGTTTAAATAATTATATGCCACAAGCAAGTCGTTCGCTGCCGCAGCCGTTGATCCATCAGGAATTGGGTGAATGGTTCCTTTTACCAGCAAAGGGTCAAAACCTCCGGTTAACCCTACATTGGTGCCCACATCTCCGGTGATATTTGAAACACCACTGTTAACCACTGAACCATTGCCTGAAAAGATTGCATAACATCCGGCGGTACCCAGGTTTGGGGCAATCGGCCCTGTTAGTTGAATCTTTCCACAACCCGGTGGTGTGTAGGCCAATACGCCATCAATCGCAACAGCGCCTGCAATAGACAGCGCCCTGCCCTCAAGTGTATCATTTACATTCATTCCGATGGCCCCATTGTGCGCAACAATAGTACCCCTCATAAAAGTTTCAGAAGCCATACTTACAGCCCCTTCCACTTTCCAGAAAACATTACATGCCTGGGCTCCGTTGATTACTCTAATTTTTGACGCCTGATTGGTGGAAAATGTACCATTAATCTGGAAAATAAATACTGCACCCGAATTTCCCTGTGCATCCAAAATAAGTTCTCCACTCAATACGGAGGGTGCACCAATTGAGTAAACACCTGGAGTAAATGTGGCACCATTTCCCAATAGTGGAGCAGGAAAAAACATGGGTATTGCACTATTGAGTTGATTGTAGGCCAACAGCAAATCAGCCGCAGCCTGTGCGCTTGCGCCGTCACCGTCGTGCATTACGCCATTCACATTACCAAAGTTTGTGCTCGAGCCACTATTAGAACCTACATTACCTGTAAGCTGTGAAATACCGGTATTTGTTACAGCCCCTACGGTAGTAAAGAGTACAAAATCTCCTGCGGTTCCTAAAACAGGGGCCTGTGCAAAACCTGCCAGTGAGGAAATGAATGATGCAACAGCTGCCGTAATATAGAGTAAACGTTTTTTCATTTAATTGAGTTTATAATGTGATTGATTTGAACCCGGCAAAGGTGTACTTGTTTAAACTGGTAACTGTTACACAAAAAAGTTGAATGATTACATAATTCACTTATTGAAATAAGGTTTGAGCAGGTTTTAATTATTTGCCTATCAATCAATATTGCCAATACTAAAGGGAGGAAACAGGTTGTAGAGGAACTTATAGATTAGAAACTAAATGTTGGGAAAGCCGCTGCAATGCAACGCTTAGACAGTGAAGTTTGTCTTATAATAAATTGTTATGAAGTCTTTCCTATCTTTAACCTGCATCGTCACGTTGTTTATGTTTGCAACCTGCAAAAAAGAGGCGGCCACGCCTGGTAAGGAATATATTCCTGTAAACCAATGCCAGTCTTATTACGCTGATTCTATTACCTGTTGTTTGGATTCTGTTTTACAGGATTCCCGCTGCCCCGTAAATGCTATTTGCGTCTGGCAGGGAATTGCAGTTGCACGGTTTAAGGTGAAGGCCCCAGGTACAGCTCACACAATCACTTTGGCTACCTGGAAATTCCAGTCTTATCTAAAGGACACCACTGTATCAGGATTTAAAATTGAGTTTGTGAATCTAAATGGTCAAAACAATGCAACGAAGCCTTTTGGTTATAATGATTATGTGGCGGAAGTGAAAGTTACGAGGCAATAGCGAACGCCCCGGTCGGTAACCGCAGGTCAGACCGGGATCGTTTACCTCAATGCCTGCCTGCCCTGCCTGCAATACGGTCCTTTTGTGTAAATTATTTGGTTGGGATGATTAAGCCGGTCTGACCTGCGGTACCGACCGGGATGCCTAACTGCCGTACCGACCGGGACGCCTAACTGCGGTATGGCATGGGATACTCAGCTTCCATATCGACAGAGATTTGCACTAACACTTTTCAAGTGCCTGCAAGATATCTCCTAAAATATCATCGACGTATTCCAGCCCAACAGAAATGCGGATAAGCCCCGGTGTAATATCAGTTGCCAGCCTTTCTTCTTCTGTTAATTTTGCGTGGGTTGTACTTGCCGGGTGTGAGGCAATACTTCTTGTGTCGCCAAGGTTGGCTGTTAGAGAAAGCATTTTCAAACTGTTTAAAAAGATGCGACCAGTTTCCATTCCGCCAGCTAAATTGAAACATACAATACCGCCGCCGTTTTTCATTTGGCGTCTGGCAATTGCATGTTGTGGATGACTTGGCAAAAACGGATATTTTACAGAACTTATTTTAGGATGATGCTCCAATTTTTGAGCAATGTTCAACGCATTTTTTGCATGGCGTTCCATACGCACATCCAGGGTTTCCAAGCTCTTGCTTAAAACCCACGCATTAAAGGGCGACATGGCAGGGCCTGTGCTACGACAGAACGCATAAATCTCATTCACCAATTCTTTTTTTCCAACCACAACACCGCCTAAAACACGCCCCTGTCCGTCAATCCATTTGGTGGCGGAATGCACTACCAGGTGTGCACCAAAATCAATAGGGCGCTGGTTTACCGGTGTGGCGAAACAATTGTCTACGTTTAAAATCAGGTTATGCTTTTTCGCCAGCGCTCCCATCATTTCCAGATCGATGATTGCAAGGCCCGGATTGGTAGGCGTTTCAATATAGATCATTTTTGTATTGGGGCGAATGGCAGCTTCCCAATCTTCCGGCCGACCATCTGCACTTATATAGCTAAACTCGATTCCGTAATTGGGTAAGTATTTTTTGATGACGGTATGTGTGCTGCCAAAGATGGAATTGCAGGCCAACAAATGATCGCCTTTTTTTAGGAGGGCCATAAAGGATGCAAACACCGCACTCATGCCGGATGAGGTTGCATAGCCTGCTTCGGCGCCTTCGAGTGCAACCATTTTATCGGTAAATTCTTTTACGCCCGGGTTGCTAAAACGACTGTAAATATTATCATCACTTTCGTCTGCAAAGGCGGCACGCATTTCTTCAGCATCATCAAAACAAAAACTGCTGGTCAGAAACATCGGTGTGGAATGTTCCATCTCATTGGTGCGTTCTGTTTGTATGCGAATGGCTTGTGTAATTGGGTTCATAAAAAAAGCCCCAACACTACCCTTCCCCAAAGGGGAAGGAGCTTGATTTGGGTTTATTTAGTTTGTGAGAAATTGTCTTTTTTTTGACGAAACGTAATGAAAGTTCGATATAATATTATTGTACAAGAGCCGATAGCTATCGGATGAAGCTTAATAGTTATTCTATCGCCTGGTAAATAATGCTTAATACCGGCACAAAAAAAACTTTCACTTTAATACATACTCTACAAATAACTCCCCTTTAGGGGACGGGGGTTAGGCGTTGGGGGCTACTGCTCCATTCACCTTTACTTCCCAGGTTAAATTGGTTCCTCCCCTTCTCAAGGTTTCTGCTACTGAACAATATTTATTCATCGACAACTCGCAGGCTCTGTATGCCTTATCATAATCTATTTTGCCAGTGAGTTCAAATATGATTTTTACGTTTTCCCAAAGAGAGGGCTCTTTGCCATTTTCTCTTTCCCCTTCTACTTTCATTGAAAAATTTTCGATGATTTGGCGCTGCTTTTTTAGAATCATCACAATATCAATTCCGCTGCAACCACCCATTCCCATTAACAAAACCTGCATTGGGCGGATGCCATAATTGATACCACCACTTTCGGGGCTGGTGTCCATCTTTAATGTGTGCCCATTGGCATCCACTGCTTCAAAACCAAAATCACCGTCTTTTCTGTTTAGACTTATTTCTATCATTTCTCAATATTTTTACAAATATAATTCCTGCAAGCCTTTACTTTGCATTTTTTACATGTATACTTACTGAATGAACTTTTTTCATTATCCACATCAAATAAAACTGGAAGGCGGCGGCATACTGCCTGAGCTAACCGTTGCCTATACTACTTATGGTAAAATGAATGCCAATAAGAGTAATGTGATCTGGATTTGCCACGCATTGACGGCCAATTCGGATGCGGCAGAATGGTGGGACGGCGTGGTAGGTAAAAATCATGTAATTGATCCGGACAAATATTTTATTGTATGTGCCAATATACTGGGATCCTGTTATGGCACTACCGGACCGTTAAGTATTAACCCTACTACCGGCGAACCTTATTACAGTACCTTTCCGCTGATTACAATCAGAGATATGGTGAAAGCTCATATCCTTTTGCGTAAGCACCTTGAAATAGAAAAAATATTTTTGCTTATGGGCGGCAGCATGGGCGGCTACCAGGCCATGGAATGGTGTCTTACCGAGAATGAGGTAATCAACCGATTGCTATTACTGGCTACTTCGCCTACTGAAAGCGCCTGGGGTATTGCAACACATACGGCGCAGCGATTGTCTATAGAAGCTGATTGCACCTGGCAGGCTCCTTCACCGGATGCAGGGGCAAAAGGACTGAAGGCCGCAAGGGCAATTGGCATGCTCACTTATCGCAATTACGGCATTATGGTGCAGCAGCAAACCGATCCTGATTTTGAAAAACTGGACAACTACAAAGCTACTTCCTATATCAATTACCAGGGCGATAAACTGGTGCAACGTTTTAATGCCCGCAGTTACTGGCTACTTACCAAGAGCATGGACAGTCACCACCTGGCGAGAGGACGTGGCGGCAACCTGGAAGAAGTATTGAAAGACATTACTCAAAAAACACTGATCATTGGTATTAGCAGCGATATTCTTTGTCCGCTGGCAGAACAGGAATTTTTAACGCATCATATTGCCAAAGCAAGGCTGGTTGTGATTGATTCGGATTATGGTCATGATGGTTTTATGGTGGAGTCTGAAATTATTTCGCAGTATTTGGCGGAGTGGCTGGATGATGCGCCGGTGACTTTCTCCTAAGCAAAATTGTGGTTGGACCATTTATCCGAAATCCTTTTTACAATGTCTATTTTTTTCCAAAATAGTTCCAGACAATTTTGGTAAAATAGTTTTGGTAATAGCTTGTAAAATAGCTGTATCGTATATTATCCCGTCTGTTTATATTGCACCATAAAAATCATTACGAAAAGGCAAAGGTTTAGCAAAAAATAAGTTAGTCCAATTAATCTTCCATAGCTTGTCAGCACGCTGTTTTTATTTATCCTCATTGATTTGGCAAATGTTTTATTATCAAAAAAGAATGTAGCCAAACCCATTGCAAGTAGATATGCAACCAATAAAACGATTACGACTGAATTATCAAATATTGCTACTTTGTTGTTTGTCAACGGAAAGATGCAAAGCAATACCTGTAAAATATGAAGCGTGATATTTACCTTAATGAAAAGCCTGGCATTTGACAACTGAAATGAATTTCGGTTACTAGTCAAACTTTCACAAGTTTTGTATGCGATGTAAAATATTTTAGCCTTCACTTTATCCTCCTTATTGTTTCAAAAAGTCTTCCAGTGGTTCATCAAAATCTGCATTCATTTTAAACATTCCTTTTGCGCTACCAAATTTTGGTTTATGGATAGAGGTTTGCTTACTTTCTTTCATTGATTTATTTAAAAGAAAATCTATAAAGTCAGCAACTTCCGACTTTAAATTTTCAGGCAGATTCACCAGCTTGTTGTAAAGTATTATATTTTCCATCGTTTAGACTATAAACAAATTTAATAAAAATGTTGGCAGATTTCGCACCTGGTGATTTAAGCCAATTAATTGAATCACTCAATCTAAGCAAAATAACATTTAGCCCCGATCGCATTTAACGGTGTAATAGTGGCAATAAAAAAGCGGCCTTAAAATCTAAAGCCGCTTTTTAATCTAATATATCTCTGCAAAACACTTTTGTACTGTCCAGGTTTGTCCACATTGTTTGAATGCTTCTGCCATTTTTTGTTGAATATTCGTAAACCATTATTGTATCGCCAAGGGTTGTCGGATTAAACCAATCTAATGTTTCGCCATAGGGTATTTTAGCATTCCAATTTTTTGTTGGTAGCTTCTCCGATGAGAATTCGTGACGTGACAAAATCCCTCTCAGTTCATCCGGACAAGTTTCAAATTGCAACCAAATTGCGTAGTCAATTTTAGGAACAACCTGGTCTTGATAGTTTAAAATATGAACGCAGTTGAATCTTCTTTGGTCGAAAAGTGCATCATAAATCTCATCCCCGGTTCTTGGTTTTAAAGTATCCGCAACTTTGGCGTATGATTTTGTTACGAACTTATAGCCTGTCCAACCGGCCACAACCAGAAACAAAATGAAACAAAGTAAAGAAGTAAGTTTAAGCCTTTGATTCCTTTTTATCAAACCAAAAACCAACGTAAGGCAAAAAACAAAAAATAAAATGCCTGTAATAATTATCAACGCAATCATTTCTTTCATTATACTGTTCATTTCTGTTATACCATAATTTAAACACTCCTTATACAAATAAAAAAGCGACTTTACAATCTAAAGCCGCTTTTTTAGGTGAAATCATTTTAACTGTGCAATGTGAAACAGTTCGTACCAATCTTCGTGCGATAACTTTATGTCAGCCGCTGTTGCAGCGGTTTTAATTCTTTCTTCGTTGAGCGACCCGATGATTGGCAGGGTGCCCAATTGCATTAACCAGGCCACTGCCGTTTGTTCTACATTGGCATTGTGCTTTACAGCTATCTCAGATAATTTAGATCTTAATAACTCTGATTTAGGATCCAATCCGTTCAAGATTTTACCACCGGCTAATGGAGCCCAGGCCAATGGTTTGCTGTAGCGTTGTTTGATAAAATCTACACGACCATCTTCAATAGCGGAGATGTTGAGCAAACTCAATTCTACATGATTGGTTACAATCGGCACAGTTAAATAAGAAGCCAGTTGCTGGTGCTGGAAAACGCTAAAATTGGACACTCCAATACTTTTTATTTTACCCTGCTTTACCAATAACATCAATGCTTTTGCCGTGGATTCCAGGTCGCTTAAATGATCGAAGTGATGCAACAGGTAAACATCCAGGTAATCGGTTCTAAGATTCTTCAGCGAACTATTAACACTGCTGGTAATATGCTCTGCTGAAGTATTGTAAAAGGTAAATCCCTTTGCGGATTTGCAGATACCGCCCTTACTAAACAGCACCACATCTTCTCTTTTAAAAGACTTGCTTTTTAGTACTTCTCCAAAATATTTTTCAATGGAAAAATCTCCATAAATATCTGCGTGATCAAATGTATTGATCCCCAGCTCAAGACAAAGATTTACCGTTTTTTCAATTTTGTCAACCGTTTCGATGCCACGATCTTTCCAGCGCCAAAAACCATAAATTGCCTCAGAAACTTTTGGGCCGGAATCGCTTAAGTATACATTTTTCATGTTGCTATTTTTTTAACCAGTCAGAATTTACCGGTTGATAAAGGCCTGCAATTTACTAAAATTGAGAGGCAAAATCAGCAACACTAAAAATAAAAAAAGGCGATATAGAAATACCGCCACTAACGATCACTTGCTATTTAAACCTAAAACAGACGCCACGGATGGATTCGAACCATCGTAAAAAGTTTTGCAGACTTTAACCTAAACCGCTCGGCCACGTGGCTGTGTTCATTTTTATTACTTTGCCAACTTTTTTTGGAAGGCATCCTTTTGCTAATAATTTTTACTTTTTTTGAGCACTATTCGTCCTTAAATCAAAATTTTGAAAATAAAACAAGCGCATGGTATGTATGCTCCTGTACTTATTGCCCGCTGCTAACTGCTGAAACAAATTCATGTAACCAACCTGGACATTGCTATGCTCACTCACCTGGTATTTTAATCCTGCAAAAAGACGGTTCTGATCAAAATAATTATTGACAATCTGTTTGCCAAAATTGATGTGCAATTCATCATTTACAACAAAGGATACAGTTTTGGGAACAATGCCTTTTTTACTCAACGGCACATCATACCAGATATTGTAGCGTACCCGGAAATTGAAATTACTTCCCGTTGCCAGCGTAGAGTCATTTAAAATCTTTCTTCTGAAGCGTTCCTCCAGTCTAAACCACTGCATCATTCTTTTCTTACCATATTTAGTATGCCATTGCACCTGCTGCCATGGGCGGTGTTCGGGTTGTGTTATTTTCTTGTGGGCATCTGCAGGGTATATACTGATGAAAGCATAACCGGCAGTTAATTTGGTAGCATCGGTTAAATAATAAGTTAACCCAAGACGTACAATACTCTGCGAAAAATTATCTACAAAGTTTTCTTTAGTCCGCAGGTGTAAATCGGTCCATAGACCAAACTTGTTACTCAACCTGGTTTGATTCAAATATCCTAGCCATACCTGGTTTACCTTTTCAGTAGACTTGTTGGTTTGTGCATTAGATGTCAATACCATCAAAAGCAACACAATGCTACATACAATACTTTTTTTCATTTATATCCATTTTGTTTTTAAAACCTAATGTTGCAAAAATAAAGCACCGGGTTTTAAAACCACCGTCTTTCAGGCTGTATCATTCCACATAAAAGAACGCATTTCATTCATCACTTTAAATTTTCCAACCCAAAATATATAGTCCCATCAATAATGCCTGTATAAATCTTAATCTCTTAAAAAGAGTACCTCAAGGTTACCCCATAGGTTAGTTGGTCTCCCAGCACCGCACCATAATGTCCGGCATTACCACCTGCTGGTAACAATTGCTCGTAGTAATCTTTGTTTAGTAAATTACGTGTCCATATAAATGCTGACAAACCATTGTTTGATCTGAATCCAAGCCTTCCATTTACCAGCACATAACCATCGATGTTTAAATAGGCGGATGGCGATGCGCTTGATGAGAAAGAAGAACGGTAGAAGCTTTCCAATGCCAGAAAGAACTTTCCTGGTTTTCCTAAGAATGCAGTTGCTGTTGTAAACTCACCTCCCAATGAACCGGCCCATTTTGAAATACCAGGAAGTTTTCCGCCTGAAATATCTTTGAATGCCACCTGCAAACCATCTTTTGTGGCACCGGTTTCTTCCAGTGGTAGCGGAGCATTCGTAAACTTAATATATTTGGCATCTGTGTATGCAATTGCGCCATAAAATGTAAAGTGCTGGTTCGCCTTTACGTTTGCGTCCAGTTCAAATCCTTTTACATTTACCTTTTCTGCATTGGCAATATAACCACGGTTTACACCTAACTGGGGCGATTGCACGTTTGTCTGGTAGTCTTTAATATCTGAATTGTGGAAGGTTAAGTTCAACGTAAAATTATCCATCGGAGTTGTTTTAATTCCACCCTGCAGATTCTTGACATATTCAGGTTTAATAACAGACAGCGACACATCTGCATCACCGTTAGCAAGCGTTGGTAATCCTGCAACGTTGACGCCAACTGGCTTAAAGCTGGTAGAATAGGTGGCAAAAGCATTGATACGTTTATTTGCTTTGTAAGCAACGGTTATCTGATAAGTAAGATTTGTTTCATCGGCATCTGCATCATATGCCTGGTCGCTGTACACTCCTCTATTTATAGCCAGTAATGCAGGATCAGTTGTTTGCAAACCACCATACGTTTTTCTGTTGTAACTCACCACTTTCTTATCATAGTTGAAACGAAGGCCTGGCAATACATGCAAACGATTGATAATCTCCCAATCAACGTTGGCAAATGCTGCTGCACTTTGAGATTTGATAGAGGCCTTGGTGGCAATGCCATATCCATCCAAAAGGCCCGGAGTTTTCCAATTACTACTGGTTGAACTTTGTGAAAAACGCCATTGATCCCGTCCGGATTCTTCTGTACCGGTAATCTTCACTTCCTGATCAATAAAAAATAAGCCTACAACACCACTTACCCGGGGTGAAAATTCTCCAGCATATCGAACCTCCTGCGACCAGTTTTTATGTTTTGCAGGATTTTGGGATTTTGCTAATGCCTGCAGGCCGGTAAAATCCCTGTCATTCGATGGATCCCAATTCCAATAACGCCATGCTGTGGTAGACGTTAATGTACCTCCCCCAATTTTGCTATCGACATTCAACGAAACACCACCTAAATCATTACCTGAATTCCATGGCACATCATGGTCAATTTTTCTGTCAAATGCATTCAGGCTTGGCAACTGGTAGTTAAGCGCTGCAATAATTGAATCAAATTGACGGTAACCAGCACGTTTTGTTTTTACAACACCTGCCACCACCTGGGCATAGCCATCCGGTCGCTGGGTTGAATTATCTCCACTTAATATAATGGTTGTTTTATCAGACGCTTTGTACAATAACTGCCCACGAAAGCCAAGGTTATTGATATCATTCGTTTTCTTAAGCGTACGCACATTGTCGACCAAACCATCACGCTGCGTACCGGAAAAAGAAAAACGAGCTGCCAGCTTCTTAGTTAATGCACCGGT
>Ga0123337_10003811_pt1 | contig 15744 bp, 12 predicted proteins | sample frozenSSSSmetaG_FD_89792 | JGI IMG/M metagenome (GOLD analysis project Ga0123337, IMG submission 89792) | Glacier valley bacterial and archeal communities from Borup Fiord, Nunavut, Canada, to study Microbial Dark Matter (Phase II) -... | ecosystem: Environmental > Aquatic > Freshwater > Ice >... | reverse complement strand
CGCCGCCTTCGGCCGGGCGCTCGCCGCGCTGGCCGTCACGGCCGCGGCCGCCACGTCCACCGCGACCGCCACGGTCGCCTCGCTCACCGCGCTCGGAACGATCGCCACCGCGCTCACCGCGATCGCGTCGCGGCTGTTCGCCCGCAACGGCGACCGGTGCCGCGAGCGCGATGCGCGGCGCGGGCGTCGGCTCGGGCTCGACGCCGAACAGCGACTTGACCCACGAAAAGAATCCGCCGCCAGCGGGCACCACCGGAGCCGCCGGAGCGGCAGGTCGCATGACCGGCAAGCGATTCGCGGCAGCGACCGGCATCGGCTGCAATGCCGCAACCGGAGCAGGCTGCGGGCGCTCGACCGGCATCGGCGCCGGCGTCTCGGGCAGGATGCCCTTGATGACCGGCTCCTGCTTGGCCTTGGTCTTCTCGCGGCGCGTGATGCCGACTTCCTCTTCCTGCTCGTCGACCATCGTGTAGCTGGCCTGCAGGTTCTCGAGGCGCGGATCGTCGTGGCGCAGACGTTCGAGCCGGTAGTTCGGGGTCTCGAGGTTCTTGTTCGGCACCAGCAGCACGGTGACGCGCTGCTTCAGCTCGATCTTGGTGATCTCGGTGCGCTTCTCGTTGAGGAGGAACGAGGTCACTTCCACCGGCACCTGCACATGCACGGCAGCGGTGTTGTCCTTCATCGACTCTTCCTGGACCATGCGCAGGATCTGCAGCGCGCTGGATTCGGTGTCGCGGATGTGACCGGTGCCGTTGCAGCGCGGGCAGGTGATGTGGCTGCCTTCGGAGAGCGCCGGGCGCAGGCGCTGGCGGCTCATTTCGAGCAGGCCGAACTTTGAGATCGACGAGAACTGGACGCGGGCCCGGTCGGAGCGCAGCGCATCGCGCAGCCGCGTCTCGACCTCGCGCCGGTTCTTCGACTCTTCCATGTCGATGAAGTCGACGACGATGAGGCCGCCGAGGTCGCGCAGGCGCATCTGGCGCGCGATCTCGTCGGCCGCTTCGAGGTTGGTGCGGGTCGCGGTTTCCTCGATGTCGGAGCCGCGCGTCGAGCGCGCCGAGTTGACGTCGACCGAGACCAGCGCCTCGGTGTGGTCGATGACGATCGCGCCGCCCGAAGGAAGGTTCACCGTGCGCGCGAACGCCGTCTCGATCTGGTGCTCGATCTGGAAACGCGAGAAGAGGGCCGCATCGTCCTTGTAGCGCTTGACCTTGTGTGCCGTCTCCGGCATTACGTGGGTCATGAACTGCTGCGCCTGGTCGTAGATGTCGTCGGTGTCGATCAGGATCTCGCCGACGTCGGCGGTGAAGTAGTCGCGGATCGCGCGGATCACGAGCGACGACTCCTGGTAGATCAGGAACGCACCCTTGGTCGCCTTGGCCGCGCCGTCGATGGCGGTCCAGAGCTTGAGCATGTAGTTCAGGTCCCACTGCAGCTCGGGCGCGGTGCGGCCGATGCCGGCGGTGCGGGCGATCAGGCTCATGCCCTTGGGATACTCGAGCTGGTCGAGGTTTTCCTTCAGCTCTTCACGGTCTTCGCCCTCGATCCGGCGCGAGACGCCGCCGCCGCGCGGGTTGTTGGGCATCAGCACCAGGTAGCGGCCAGCGAGCGAGACGAAGGTCGTCAGCGCCGCGCCCTTGTTGCCGCGCTCTTCCTTCTCGACCTGGACGAGCAGGTTGTCGCCGTCCTTGATCGCGTCTTGAATCCGCGCGGTGCGCGCGTCGGTGCCTTCGCGGAAGTAGTTCTTCGAGATTTCCTTGAACGGCAGGAAGCCGTGGCGGTCTTCGCCGTAGTCGACGAAGCAGGCCTCGAGCGAAGGCTCGACCCGCGTCACGACCGCCTTGTAGATATTGCCCTTGCGTTGCTCGCGACCTTCGATCTCGGTCTCGAAATCCATCAGCTTCTGGCCATCGACGATGGCCAGGCGACGCTCTTCGGGCTGCGTCGCGTTGATCAGCATGCGCTTCATGTGCACTCCTTCGGCGTCGCCGTTCTTCGGCGACGCTCAGTCGAGCCGCGCGGCTTCACCGCGACGGCAACAAGATGCACGAGAAACGAGAAGAACCGGAAGGAATCGCCCTGGACTGACGAATGAGCCGGCGCGGTCAGGCGACCGCGGGCTCCGCCAGCGTTGGCGCGAGCGATGCAGTGAGAAATGGGCTTGGAGGCAAGCTTGCGATCACTGGACGCAGGCCGCAGCGCGAAGAGCATGGAGGTGGCGTGAGGGGCCGCTGCCGTGCATTCGTCTACAGCCGGAAAACCTTGTCGTGGATTCTTTCTTGTCGCTCTGCCGTCGCGCTTCGGGGCCGCGGCGTCGCGTGGGGACGCTGCCTGCCCGGGCGACGCGACGTTGCATCACCGGTGGGCCGGAACTGGATCCGACCCCTCCCTTCGGCCGCGCGTCGCTTCGGTTCGCGACGCTAAACTCTGAAAAATCAACGACTTGCGGCGAAAGTGGAGAACCCCATTATAAGGGCCAAAGTCGCGCCCCAAGCGCCCGTTGCAGGCGCCGCCGCCGGGAAGCCCGATGCTCCGGCGCCGCTGCACGTGCAAAACGTCCGCATCGATGAAGGCTCGGCGGGCCAGCGGCTCGACAACTTCCTGGCCAAGATCCTGAAGGGGGTTCCGCGCACGCACCTTTATCGTGTGATCCGCTCGGGTGAGGTCCGCGTCAACAAGGGTCGCGCTGCAGCCGACACGCGGCTCGCGCTCGGCGACGACGTCCGGATTCCGCCAGTCCGGGTCGCCGATCGCAGCGACCGCCCCGAGGCACCCGGCCGCGAGTTCACGGTTGTTCACGAGGACGACCAGATCCTGTGCATCGACAAGCCGGCGGGCGTCGCGGTGCACGGCGGCAGCGGTGAGAGCTATGGCGTGATCGAGCAGCTGCGCCAGTCGCGGCCGGGCGTGTTCCTCGAGCTTGTCCATCGCCTCGACAAGGACACCTCGGGACTGCTTCTCCTCGCCAAGACGCGGAAGGCGCTCGTCGCCCTGCAGAACGATCTGCGCTCGCGCGCGCCAGAGCGCGCGTTCGGCAAGACCTATGCGGCGCTCGTCGTCGGCGCCTGGCCCGAGAAGCTCAAGGTCATCGACGTCGCCCTGCGCAAGGACCTGCAGAGCGACGGCAGCCGGCACGTGCGGGTCGTCGGCGACGACGACGAGCGCGGCCGGCGCTCGATCACGCTGGTGCGCGTTGCGACGCGGTTCGCCGACTTCAGCCTGCTCGACGTGACGCTGAAGACCGGCCGCACGCATCAGATCCGCGTACATCTCGCCGATGCTGGACACGGGATCGCCGGCGATCCGAAGTACGGCGACTTCGCCCTCAATCGCGCGCTCGCACGCGGAGTCCTCGTGCCGGGATGTCGCTTCGAGCGGATGTTCCTCCACGCGCGCAGGCTGCGCTTCGTGCATCCCGGGACAGAAGCGACGATCGAGCTGGAAGCACCGCTGCCTGTCGAGTGCACCCGACTGCTCGAGGTCCTCCCGGCGAAATAGCCCGGCCGCAGCGCTCGCGGCGCTTTCCTACGGGACTGACCGGCTCCGTCCTCGTTCGATCCTTCGATGCCCGCCTTTCAATACGGCACGGCGTCGAGTTGCGGAATATTCTGTCCGCGCCACTCGCCACACCGATCTCTTTGAAGGAACTGCCATGAATACCAAACTGCTCACCCTCGCCGCCGCCACCGCGGTCGCTCTTGCCTCGATCACCGGCTGCTCGACGACGACCACCAATACGCCGACCGCTAGCGCCGCCGATCCGATGGCCAAGCGCCAGGCGATCGATGCCAACGTCGATGGCGCGCTGTCGCGCCTCTATGCGCAGGACCCGTCGTCGCGCGAGCTGATCGCCAAGGCGCGTGGCGTGCTCGTGTTCCCGTCGATCGTCTCTGTCGGCTTCGTCGTCGGCGGTTCGTACGGCCAGGGCGCGCTGCGCTCGCGCGGCCGCACCGAGCAGTACTACAGCACGGCAGCCGGCTCGATCGGCCTGCTCGCCGGCGCAGAGTCAAAGGCGGTCTACATCCTGTTCATGACGCAGGAATCGCTGGACAAGTTTCAGGCGAGCAAGGGCTGGACGGTCGGCGCCGATGCGTCGGTGACGGTGATCAACGTCGGCGCGAACGCGCAGATCGACAGCAAGACGGCGCAGCAAGCTGTCGTCGCCTACGTTCTGACCAACGGTGGCCTGATGGCCAACCTGAGCCTGGAAGGCACGAAGGTCACGCCGCTGGCGCTCTGATCCCGCTTCCTTGAAGCCAGCCGCGGGGCTGCGGCGCACCCGGTGTCAACCGGCTCGCGCCGCGGCCACTCGCGCGCGACAATCGTCGCTTCATGACCGCACGACGCAGCTTCGATCTCATCGTCTTCGACTGGGACGGCACTCTGTTCGACTCGACGCGACTGATCGCGCGCTGCATCCAGGCGGCCTGCGGCGATGTCGGCACTCCCGTGCCGAGCGAGCGCGATGCGAGCTACGTGATCGGCCTCGGCCTGACCGAAGCGTTGATGCATGCCGCACCGGCCTTGCCGCGCGAGCGCTATCCGGAGCTCGCTGCACGCTACCGCCATCACTATCGCGCGAACCAGAGCGACATCGTGCTCTTCGAGGGAACGCTCGACATGCTGCGTGCGCTCAAGGCCCGCAACCATGCGCTCGCCGTCGCGACGGGCAAGACCCGCAAGGGCCTCGACGAAGCGCTCGCGACCGCGTCGATGGCCGGCCTGTTCGACGCCACGCGCACCGCCGACGAGACGCGCGGCAAGCCCGATCCGCTGATGCTCGTCGAGTTGATGAGGGAGCTCGGCACCGCGCCCGAACGGACGTTGATGATCGGAGACACGACCCACGATCTGCAACTCGCGGCCAACGCGGGCTGCCCGAGCGTCGCGGTCAGCTTCGGTGCGCACGAGCACGAGGCTTTCGGCGTCCATTCGCCCCTGCACATCGCCCACTCGACCGCGGACCTCGCCGCCTGGCTCGCCGAGCATGGCTGAGCGCGTCGGCGGATCGCGCATCGGCTTCGTGATTGCTGGCCAGACGGTCGCGCCGCAGCGGCTCTGCGCCGTCGACGACCTCGCCGACAAGGGCCGCGCCGTCGTCTTCGACGTCGTTCACTTCCGCGCGCCGGCGCGCGTCTTCGCCTTGCGCTTCGACGGACGCGTCGTCGCCTATCTGAACCGTTGCGTCCACGTGCCGACCGAACTCGACTGGCAGCCCGGAGAGTTCCTCGACGCCGACCGCGAGTTCATCATCTGCGCGATCCACGGCGCGACCTATGCGCCGCAGACCGGCCACTGCGTCGGCGGTCCATGCGCCTCGGGAAAGCTGACCCACATCGCGACCGTCGAACATGACGGCGCGGTCTGGTGGCAGCCGACGCGCGACACGCAGCCGCCGCCGGCGACCGCCGCAACGCCGCCGGTGTAGCGCTGCGCTCGACGTCGCGCCGGGCGCGATGTCACCTTGTCGCTCCCTCTGAAGGCGTGCTTTGCGGGCGCGTGGTGCGTACGTCGACCGGGTCACAACGAACGAACGACCGCGGCCATGGATTCGATCGACGTCAAGCCTTTCACGATCTCCCGTCGGCATGCCACCGTGCTGGCCGTCTCCGCAGTGCTCGCCATCGGCGCGGTGATCGCGACGCTCTGGCCGGCACGGCCGGCCCGGCCGTTGCTGCTGCGCCGATTCCAGCCGCGACGCCGCAAAGCGTCTCGATCGCGACGGCGAAAGCTGGACCGCGCGCGACGCAGGTGCAGTTCGAGCCCAACCGCCAGAGCGCGGTGACCTTCACCGTGATGCCCAAGGCCGGCCTCGCTCACGCCACCGCGATCGCCAACCAGGCGACCGACTTCTTCGACGCCAACGCGCCGATCCTCACGCCGACATGGACCAACACGATCGACACGACCGTGCCGCCGCCCGCCTCGCGCACGTGGCCGAGCACGAGCGAGACCGGAAGGACGCCGCGCGCCACGAGCAGCGAATGGCGCCAGAGATGAAAGGCGGCGAAGAGGGTGCTGGTGAGGGCGTTGGCGTCGGAGACGGCGAAGGTCGTCGTGCGCAGCGCCGGCCAGCGCAGCAGGAGCGTCTGCACGCCGCCGCGAAAGACGATCTCCTCGGCAACGGATGCGAGCGCCCGCAGGCCGCCGCCGCGCCAAGGGTCGGCCAGCGACAGGACGAAGCCGAGGCTGGCCGTGAGCTTGGCGACGCGACGCAGCGGGACTTGCCGAGCGCCGATCGCCTCGGCCATGCGCCGGATCAGACTCGAGCGCTCTTGCGCGCCGTCGGGCGCCGGGCCGGGCGCGACGGAACCTGGGCCGTGACCCTGGCCACCAGCGCGGGCCAGCGCGGATCGCTGCGCAGCAGGACGAAACTGGTGTCGAACGGCGTGTACAGCGCATTCGGATCACGCATCGCGTCGGCCTGGTCGAGAAGATCGAAGGCGAGGTTGACCCGCCCCGAGCGCGTGGCGACGATGGCCATCACGTAGGGCGAGACGATGTGGTCGCCCAGGCGCTCGTGCAGGTCGGCGAGAAGTCGATCGGCTTCGTCGATGCGGCCAGCCGCGGCGTGCGCGCCTGCGAGGCTGGCGAGGACGCCGGGATGTTTGGGCAGCAATTCGCGGAGGCGTCCGTAGATCGAGACGGCCCGCTCCGGCTCCCCCACCGTGAGCGCCAGCAGGCCGGCGAGGCCGTTCGCGCTCAGGCTGTCGGGGGCGATGTCGAGCATCGCGTCGATCTCGGCCTTGGCCTCCTCGAAACGGCCTTCGCGCAGGCGCAGGTTCATGAGGTGGGCGCGCGAGTTCACGTAGAGCGGATCGAGCCGGCGCGCCAGCAGCAGCTCGCGCTCGGCGTCGGCATCCGCGCCGCGCATGAACAGATGGCAGCCGTATGCCGAGTGGACGAACGCGTCGTTCGGCGTCAGAACGATGGCGTGGCGAAAGCTGCGCTGCGCCGCTGCCCAGTCGCGCTCGTACTGGTTCTGCACCGCGCCGAGCAGGGCATGCGCGTGAGCGTTGTCGGGTTCGAGTTCGAGGGCGCGGCGCAGCGCCTCGGCGGCGTGCTCGGTGGCGATCGACGGCGCGTGGTGCCAACCGGTGGCGAGATTGAGCCACGCGCGCGCCATGCCGACGAAGGCCTGCGCGGTCGGCGGCGCGGCGCGCAGCGCCTGGTCGAAGCGTTCGAGCGCGGTCTCGAGCGTCTGGCGCGAGAGTGCCTCGCGCAGAAAATGCTCGCCGCGCGCGACCAGATCGGCGGCGCGGCGCGTCGCCTCGTCGGGCGTCGCCGCGAGCGTCTGCGCGGCGATGAAGGGCACGTAGCTTCCGACCGGCAGCTCGATACGCAGCGGCGCGCTGCGGCCCTCGCCGCGGTAGTAGTCCTGAAGGCGGCTGCGCAGTCGGCGCGCCTCCACGCGCACGATGCTGTCGAGCTTCGGATCGAAGCTCGCCGCCGGCCGGCCGAAGACCTCGACCGCGATCACCGTCTCCTTCAGCGCGGCGATGTCGCCGCTCTGCGCCTTGCCGACCAGGTAGCGCAGCAGCGCGCGATGTCGGGTCGAGGTGCGAAACGACGCGCTCGCCTCGACCCGCGCCAGCGACAGCTCGACCTGCTCGGCCGGCGGCTGGGCGATCGCCGCTTCGAACTCGCGCTTCATGGTCGGTGCGTGGAGGTCAGCAGAATGGAGCTGTCACTTTAAGGGATGGACGTCGCGTTGCGTCTTCCTCTCCCGTGTTCGTGGGTCGTACGGTGGGATGCAACAGCACGGTGCGACGTCGCCTCGGCACGAGGCAAGGACATGCGATGTTGGTGCGAAAGCGGAGCTGACCGCTCCCGCGCAGCACGCTGGGCGCGAAAGTGGCGAACTTGCCGCAATTGGCACAGCCCTTGCGAATGTGGTCGCGCCGGCGAGGTGCTCATCGCCTGCGCCCGAACGAACACCCCCGGAGGAAGATCAATGAAACGTCGCCACGCCCTCGTCGCAACCTGTGCCGCCCTCGCCGCGACGGGACTGCTGTCTCTGCCCGCGTTCGCCGCCGACACCATCAAGGTCGGCATCCTGCACTCGCTTTCCGGAACGATGGCCATCTCGGAGACCGTCCTCAAGGACGTCGCCCTGATGACGATCGACGAGATCAACGCCAAGGGCGGCGTGCTCGGCAAGCAGCTCGAGCCGGTCGTCGTCGACCCGGCCTCGAACTGGCCGCTCTTCGCCGAGAAGGCCAAGCAGCTGATCAGCCAGGACAAGGTCGCCGTCGTCTTCGGCTGCTGGACCAGCGTCAGCCGCAAGTCGGTGCTGCCGGTGTTCGAAGGCGCGAACTCGCTGCTCTTCTATCCGGTGCAGTACGAGGGCGAAGAGCTCTCGAAGAACGTGTTCTACACGGGCGCCGCGCCGAACCAGCAGGCGATTCCCGCGGTCGAGTACCTGATGAGCAAGGACGGCGGCTCGGCCAAGCGCTTCGTGCTCCTCGGCACCGACTACGTCTATCCGCGCACGACCAACAAGATCCTTCGCTCCTTCCTGCACAGCAAGGGCATCAAGGACGAGGACATCATGGAGGAGTACACGCCGTTCGGCCACTCCGACTACCAGACCATCATCGCGAAGATCAAGAAGTTCGCGGCCGAAGGCAAGAAGACGGCGGTCGTGTCGACCATCAACGGCGACTCGAACGTGCCGTTCTACAAGGAACTCGGCAACCAGGGCCTGAAGGCGACCGACGTTCCCGTCGTCGCGTTCTCGGTCGGTGAAGAAGAGCTGCGCGGCGTCGACACCAAGCCGCTCGTCGGCCATCTCGCGGCGTGGAACTACTTCGAGTCGATCAAGAACCCGACCAACACTGCGTTCATCAAGGAGTGGAGCGACTACGCCAAGGCCAAGGGCATCGCGGGCCACAAGGACAAGCCGCTCACCAACGACCCGATGGAAGCCACGTACATCGGCATCCACATGTGGGCGCAGGCGGTCGAGAAGGCCAAGTCGACGGATCCGGACAAGGTGATCGCGGCGATGGCCGGCCAGACCTTCAAGGCGCCGGGCGGCTTCATGTCGACGATGGACATGAAGAACCACCACCTGCACAAGCCGGTGTTCATCGGCGAGATCAAGAGCGACGGCCAGTTCAACGTCGTGTGGAAGACTTCCGGCCCGATCAAGGCTCAGCCGTGGAGCCCGTACATCCCCGAGAACAAGGCCAAGAAGGACGAGCCCGAGAAGAAGTGACGTTTCGGGGGCCGCTCGCCGGCCCCCGGCGTCATCCTGAGCGCAGCGAAGGATCTGTTCGCGAGACGAGATGGGATCCACTACGCTCAGGATGACGCTGCAGCCGTACGGACGGCGCGGAGCGCCCGCCCCAATGCTGCGAAAGGTCGTGCGCTGGGGCGTGCTCGCTCTGGCGTTCGCCATGCCCGGCGCGTCGTTCGCGCTCAACGCAGAGCAGGCGCTCGCGATCGCCGCGGGGGACAACGATCTGCGCATCGTCGCGCTGAACGCCGCGGTCGCGCGCGGCGACGAGCGCCTCGCCGCATTCGTGCAGGCGATGCTCGACGACGAGGTGAAAGTCGCCGGGCCGCGCGTCTTCATCGTTCACGACGGCAAGACGACCGACGCCGCCACCGGCGCCGCCGCGACGTTGCCCGACGGCGCAGAAGACGTCACCAACAACAACCGCACCCGCGGCGCGCTCGAGGCGGCGCTCGCCGGGCTTCGCGTCTTCTCCCCCGACGTCGGCGTGCGCCGCACCGCGATCGCCGAGCTTGCCAAGGTCTCGCTCGACGACCGCCAGCTTCCCTTGGTGGAGAAGGCCTTTGCCGCAGAGACCGATCCGGCGCTGAAGAGCCAGCTCGAGCGCATGCGCTCGACGATGCTGGTGACGTCGTCCGATCGCGGCAAGCGGCTGGCCGCGGCAGGCGATCTGGCCGGCAGCAACCAGAGCGCGGTTGCGAGCCTGCTTCAGGAGCGGCTCGGCCCGTCGGGCGAGGCCGATCCGGAAGTGCGCGCCGCGCTGCAGCAGGCGCTCACGACCGTGCGGGCGCGGCTGGCGTGGGGCGAGAAGCTGGCGGTGGTCTTCACCGGCATCAGCCTCGGCTCGGTGCTGTTGCTGGTTGCCCTCGGCCTGGCCATCACCTACGGCCTGATGGGCGTCATCAACATGGCGCATGGCGAGCTGATGATGATCGGCGCGTACACCACCTACGTCGTCCAGAACCTCTTTCGCCAGTACCTGCCCGGCATCTTCGACGCCTACGTGATCGCCGCGATTCCGGCCGCGTTCCTGGTCTCGGCGCTGGTCGGCGCGGTGCTCGAGCGCGGCGTGATCCGCTTCCTCTACGGCCGGCCGCTCGAGACGCTGCTCGCGACCTGGGGCATCAGCCTGGTGCTGCAGCAGTCGGTGCGCTCGCTCTTCGGCGCGCAGAACGTGCCGGTCGAGAACCCGAACTGGCTCTCCGGCGGCGTCGAGGTGATGAGCAACCTCGTGCTGCCGTACAACCGCATCGCCATCATCGCCTTCGCGATGATCGTGCTTGGCGGCGTCGCCCTGTTGATCGCCAAGACGCGCTTCGGCCTCTTCATCCGTGGCGTCACGCAGAACCGCCGCATGGCCTCGTGCGTCGGCGTCGACACGGCGCGCATTGACATGCTCGCGTTCTCGTTCGGCGCCGGCATCGCCGGCCTCGGCGGCGTCGCGCTCTCGCAGATCGGCAACGTCGGTCCCGACCTGGGCCAGAGCTACATCGTCGACTCGTTCCTGGTGGTCGTCGTCGGCGGCGTGGGTCAGCTCGCGGGCACGGTCGTCGCGGCGGTCGGCCTCGGCGTGCTCAACAAGCTGTTCGAGGGCCTGGCCGGCGCGGTGCTCGCCAAGATCGCGGTGCTGGTGATCATCGTCGTCTTCATCCAGAGAAAGCCGTCGGGCCTGTTCGCGATGAAGGGCCGGAGCGCGGAGGCATGAGCGCCGTCCTGACGCCGCCTTCGGTCGCGCTCGTCCCGCGACGCGGACTCCTGCTCGGCATCCGCGGCTGGGCCGGCGTGACGATCGCGCTCGCCGTCGTCGCCGTCATCGTGCCGATCGCCAACCTGCTCGTGCCCGGCGACAGCGTCTTCCATCTGAGCGACTACGCGGTGCAGCTCGTCGCCAAGATCATGTGCTACGCGATGTGCGCGCTGGCGATGGACCTCATCTGGGGCTACACCGGCATCCTCTCGCTCGGCCACGGCGTCTTCTTCGCGCTCGGCGGCTACGCCATGGGCATGTACCTGATGCGCCAGATCGGCAGCGACGGCCAGTACCGCCTGCCCATGCCCGACTTCATGGTCTTCCTCAACTGGAAGGAATTCCCCTGGCACTGGGCGGTGTCGGACTCGTTCGTCGCGCAGATGCTGCTGGTCGTGCTCGCGCCCGGCCTGCTCGCCTTCGTATTCGGCTTCTTCGCCTTTCGTTCGCGCATCAAGGGCGTCTACTTCTCGATCATCACGCAGGCCATGACCTTCGCGATGATGCTGCTTTTCTTCCGCAACGAGACCGGCTTCGGCGGCAACAACGGCTTCACCGACTTCAAGCGCATCCTCGGCATGCCGCTCGCGACGCCGTCGATGCGGATGACGCTCTTCGTGATCACCGGCTGCACGCTGATCGCCTTCTTCCTGATGGCGCGCGCGATCGTCGAGAGCAAGTTCGGCCGCGTCCTGCAGGCGATCCGCGACGCCGAGAGCCGGGTCATGTTCACCGGCTACGACCCGTTGCGCTACAAGCTCGCGATCTGGACGCTCTCGGCCGCCATGTGCGGCATCGCCGGCGCGCTCTACGTGCCGCAGGTCGGCATCATCAACCCGAGCGAGATGACGCCGGCGGCCTCGATCGAGATCGCCATCTGGACCGCGGTCGGCGGCCGGGCGACGCTGATCGGGCCGATCGTCGGCGCTTTCTTCGTCAACGGCATGAAGAGCTGGTTCACGCAGGCCTTCCCCGAGTTCTGGCTCTATGCGCTCGGCGCGATGTTCATCGCCGTCACGCTGTTCCTGCCGCAGGGCATCGTCGGCCTCGTGCGCGGCCCCGACGGCGTGCTCGCGCGGCTGCGCAGAAGCACGCGCAGGGAAGGAGGCAGCGCCTCGTGACGCCCGAACTGATGCAGGCCGGCGCACGCGCACGTCGCGCCGCCGAGTTGCGCTCGAGCGCGGCTGCCATCGGCGAGTCGGGCGGCCGCGAGGCGAGCTATTCGCGCATCACCACAGGCGAGCTCGACGTCACCCATGGCGCGATCCTCTACCTCGACGACATCACCGTCAGCTTCGACGGCTTCAAGGCGCTCAACGCGCTCTCGCTCTCGATCAGCGCCGGCGAGATGCGCTGCATCATCGGCCCGAACGGGGCCGGCAAGACGACGATGATGGATGTCATCACCGGCAAGACGCGGCCGGACGCCGGTCGCGCCTTCTTCGGCTCGACGATCGACCTGCTGCGCATGCGCGAGAACGAGATCGCCTCGATCGGCGTCGGCCGCAAGTTCCAGAAGCCCACGGTGTTCGAGCACCTGTCGGTGTTCGAGAACCTCGAGCTCGCGCTCAAGGCTGACCGCGGCGTGCGCGCATCGCTGTTCTTCCGTCTCACCGGCGAGCAGCTCGACCGGATCGGCTCGACGCTCGTCCTGATTCACCTGAAGGACCACGCGCAGCGACCGGCGGGCCTCTTGTCGCACGGCCAGAAACAGTGGCTCGAGATCGGCATGCTGCTGATCCAGAACCCGAAGCTGCTGCTGCTCGACGAGCCCGTCGCCGGCATGACCGACGAGGAGACCGATCGCACGGCCGAGCTCTTCCTCTCGCTCGAGAGCAGCCATTCGCTGGTCATCGTCGAGCACGACATGAAGTTCATTCACGCGCTGACGCACGGCAATCCGGCGAAGAGGGTGACGGTGCTGCACGAAGGCAGCGTGCTCGCCGAAGGCTCGCTCGCGGACGTGCAGCGGAACGAGAAGGTCGTCGAGGTGTACCTTGGCCGCTAGTGCAGCGATGCCGATGGGCCAGCGCGACGCGGCGACTTCGGCTGGCGCGGCGGCGAGAACGTCGACGCCGCCGCTGCTCCGGATCGACGCGCTCAACCAGTACTACGGCGGCTCGCACATCCTGCGCAACGTCGCGCTCGAGGCGGTCGCCGGCGAGGTCACGGTCATCCTCGGCCGCAACGGCGTCGGCAAGACGACGCTGCTGAAAAGCATGATGGGCGTGGTGCCGGTGCGCTCGGGCACCGTCCGCTTCGGCGACACCGACATCACCCACGACACGCCTTACCAGCGCGTGCGCCGCGGCATCGGCTACGTGCCGCAAGGCCGCGAGATCTTCAGCCGCCTCACCGTGCAGGAGAACCTGCAGATGGGCCTGGCCTACAAGAGCGGCCGGACGCAATTGCCCAGGGAGCTGTTCGAGCTCTTCCCGGTGCTCAAGCAGATGCTCCATCGCCGCGGCGGCGACCTCTCGGGCGGCCAGCAGCAGCAGCTCGCGATCGCGCGTGCGCTCGCCGCCGGGCCGTCGCTGCTGATCCTCGACGAACCGACCGAAGGCATCCAGCCGTCGATCATCAAGGACATCGGTCGCGTCATCCGCATGCTCGCCGACACCGGCCTGCCGACCTCCGGCCCGCCGCAGCGCATGGCGATCGTGCTGGTCGAGCAGTACTACGACTTCGCCGCCGAGCTCGCCGACCGCTATCTCGTGATGGAGCGCGGCGAGGTCGTGCAGCAAGGCCTCGGCGCCGACATGGAAGCCGAGGGCGTGCGCGCCAAGATGTCGATCTGACGCGGCTGCGTCTGGGCCGCGCACGGGCGACGACAATCGGGCGGTCCGTCAGCCGGAGCGAAGTTTTTCCATGATCACCGTCCACCACCTGAACAACTCGCGCTCGCAGCGCGTACTCTGGCTCCTCGAGGAGCTCGGCGTGCCGTACGAGATCAAGAAGTACCAGCGCGACGCCAAGACCATGCTCGCGCCGCCCGAGCTGACGCGCGTCCATCCGCTCGGCAAGTCGCCGGTGATCACCGACAACAGCGTCACGGTCGCCGAGTCGGGCGCGATCATGGAGTACCTGCTCGAAACCTACGGCGCCGGCAGGCTCGTGCCTGCCGGGGGCAGCGAGGACAAGCGCCGCTTCACGTACTGGATGCACTTCGCCGAAGGCTCGGCGATGCCGCCGTTGCTGCTCAAGCTGATCTTCGACCGCATCGGCTCGGGCCAGGGCATGCCGTTCTTCGTCAAGCCGATCGCCAAGGGCATCGCCGGCAAGGTGAAGGGCCTGATGGTCGAGCCCAACCTGAAACGCCAGCTCGACTTCATGGAAGGCGAGCTGAACAAGAGCGAGTGGTTCGCCGGCAGCGAGTTCAGCGCCGCCGACATCCAGATGAGCTTTCCGATCGAGGCGGCGGCGCAGCGCGCCGGGCTCGATGCGAGCCGGCCGAAGCTGATGGCTTATCTGAAGAAGATCCACGCCCGGCCGGCGTACAGGCGCGCCCTGGAGCGCGGCGGCCCGTACAGCTTCGCGAGCGACTGAGCGCCGCGCGCTGCGGTCGGATCAGCGCGAGGTCGTTTCGCCCGCCGGCGGCTTGACGTCGAAGCGCGCCGCCTGGCGCACCGGCAACGCGTTGGCTTCACGCGTCGCGCGCGTGGTCGGGCGGCGACTCGCGTCGTCGTCACCCATGGTGCTTCGTGCCAGCGTCGTCGTCGGCGCCACCACCGGCGCGGCAGGCGTCGGACGCGGCGGATCGAGCAGCGCGAGCACCGGGCTCTTGATCGCGGTGGCGAAGCCGATCACGGTCGTGCCGGAATCGAACGGGAGCTTGCGACGCGGGTCGGCGCCGTGCGCGAGAAGGAAGCGCACCATGTCACCCTGGCTCGCCGGATCGCGCAGGAAGCCGGGCAGCAGCACCTGCTGCAGCGGCACCGACGGCAGCTGCGCGCCGCGGCTCGGCGGCGCCAGGTTGGCGAGCTGCGGCAGCTCGTAGAACCACCATTCGAGCGCAGTCCAGTGGCTGCTCTTGAGCGCTTCCTCGAAGCCGCTCGGCAGCGAGCCTTCGTAGTGATCGAGGGCCGATTGCGGCGTGTGCCCGGCGACCTGCAGGTCGCGCGCGAAGCGCGAGCCGATCATGTCGGGGTCGAGCGCCTCGAGCGGATTGAACGGCAGCGAGCCCGCCTCGAGCTTGCCGCGATCGAGCCAGCCGACGAGCACCCGGTCGAGCCCGGCGCTGCGGGCGTGCGGGCAGGACAGCATGCGAAAGATGTCGTGCCGGACCGCGCGCGGGTCGCTGTCGGCCATGAACACGAGCGAGCGCAGCACCTCGGGCGACGCGGCCGCGAAATTCGGGCACGCGTCGACCTCGGCCAGGTCGAGCAACGGCGAGCGCGGGCAGCGCTCGAGCTTCGCACCCTTGTCGATCAGCTCGGGCAGGGCTCGCCACAGGCGCTCGTCCTGCGTCGCGATGGCGAGCGGACAGGCCTGCAGGCCGTTGTGGGCGATGTCGGCCGCACGGATGCTGCCCGGCACGAACGCGCAGCGCGGATTGACGGCGCGCTGCACGGTGTCAAGCAGGATGCAGGGCGTCGCGTCGTCTTCGGTGAGCTTGCCGTGAACGTGCTTGACAATGTCCCACGTCATGCTGGTGTCGGTGGCGATGCCGGTCGCCGTGAGGATCAGCCCCGGCGCGGTGCAGCCGGCGAGCACGACCAAGCCGAGCGCGGGCAGCGCGGGGGCGAGGGCGAGACGG
>Ga0123337_10003809_pt1 | contig 15746 bp, 15 predicted proteins | sample frozenSSSSmetaG_FD_89792 | JGI IMG/M metagenome (GOLD analysis project Ga0123337, IMG submission 89792) | Glacier valley bacterial and archeal communities from Borup Fiord, Nunavut, Canada, to study Microbial Dark Matter (Phase II) -... | ecosystem: Environmental > Aquatic > Freshwater > Ice >... | reverse complement strand
GACGCACGCCAAGCTGCTGCTCGTCACGCGGCGCGAGGACGGGCGCCTCGCCCGCTACGCGCATCTCTCGACCGGCAACTACAACCCGAACACGGCTCGGCTCTACACCGACCTCGGCTACTTCACCCACGACGCCGACCTCACCACCGATGTCGACGCCGTCTTCCAGCAGCTCGCGAGCCTAGGTCGGACGCGGCCGCTGAAGACGCTGCTTCAGGCGCCGTTCACGCTGCACAAGGAGATGCTCGCGCACGTCTCGCGCGTCGCTGCGGCAGCGGCTGCGGGAAAGAGCGCGCGCATCGTCGTCAAGGTCAACGCGCTCACAGACGCGCAGCTCATCCAGGCGTTGGTCAACGCCGGCCAAGCGGGCGCGCAGATCGACCTCATCGTGCGCGGCGCGTGCATGTTGCCGCCCGGCGTTCCCGGAGTCACCGACCGCATCCGCGTGCGCTCGATCGTCGGCCGCTTCCTCGAGCATTCGCGTGTCGCCTACTTCCGCTGGGGCGACGGCAACGGCGACGAAGCGGTGTTCCTGTCGAGCGCCGACTGGATGGGCCGCAACATGTTCGGCCGGGTCGAGGTCGGTTGGCCCGTGCGCGATCCGCAGCTGCGCCGCCGCGTCATCGACGAGTGCCTGGTGCCCTATCTGCTCGACAGCCGCGACGCATGGCTGCTGAACAGCGACGGCAGCTACCGGGTCGCGGGCCGCAACGGCGCGTCGGCCCAGGAGGCGCTCATGCGCCGCTACGCGGGTCGGTGAGCAGGACGTGGACCTGATCCTGTGGCGCCATGCCGAAGCCGAGGACACCGGCGCGAGCGAGAGCGACCTCGAACGTGCGCTCACCTCGCGCGGCGAGCGGCAGGCCGAGCGCATGGCCGAATGGCTCAACCGGCGCCTGACGGATTCGACGCGCATCGTCGTCAGCCCGGCGCTGCGCTGCCAGCAGACGGCCAAGACGCTCGGCCGCAAGAGCCGCACGATCGCGGCGCTCGGCCCGGGTGCGAGTCCGGAGGACGTGATCGCCGCCGTCCGGTGGCCGAAGGCGTCGGGGCCGATGCTCGTCGTCGGTCACCAGCCGACGCTTGGCATGGTCGCGTCGCTGCTGCTCACCGGCAGCGCGCAGCCGTGGACGGTGAAGAAGGGCGCCGTGTGGTGGCTGCGCTATCGGCCGAAAGCGGACGACGGTCAGGTCCTGCTGCAGGCGGTGCAGGCGCCCGACTCGCTGTGAGAAGCGGTCGCGCCTCGCGCGACCAGACCTAGACGGCGAGCAGCTTCGGCGCCAGCACGCCCGTCCGGGCCCAGGCCTCGATCTCCGCGCGCAGCAGGTGCAGAGCGCGCGGATGCGACTCGCTCCAGGCGGGAGCCAGCACGACGATCGGCTGACCTGCATCGAGGCGCAACGTCAGCGCATCGGGCTCGACGTTGTCGCGCGCGTGGCAGACGATCACCGCGACGCGCAGGCACAGCAGGTCGAGCGCGAACGACGAGCTCTGCAGCGCAGCTTCCATCTTGCGCAGGCCGCCGCGCTGACCGAGAACGAGCTCGCCGATGCGGCGCAGCTGGCTTTGCGAGAAGCCCGGCGCGTCGACGTGGGCGAGCAGGTAGGCGCTGTGCCGGTGGTGGTCGTGGTGCGAGATCATCATGCCGGCCTCGTGCAGCGCAGCGGCCCAGCCGAGCTCGCGCTGCGCCTCGGCGCTGGCCTGCGGATGCGCGCTCGCCTGCAGGGCAGCCGCGAGCCGGGCGACGCGATCGGCCTGCGCGACGTCGACGAAGAAGCGCCGCTGCAGCTCGCGCGCCGAGGTCTCGCGCAGGTCTTCGCCGCCTGCGCGGTGCTCGGCGGCGCGGCGTGCGGCGAGGTCGAAGATCACGCCCTGGCGCAACGCGCCGCGCGCGGGCTTGAGCTCGTCGATGCCGAAGTGGGTCGCGAGCGTGTAGAGGATCGAGAGGCCGCCGGCGATCACCGCGCGGCGCTCGTCCTTCAGGCCGGCGAGCGCGAGCTTGTCGGCCGTGCCGGCCTCTAGGCAGCGCTCCATGAACCAGCGCAAGCCCGGCGGCGTGACGCGGCCGTCGCTCACGCCGTTGGCGGCGAGCACGCTCGACACGGCGCCGACGGTGCCCGACGAGCCGAGCGCCTCCTTCCAATGGCGCGGCGCGAACGGCTCGAGCGCTTCTTCGAGCTCGGCGCCGGCGGCGACCTGCGCCTCGCGGAAGGCGCGCTCGCTGAATCGGCCGTCGTGGAAGTACTTCATCGACAGGCTGACGCTGCCGACCTGGAACGACTCGGCCGTGCGCGGCCGCGTGCCGCGGCCGACGATCATCTCGGTCGATCGCCCGCCGATGTCGACGACCAGCCGCGCGACCGTCGACGGCTGCAGTCGGGCGACGCCCGCGAAGATGAGACGCGCTTCCTCGCGGCCCGAGACGATCTCGATCGCATGGCCGAGCACCGTCTGCGCGCGAAGCAGGAAGGCGTTGCGGTTCTTCGCCTCGCGCAGCGTCTGCGTCGCGACGGCGCGCACCTGGAGCGGCGCGAAACCGTCGAGCCGGCGCGCGAAGCGGGCCAGGCAGTCGAGGCCGCGCGCGGCCGCGTCTTCGCTCAGGAAGCCCGCGGCGTCGAGGCCGGCGCCGAGGCGAACGGTCTCCTTGAGGTAGTCGACGCGGCGGTAGCGTCCGCCCTGGATCTGGCCGACCTCGAGACGGAAGCTGTTCGAGCCGATGTCGACCGCCGCCAGCTGCCCCGGCCAGCGCAGCTCGTTGCCGGTGCGTGAGGAGAGGGCGGAGGGCATGCGCGGATTGTCGCGGCTCGGCGACGGCGTCGTGGCGCGGCGAAGCTTCCTAGAATGCCGTTCCGGCGCTTGCCGCTTCCGTCTGCTCGCCCATGTCGCGCTCCGAGCTTCTCGATGCTCCTTCGGTCTCCACCACGCGCGGCACCGGCGTCGGATTCGCCGCCGCGACCCAGCCGGTGGCCGCGCACACCATCACGACCGACACCGTGGGCCTCGTTGCCGGCGAGGCGACCGTGCCATCGGGCGACTTCGCGCTGCCGGTCTACAGCGCCAGGCCCGACGGCGCCGGCCCGTTCCCGGTCGTGCTCGTCGTTTCCGAGATCTTCGGCGTGCACGAGCACATCGCCGATGTCGCGCGCCGCTTCGCCAAGCTCGGCTATCTCGCGATCGCGCCCGAGCTCTTCGTGCGCCAGGGCGATGCCAAGGCGCCGACGGACATGCCCACGCTGTTCGCGACGATCATCTCGAAGGTGCCCGACGCGCAGGTGTTCGCCGACCTCGATGCCTGCGTCGCCTGGGCCGCGACGCAGGGCGGCGACCTCGGCCGGCTCGGCATCACCGGCTTTTGCTGGGGCGGACGGATGACGTGGCTCTACAGCGCGCAGAACTCGGCCGTGAAGGCCGGCGTCGCGTGGTACGGGCGGCTCGTCGGCGCGCAGACTGTGCTGCAGCCGTTGTTTCCGATCGACGTCGCCGGCCAGCTGCTCGCGCCGGTGCTCGGTCTCTACGGCGGCGCCGACACCGGCATCGCGCTCGAGTCGGTTGAGCAGATGAAGGCCGCGCTCGCTGTCGGCAACGCGGTCTCGCGTGCTTCGCAGTTCGTCGTCTATCCGACCGCCCAGCACGCGTTCCACGCGGACTATCGCCCGAGCTACGACGACGCTGCAGCCAAGGACGGATGGCGCCGCTGCCTCGACTGGCTGCGCACCCACGGCGTCGCGTGACGCCGCCAGCCCGTTCGCGTCGCGTGACCCCCGCGTGACGCTCGCCTGGATCGTGCTCGCCACCGGCATCGGTGGCGTGCTCTCGGTCATCGTCGCCGCCGCGCTGACGCTCAGGGTGCTGACGAAGATCGTGCATCACCTGGTGAGCCTCTCGGCCGGCGTGCTGCTCGCGACGGCGCTGCTCGACGTGCTGCCCGAAGCGTTCTCCGGCAAGGCGCCGCCGCAAGCGCTGTTCGCGACGCTGCTCGCCGGCCTGCTCTTCTTCTTCCTGCTCGAGAAGGCCGAGCTCTATCGCCACAGCCACCACCACGAAGGCGACGACCACCATCACCACCACGGCTTCGATCGCGCGCAGGCCGGGCGCGGCGGCTGGAGCGTGATCCTCGGCGACAGCATCCACAACTTCTGCGACGGCATCATCATCGCCGCCGCCTTCCTCGCCGACACGCGCCTCGGCGCGGTGACCTCGCTGGCGATCATCGCCCACGAGATCCCGCAGGAGGTCGGCGACTACATCGTGCTGCTCAACGCCGGCTTCTCGCGCGGCCGGGCGCTGTTCTTCAACGCCGTCTCGGGGCTCGCGGCGGTTGTCGGTGGCGTCATCGGCTACTTCATCGTCGGGCCGTGGCAGCAGTTCTTTCCGTACTTGCTGGTGATCGCGTCGAGCAGCTTCATCTACGTCGCCGTCGCCGATTTGATCCCGCAGCTCCAGCATCGCCTGACGCTGAAGGAGACGGCGGCGCAGCTGTTCTGGCTCGCGGCGGGCCTTGCGATCGTGCTGCTCGCGATCACGCAGCTGCACTGAGCGCGCGGCCGCCGCTGGCGGTCCGCAGACTATGATGCCGACGCACGTTCGCGCATCGCGCGGCGGCCTTCGCCAGGTTCATCAAAGGATTTCGCCGTGCTCGCAAAGTCGATCTGTCGTGTCTTCGTCGCGGCCGTGCTCGGTGCCGTGGTGTCCCTCGCGGCGCAGGCCCAGCCGGTGATCCGCGTCGCTTCGACGCCGACCGGCGTGCCGTTCACCTTCCTCGACACCAAGACCAACGAGATTTCCGGGATCATGGTCGACCTGATGAAGGCGATCGGCAAGGACCAGGGCTTCAAGGTCGAGATCACGCCGATGACATTCAGCACGCTGATCGCGTCGCTGCAAGCCGGCAAGGCCGACGTGATTGCCGCGGCGATGTACATCACGCCGACGCGCGCCGAGGTGGTCGACTTCAGCGATCCGATCATCACCTACGGTGAAGGCCTCTTCGTCGCCGCCAAGGACAGCAAGGACTACAAGTCGATGGAGGATCTGAAGGGCGAGATCGTCGGCGTGCAGATCGGCACGGCCTACGTCAAGCCGCTGACCGAGTCGGGCCTGTTCAAGGAGATCAAGGTCTACGACACGATCCCCGACATCATCCGCGACGTCAACGTCGGTCGCATCAAGGGCGGCTTCGCCGACTTCCCGATCGTGGCGTATCAAATCCAGCAGGGCGGCTACCCCGACACGCGTCTGGCGAAGAACTACAAGCCGGTGCTGCCGGGCAGCGTCGGCATCGCGGTGAAGAAGGGCGACAAGGCGATGCTCGACAAGATCAACGCGTCGCTGCGCAAGTTCAAGGCCGACGGCACGACCGACAAAATCCTCGCGACCTGGGGCTTGAAGTAGGCCGGCGCGGCGGCGCGTCGTAGGACGCCCGTGTTCGCGACGAAGGATCTCGCCGAGTACCTGCCGCTGCTCGCGCGCGGCGCGCTGCTCACGGTCGAGGTGTTCGCGCTGGCGCTCGTCGTCGCGACGCTGCTCGGCCTCGGCTGGGCGCTGATGCGCGTGTCGGGCGTGACCTTCTTCGCCAGCTTCGCGAAGGCGCTGATCAACACGATCCGCGGCATCCCGATCCTGGTCCAGCTGTTCTACATCTACTTCGTCTTTCCCGAGATCGGCATTCGCCTGTCGGCGTTCGAGGCCGGCGTGATCGGTCTCGGCTTCGCCTACTCCTGCTACCTGGCCGAGGTGTTCCGCTCGGGCATCGAAGCCGTCGATCCGGGCCAGGTCGAGGCGGCGCAATCGCTCGGCATGAGCCGCGTGCTGATCCTCTGGCGCGTGGTCCTGCCGCAGGCGTTCAAGATCGCGCTGCCGCCCTACGGCAACATCTGCGTGATGCTGCTGAAAGACACCTCGCAGGCCTCGATCATCACCGTCGCCGAGCTCTCGTTCCAGGGCAAGCTGATCGCCTCGTCGACCTTCAAGAATACCGAGGTCTACACGCTCGTCGCGCTGATGTATCTCGTGATGTGCATCCCGCTGATCCTGATCGTCGGCCGGCTCGAGAAGCGGTTCGGGCGCAAATGATCGCGATCCGCGACGTGCGCAAGTCGTTCGGCACGAACCTCGTGCTCGACGGGATCACGCTCGAGGTGACGCAGGGCGAGGTCGTGTGCGTGATCGGCGCCTCGGGCTCGGGCAAGTCGACGCTCCTGCGCTGCGTCAACGGCCTCGAGTCGTACGACGAGGGCGAGATCGTCGTCGCCGGCCAGCGCGTCGACCGCGACAACGGCCACATCGTCGCGATCCGCGAGAAGGTGGCGATGGTGTTCCAGCGCTTCAACCTGTTCCCGCACCGCACCGCACTCGAGAACGTGATCGAGGGACCGATCTACGTCAAGCGCGAGCCGCGCTCGCAGGCGATTGAGCGGGCGCGGGCGCTGCTCGTGCGCGTCGGCCTGGCCGGCAAGGAGAACGAATATCCGCACCGGCTCTCCGGCGGCCAGCAGCAGCGCGTCGCGATCGCGCGCGCGCTTGCGATGCAGCCGCTCGCGATCCTGTTCGACGAGCCGACCTCGGCGCTCGACCCGGAGCTCGTCGGCGAAGTGCTGTCGGTGATGCGCCTGCTTGCCGACGAAGGCCTGACGATGATCGTCGTGACGCACGAGATGGGCTTCGCACGCGAGGTCGCCGACCGCGCGATCTTCATCGACGGCGGCAAGATCGTCGAGCAGGGCGTCGCGCGCGACCTGCTCGGCGCGCCGCAGCACGAGCGAACGCGCGACTTCCTGCGCCGCGTCACGCATCCGATCTGACCCTCGTTGCACCTGCTTCGATGAACGCATCGCCGCTGCCACTGCCGCTGCCGCCGTCCCTGTGGGCGGCGACTGCGCGTCCGGCTCCATCGACGCCGGCGCTCGACGCCTCGCGCACCGCCGACGTCGCCATCGTCGGCGCCGGCTTCTCCGGTCTGTCCGCCGCATTGCGGCTCGCGGCGTCGGGCGCGTCGGTCGTCGTGCTCGAGTCGGGCGAGCCTGGCTGGGGCGCGTCGGGTCGCAACGGCGGCCAGGTCATCCCCGGCCTCAAGTGGGATCCTGACGAGCTCGTCGCGATGTTCGGACCGGAAGCAGGCGAGCAGCTCGCGCGCGTCGCGGGCGGCTCGGCCGACACGTTGTTCGATCTCGTCGAGACGCACGGCATCGACTGCGAGGCGAAGCGTTGCGGCTGGATCCAGCCGACCTTTGCCGACGCCGACAACGCGCTGGCGGCGCGCCGCGTCGCGCAGTGGCAGCGGCGCGGCGCGCCGGTCGAGCTGCTCGATCGCGAGACTGCCTGCCGGCTCGTCGGCAGCCCGATCTACCGCGGCGGCTGGATCGATCGCCGCGCCGGCTCGGTGCAGCCGCTCAGCTATGCGCGCGGCCTGGCGCGCGCGGCGCTGGCCGCGGGTGTCGTCGTCTGCGGCAACTCGCCGGTCACCGGTCTGGCGCGGTCGGGCTCGCGCTGGAACGTCACGACGGCGCACGGCCCTGTCGTCTCGGCCGGACAGGTGCTCGTCGCCACCAACGGCTACAGCGATGACCTCTGGCCGCATTTGCGCCAGAGCGTGATCGCCGCCAACAGCTTCCAGGTCGCGACCGAGCCGCTGCCCGAGGCGCTCTTGCGCACGGTGCTGCCCGAAGGCCAGGTCGCGTCCGACACGCGCAAGCTCCTGCTCTACTACCGCGCCAACCACGACGGCCGCCTGATCATGGGCGGCCGCGGGACGTTCCGTGAGCCCACCGACCCGAGCGAGTTCGGCCACCTCGAGTCGGTGATCGGCCTCGTCTTCCCGCAGCTCAAGGGCATCCGCTGCGCGTTCCGCTGGAGCGGCCGCGTCGCGTTGACGCGCGATCACCTGCCGCACGTGCACCGGCCCGCGCCCGGGCTGACGATCCTGCTGGGCTACAACGGGCGTGGCGTTGGCCTGGCGACGACGCTCGGCACGCTGGTCGCTGCGCATCTCGCATCGCCCGACGACCACCCGTTGCCGTTGCCGTTGACCGGGATCGCGCCGATCCCGCTGCATTCGTTGCACCGCATCTACGCGACGGCGATCCTGCAGATGTACCGGCTCTGCGACTACATCGCCGTCCGCTAGACGCGGCCGCCTCTCAGCGGACGACGAGCACCGGCAGGGTCGTGTGCTTGAGCACGTCCTGCGTCTCGCTGCCGAGGAAGAGCGACGCGAAGCCCTTGCGGCCGTGCGAGCCCATCACGAGCAGGTCGCAGCCTTCCTTGGCGGCGTGCTCGACGATCGCCTCCCACGGCTGCAGGCCCTCGACCGTATGGGCGTGGCTGACGAGGCCCGCGGCGTCGCAGGCGTCGATCACCGCGCGCACGTTGCGGGCGGCGTTCTTCTCCTGGGCGTCGAAAAAGTCCTGCGGCGGCGTCGGCTGCAACTCGGCCACGGCGCCGTAAGGAAACGGCTCCTTGACGCAGATCGTGTAGATCTCGGCGCCGAGCGGCTTGGCGAGCGCGATCGCTGTCGCGATCGCGTGCTGGCTGATCTCGGATCCGTCGGTCGGAACGAGGATGCGCTGGAACACTGGGTCACCTCCCGGAATGTGAACAAGCCTGGGCGGCGCGATCTTCGCACCGTCGCGGCGCGCCGTCATCCGGGTCGGTCAGCCGCGCGCGATCGGCCGCCCGGGGTCGGCCGACCATTCGCTCCAAGAGCCGGGGTAGAGCAGCGAGCCGGCGAGGCCGGCGTGCTCCATCGCGAACAGGTTGTGGCACGCGGTGACGCCCGAGCCACAGGAATGGATCACGTCGCCGGGCGATCGGCCCGCGAGCAGCGCCTCGAATTCCGCGCGGAGCTGCGCGGCCGGCTTGAACGCGCCGCGTTCGTCGAGATTGGCGCGATGGGAGCGGTTGAGCGCGCCGGGGATGTGTCCGGCGACCGGATCGATCGGCTCGACCTCGCCGCGGAAGCGCTCGCCCGAGCGCGCGTCGACCACGGCGCGCAGCGGCGGCCGCGCCGCGACGCCGTCGGCATCGATCGTCGGTGCGAGCGACGGGCGGTCTGGATACGGCGGCCCGCCAGGTGCAGGCGTCGAAGCGTCGGTGAGCGTGCCACCCGCGCGCCGCCATGCGGCGATCCCGCCATCGAGGATCGCGACGTCGGCGTGGCCGAGCCAGCGCAGCATCCACCACAGCCGCGCCGCGTAGACGCCGCCGTGCGCATCGAGGACGACGACCTGCGTCCCGGGACCGATGCCGAGCTTGCCGACGGTGCGCGCGAACGCGGCGCGATCGGGCATCGGATGGCGGCCGTTGCGTCCGGTCTTCGCCGCGCTCAGATCGCGGTCGAGATGCAGGTAGTGCGAACCGGGGACGTGGCCTTCGCGGTACTGGTGCTCGCCGACCTCGGCGTCGGCGAGATCGAAGCGGTTGTCGACGACGACCATGCTCCGTGTCGGATCGGCGATCAACGCAGCGAGTGCGCCGGCATCGATGAGAGTGCGGAAGGAAGAGGTCATGCGGTGTTGGGCGGGTCGGCGAGGTTGGCGATCTCGGCGCGGCTGCTCCGGCTGCGCAGAAGCGTCGCCGAGACACCGGCGCCGACGACGAGGAGCATGCCCGAGACTGCGAGCGGCGTCACGCGTTCGCCGAACAGCGTCACACCGTAGCCGAACGCCCAGGCGATGCCGAGGTACTGCAGGCTGGCGTTGACGAGTGGCTTGCCGCGGCCGTAGGCGCGGGTGATCATGAGCTGGGCCAGCGTCGCCAGCACGCCGACAGCGAGCATCAGCGCCGCGCCGCGCAGGTTCAGCGGATGCAGTCCGGACCAGAGCACCGTCGCCGCGCCGACGATGGCGCTGCCGAGCGAGAAGTAGAAGACGATCCGGTACTCCGGCTCGCCGACGCGGCCGAGCGCCGTGACCTGCAGGTACGAGGTGGCGGCGATCACGCCCGAGAGCAGGCCCATCAGGCCGTGCCAGAGCTGCTGCTCGGCGATCGTCGGACGCAGGATGAGGCCGACGCCGGCGAAGCCGACGAGCACCGTCGCGATCAGCCGGCCGTCGACCCGCGACGTGCCGAGCGCGACCGCACCGCCGATGAGGAAGAGCGCCATCCACACCGACGACATGTAGTTGAGCGTCATCGCCGTCGCCAGCGGCAGGTTGCCGATCGCGTAGAACCAGAGCACGAGCGCGGTGACGCCCGAGAGGCTGCGCCAGAAGTGCATCGACGCGACGCGGGTGCGGACGGTGCCGCCGCTCCAGCGGGCAACGCCGAGCATCATCAGCGCGCCGGTGATGCCGCGGTAGAAGACGATCTCGCCGGCGGGATAGTCGACCGAGGCGAGCTTCACGCATACGCCCATCGTCGCGAACAGGAACGTGGCGCAGACGATCAGCCAGGGTGGCGACATGCCTCGTGCGTCAGCCCATCGCGCGCTGGTACCACTCGTGGAACTGCTGCATGCCGTCTTCCATCGGGCTCTGATATGGGCCGACGTCGTCGTCGCCGCGCTCGAGCAGGGCCAGCCGGCCGGCGTCCATGCGCAGCGCGATCTCGTCGTCCTCGGCGCAGGTCTCCCAGTAAGCGGCCTGCTCGGCTTCGACGAACTCGCGCTCGAAGGCCTGGATCTCTTCCGGGTAGTAGAACTCGACGACGTTGAGCGTCTTCTGCGGTCCCTTGGGGATCAGCGTCGAGACCACCAGGACGTGCGGATACCACTCGACCATCGTCGCCGGGTAGTAGGTGAGCCAGATCGCGCCATGCTTGGGGATCGGATCGTCGAAGCGGCCTGCGCGGTAGGCGAGCACCGCGTCGTGCCACTTGCGGTAGGCAGGCGAGCCGGGCTTGGCGAGCTCGTTCTTCGGGCCGACGGTCTGCACCGAGTGGTGTGGGCCGAACTCCCAGCGAAGATCCTCGCAGGTCACGAACTGGCCGAGACCCGGATGGAACGGCGCGACGTGGTAGTCCTCGAGGTAGACCTCGATGAAGGTCTTCCAGTTGTAGTCGCACTCGTGCAGCTTGACGCTGTCGAAGGCGTAGCCCTTGAAGTCGAAGTCGGCGTGCGGGCCGATCGCGGCCAGCTCGGCGGCGACGTCGCGGCCGTGGGCGAGCGACTTCGAGACGTCGAAGGCCATCCCGTTCCAAGTCTGCAGCGGATAGCTTGGCAGGTCGCGGCACGGGTCGTCGGCGAAGTGCGGCGCGCCGATCAGCTGGCCGTTCAGGTCGTAGGTCCAGCGGTGCAGGGGGCAGACGATGTTGCTGCCGGTGTGGCCGCGGCCCCGCAGCATCAGCGCCTGGCGGTGCCGGCACACGTTCGAGACCAGCTGCAATCCGTCGGGCGTGCGCACCAGCGCGCGGCCTTCGCCTTCGTGCGGCGAGGCGTAGTAGTCGCCGGCGCCGGGAACGGCGAGGGCGTGGCCGACATACCGCGGGCTCTTCGCGAACAGCGTCCGCCGCTCGCGCTCGAACAGGGCCGGATCGAAGTAACTGGCGACTGAAAGCTGGGACTGGGCGGGGGCGAGCGCTTCTCGGGTGACGCGCAGGTCGGACATGGCGGTGAGAGGTCTCCGTGAGGGTTGCCGGGCCCGCGGGCCCTGACCGATGACGGGGCGGTCGAACCGCCTCGACCGAAGGGCAGGACATTGTAACCAGCGCCCTTCGAGACGACGCGCCGTGACCGGTGCCGCGGTTCGCTCGTGTCGAGGCGTCGGCGGGGCGAAGCTGGGGCCGGGTCGCCTGACTACAATCGCTCTTTTTTCGAAGTCTCATGACGACCAGTTCCCGCCCTGGCACGCCGGCCGCGGTGCCAGCCAACTACGAGGTGGCGCTGAGCGAGCTCGAATCGCTCGTCGCGTCCATGGAAGGCGGCCAGTTGCCCCTCGACAGCCTGCTCGCCGGCTACCGGCGCGGCACGGAGCTGCTGCAGTACTGCCGCGTCCGGCTGGAAGCGGTCGAGCAGCAGGTCAAGGTTCTCGAAGACGGCCAGCTCAAGCCCTGGGCCGGCGCCTGATGCTTCAGGCACACCCGTTCTCCTCACGTCACCTGCGCGGTCCGAGCCGATGAAGCGCGACGACTTCGACACTTGGTCCTTGGGCGAGCTCGACACCGTCGAGTCGGCGCTGGACGCCTGTGTCCCTGCGGATGCGCCCGCGGGTCTCGGCGACGCGATGCGCTACGCCGTGCTCGACGGCGGCAAGCGCTTGCGGCCGCTCCTCGTTCTCGCCGCCGCCAATGCGGTGCACGGCGGTCGCGCCGGGGCGCTGCGTGCGGCGTGCGCGGTCGAGCTCATCCACGCCTATTCGCTCGTCCACGACGACCTGCCGTGCATGGACGACGACGTCCTGCGCCGCGGCAAGCCGACGGTGCACGTGCGCTTCGGCGTCGCTCAGGCGATGCTCGCCGGCGACGCGATGCAGGCGCTGGCCTTCGAGGTACTGACGCCCGACGACGGCAGCGTCGACGCGAGCCTGCAGGCGCGCCTGTGCGCCTTGCTCGCGCGCGCCGCCGGCGGCGCCGGCATGGCGGGCGGCCAGGCGATCGATCTGGCCAGCGTCGGCCGGCCGCTCGACGAGCAGGCACTTTCCGACATGCACAGGCGCAAGACCGGCGCCCTGCTTCGCGCGAGCGTCCTGATGGGCGCGGCGTGCGGACGGACGAACGCGCCGCAATGGCAGGCGCTGTCCGACTACGGCGACGCCGTCGGCCTCGCGTTCCAGGTCGTCGACGACATCCTCGACGTCACCCAGGCCTCGGCGACGCTCGGCAAGACCGCCGGCAAGGACCTCGACAACAACAAGCCCACCTACGTCACGGTGCTCGGCCTCGATGCCGCGCGCGCGCATGCCGAGGCGCTGCGCGAGGCCGCTCGCGTGGCGCTCGACCGGAGCGGCCTGGCCGACGCCGGGCAGTTGCGCATCCTCGCCGACCGTGTCGTCGACCGCGATTCCTGACCCCCATGACCACCAAGCTGCTCGACCGCATCGACGTCCCGTCCGACGTCCGTCGCCTCTCGCGCACGGAGCTCAAGCAACTCGCTGTCGAGCTGCGCGAATTCCTCGTGCAGACGGTGTCGCAGACCGGCGGCCACTTTTCGTCGAACCTCGGCACGGTCGAGCTGACGATCGCGCTCCACTATGTGTTCGACACGCCGAACGACCGGCTCGTCTGGGACGTCGGCCACCAGACCTATCCGCACAAGACGATCACCGGCCGCAAGGACCGGATGACGACGCTGCGCCAGCTCGGCGGGCTCTCCGGCTTTCCGCGCCGCGACGAGAGCGAGTACGACACCTTCGGCACCGCGCACTCGTCGACCTCGATCTCGGCTGCGCTCGGCATGGCCGTGGCGGCGCGCATGAAGGGCGAGAGCAGGAAGTGCGTCGCCATCATCGGCGACGGCGCGATGAGCGCCGGCATGGCCTTCGAGGCGCTCAACAACGCCGGCGAGACGAAGGACGGCGTGCAGGCCGACATGCTCGTCGTCCTCAACGACAACGACATGTCGATCTCGCCGCCGGTCGGCGCGCTCAACCGATATCTGGCGCGCCTGATGAGCGGCAAGTTCTACGCGACCGCGCGCGACACCGCCAAGAACGTCCTCAAGAACGCGCCGCCGCTGTTCGAGCTGGCGCGCCGCTTCGAGGAGCACGCCAAGGGCATGGTCGTGCCGGGCACGATCTTCGAGGAGTTCGGCTTCAACTACGTCGGCCCGATCGACGGCCACGATCTCGACTCGCTGATCCCTACGCTCGAGAACCTGCGCGAGCTGAAGGGCCCGCAGTTCCTGCACGTCGTCACCAAGAAGGGCTACGGCTACAAGCTCGCCGAGGCCGATCCGGTCGGCTACCACGCCGCCTCGGGCAAGTTCGATCCAGCGGTCGGCTTCGTCAAGCCGACGACGCCGTCGAAGACCACGTTCACGCAGGTCTTCGGCCAGTGGCTCTGCGACATGGCCGAAAAGGACGAGCGCCTCGTCGGCATCACGCCGGCGATGCGCGAAGGCTCGGGCATGGTCGAGTTCGAGAAGCGCTTCCCGAAGCGCTACCACGACGTCGGCATCGCCGAGCAGCACGCCGTCACCTTTGCCGCCGGCCTCGCCTGCGAAGGCCTCAAGCCGGTGGTCGCGATCTACTCGACCTTCCTGCAGCGCGGCTATGACCAGCTGATCCACGACGTCGCGATCCAGAACCTGCCGGTCGTCTTCGCGCTCGACCGCGCCGGCCTGGTCGGCGCCGACGGCGCGACCCACGCGGGCGCGTTCGACATCGCCTACCTGCGCTGCATCCCGAACATGAGCGTGCTGACGCCGTCGGACGAGAACGAGTGCCGCCAGTCGCTTTACACCGCGTTCCTGCAGGACTCGCCGGTCGCCGTGCGCTACCCGCGCGGCAGCGGCGCGGGCGTCGCGATCCAGAAGGAGATGACGGCGATCCCGTTCGGCACCGGCGAGATCCGGCGCGAGACCGCGCGCGCGCCGGGCCAGCCGGGCAAGCGCATCGCGATCCTCGCGTTCGGCACCTTGCTGTACCCGGCGCTCGCGGCCGCCGAGAAGCTCGACGCGACCGTCGCCAACATGCGCTTCGCCAAACCGCTCGATGTCGCGCTCGTGACTGACCTCGCGCGGCGCCATGATGCAATCGTCACCGTGGAAGAAGGCTCGGTGATGGGCGGTGCCGGCAGCGCGGTGCTCGAGGCGCTGGCGGCAGCGCGGATCGAGATTCCGGTGCTCGTGCTCGGCTTGCCCGACGTCTTCGTCGAGCACGGCGATCCGGCCAAGCTGCTGGCGCAGTGCGGGCTCGATGCCGCCGGCATCGAGCAGTCGATCCAGCGCCGGTTCGGCGCACCGCCGGCGCTGTTGCGCACGGCCGTCGGGCAATAGACACGAGGACACGCGAGCAAGCCGGCCGGTGTCCCGATGCGGGCGCCGGCATTCGTTTGCTGGCATGCTTTGGGAAGTGCTCCTGAAACCGGAGCGAGACGATGCACCGATGACCAACCTGATCGACGCCCTGCACATCCCCGACACGCAGTCGGCCCGAGACGACCGCAAGCTCGCGATCCAGCGCGTCGGCGTGCGCAGCGTGCGCTATCCGATGCAGCTCAAGATCGAAGGGGCAGTGCTGCCGACGGTCGCCGACTGGGCGCTCGACGTCGCCCTGCCGGCCGAGCAGAAAGGCACGCACATGTCGCGCTTCGTCGCGTGGCTGGACGGGATCGCCGAGCCGGTCGACGCTGCGGTGCTGCGAGCGCAGTCGGCGCGCATGCTCGAGTTGCTGCACGCTGAAGCGGGCCGCATCGAAGCCTCGTTCCCGTTCTTCCTGCGCAAGCGCGCGCCGGTCTCCGGCGTCGAGAGCCTGCTGGAGTACCAGGGCCGCTTCATCGTCGAGGCCAGGAGCAGCGGCTCGACGACGGTCTGGATCGAGGTCGTCGTGCCCGTGAAGTCGCTCTGTCCGTGTTCGAAGGAGATCTCCGACTACGGCGCGCACAACCAGCGCTCGCACGTCACGATCCGCGTCGAAGCGCTCGGCGAGCTCTCGTGGCTGGAGCTCGTGCGCTTCGCCGAAGACTCGGCCTCGGCCGAGATCTGGTCGTCGCTCAAGCGCGCCGACGAGAAGTGGATCACCGAGCGCGCCTACGAGAATCCGAAGTTCGTCGAGGACATGGTGCGCGACGTGGCGCTGTTGCTGAACGCCGATGCGCGCATCGGTCGCTACATCGTCGACGTCGAGAACTTCGAATCCATCCACGCGCACAGCGCG
>Ga0123337_10003808_pt1 | contig 15761 bp, 14 predicted proteins | sample frozenSSSSmetaG_FD_89792 | JGI IMG/M metagenome (GOLD analysis project Ga0123337, IMG submission 89792) | Glacier valley bacterial and archeal communities from Borup Fiord, Nunavut, Canada, to study Microbial Dark Matter (Phase II) -... | ecosystem: Environmental > Aquatic > Freshwater > Ice >... | reverse complement strand
GTACAATTGTAAACCCAATTCAGGACAATGAACAACCTGTAAACCAATGGCAGGATTAAACGAAAACCTGTAAACTTATTTTAGGACGATACACCGCAATGACAACGGGTCAAGCCCGCAATGACAGTAGGATTCCTGTCATTCCGGGCTTGACCCGGAACGGAACTAGCCCGCCATACTAAACAACTGCGTTTCCGGCTGACTGGCCCAAAGATGTGCATCAAATGCCATGCAAATATTTCTAAGGAATCTTTTTCCCAGTGGCGTAACAGTTAAACCATGCTCGCTGATAATGATTAATCCATCCTGCTGAAGTGTCTTTGCTCGCTCCAAACCAGATATCATAGCATCGATCAAAGGTTCATTTATATCCCAATCTGTTTTCCCCTTGCACATCAGATTTAAGATATGCTTTCGAATGATCAGATCCTCTTCACTTAGATGGTGTCCTTTCAAAACAGGCAATTGTCCCTTATTGACCAGTTCAAGATAATCTTCTACTTTTTTAACATTCTGGGCAAAGGCAAACCAACTGTCACTGATAGATGAAACCCCAAGACCAACCATCAATTGTGTATATTGATGGGTATACCCCATAAAATTCCTGTGAAGTTTTCCAGAGTGTTCGGCCTTGAACAGACTATCGGTACAGAGAGCGAAATGATCCATACCAATCTCTTCATAACCCATTGCTGTAAACATCTTGCAGCCTAATTCATATAATCTTTGCTTCTCATCTACTGAGGGAAGATCCAATTCAGTAAAACTCCTTTGTCCGGGTTTTATCCATGGCACATGAGCATAGCTGTAAAATGCAATACGATCGGGCATAAGTTTCTCAACCTGAGAGATCGTATCTCCCAGCCCTTCATAAGTTTGGAGCGGCAAGCCATAGATCAGATCAAAATTGATAGAAGAATACCCAATCTCTCTCGCCAGTTCAGTTACAGATTTTACCTGTTCAAAGCTTTGCATACGATTGATTATCCGTTGCACATTTGGATCAAAATCTTGGATTCCAAGGCTCAGGCGGCGAAAACCCAAATCATATAAAGTTCTTAAATGATCTTCCCTCGTATTATTGGGATGTGCTTCAAAACTAAACTCTGCTTCAGGATGCAAATCGGTATTTTCAGTCAGACCATTTATAAGAAGTTTAAGATTTTCAGCCGCAAAAAAAGTTGGTGTGCCTCCACCCAGATGAATTTCTCTAATTTTAGGTTTATCAGCAAACACTTCTCTGTACAATGCCCATTCTTTCAAAACTGCCTGAATATAAGGATCTTCAACCTGATGATTTCGGGTGATACGGGTATTGCAGCCACAATAAGTACAGAGACTTTCGCAAAATGGTAAATGAACATATAAGCTGATTCCATTACCTGAATTACTTTGATCGAAAGAAAATTTAACAGATTCCTTCCATTGACTGATGTCCGGAATATCTGAATTCCAATAAGGGACAGTAGGATAGCTGGTATAGCGTGGTGCTGCCACGTGGTATTTATTAATCAAATTCTGGGAATTCATAATTAGTCGTTTCAATCTAAGAGATTTCAGCGTTTAGAGCATCCATCAGCACATATACAAGCTTTGCCTGAACATCTGCCGGCCTGCCAGTTATCCAGGTTCTTAATAATCAGATTTGCAATTTCCTGCAGGGCCTCTTTGGTCAGAAATGCCTGGTGCGGAGAAATAATTACATTCGGGAATGACAGTAATTCTTCCATGATCGGATCTTTGACACGATCGTCACGATGATCAGAATAGAACATATTCTTTTCAAATTCATATCCATCCAATCCCAGCCAGCCGAGTTTACCTGTCTTTAATGCTTTAATCAAATCCTCAGATTTAATTAATCCACCTCTGCTCGTATTAATCAGCATCACGCCATTTTTCATTTTGGAAATACTCTGCATATTAATAATATGCTTTGTTTCGGGAGTTAAAGGAATATGAAGTGAGATAATATCTGATTCTTCCAAAATCTGCTCAAAACTAACCTCCTCAATGCCATCCAGGTTAAGTACAGGACTAATATCATGGCCAAGTATTTTACAACCCAGGCTTTTGAATACAGAGGCAGTAGCTTTTCCAATCGCACCAAGCCCAACAATTCCTATTGTTTTTCCTTTAAAATTGAAACCTATATGCTGGTCAATCCTGAAATCAAATTCACGGCTACTATTCACTGTGGGAATGATCTTACGGCTTAATGATAGGGCTAACATCAGGGTGTATTCAGAAACAGCTGCAGGTGAATAAGATGGCACATTTGCCAGTTTGATATTTCTTTTTCCAGCAGCTTGCCTATCAATATGATCGGTCGAAACAGAACGCGTGGTGATGTATTTAATGCCCAGACCTGCCAGTTTTTCGATTACCTCCTCCGAAAGATCATCCTGAGTTGATACCACAACAGCCTCTTTGCCTTGTGCATAAACCGCAGTTTCAAGGCTTAGGGAATTAGAAATAAGTGTTATATCGTGTTGTTTTTGATTTGCACGAGCTACAAATTCCTTCTCAAACTCTCTGACACTATATGCAACAACTTTCATTAATAAAACATTTATTCCAAAAGTACTTTTAGGAATAAGATTTTGTAATGAGTGATGTCATAAAGAAAAATGATCTTTATCAGTTTTTCATTTTATGGAGCTTGGAAAAATCGATGATATCAATCACGCTACCTTTCTTTTCAATGATTCCTTCATCCTTAAAATCGCTCAGGGTTCTGCTAACTGTTTCTGTAGCCATGCCTGCCATTGATGCAAGATCTTCTCTTGAGATGCGGATCTGGGCTTCAGAATTTTCGGTGGTATTTTGCTGTTTGGCCAGGCGGATCAGGATCTCGGCCATTCGTTTCCTTACTGAGTGATAGGCGAGTTGAAGTAATTGCTCCTCCTTCTCAATCAGATTGCTGGAGAGTACCTTTATAAATTTCTGACCAATATCTGTATAGGTATCCAAAAGCTGCTTTACGGTATCCTTAGGAAGAAGGCAGATTGTAGTATCATCTACAGCTTCAGTAGTTTCATTATAATGATCTCCCGAAAGCATGGCCTGAATTCCCAGATATTCATCCGGACCATACATTCCGGTAACCAACTCTCTGCCGTCTTCACTTAATTTAACAGCCTTCACCCTCCCGCTCAGTATTAAATATATGCCTGTGATAGCATCACTCTCATAATAAATGATCTGCTTTTTTCTGACCTGTTTAACCTTACGGTCGGCAATAATTTTCTTCAATTCATCAAGACCCTGACCCTGATTCTGCTTAGTAAGAAGCTGGAGACTTTCAAACGATTTACTGTAAAAAGCTTCTATTTTTTCCTTTTTCTGAAAGCGTGATTCAATGGTATTCAGTAATTCCATATCATCAAATGGCTTGGTCAGATAATCATCTGCACCCATATCCATACCTTTCCTCATATCAGCTCTTTCAGCCTTTGCTGTGAGAAAAATAAAGGGAATACTGGAGGTTTCTCTATTCTTTGACAAAAGATATAACACGCCATAACCATCAAGTTCAGGCATCATTATATCGCAAAGTATCATATCCGGAAGATGCTGCTGCGCCAGTTCCACACCAATTTTACCATTATCTGCTTCTAAAACTTCATAACCTGCAAGTTCCAGAATTTCAACAGAACTATCCCTGATATCCTCATTGTCTTCAATTATTAGAATCTTCTTCTTTTTCATAGAATTTTACTGTGGGAAATTTAGGGTAAAAATAGTTTTCTGTTTAGGGAGACTTGTAAAATTAACCTTTCCACCCATCAAATTAACATAACGCATAATAATATTGAGACCAAGACCTGTACCCGGAATATTTCCGGTATTGTTAGCCCTGAAAAATGGTTCAAACAGATGCTTGTGATCCGCCTCAGGTATGCCTATTCCATTATCTTTGACAGTTACAATGCATTCATTATCCAAAAGTTCAGTATTAAACTCAATGAAGGTATTCTCGCCTGAATATTTGATTGCGTTAGAAATTAAATTGATGATACAGTTTCTTAGCAAATTCTGGTCCAGCAGAATTGTGCTATGCAAGCCGGTATGCTGATAAATGATATTCTGGTCTTTCTTTGCCATCATTTGCATCTCCTCGGTAATTTCTTCTGCAAGTTTAACAATATCAAAATTCGAAAAAGCTGTTTCAATTTTACCTGCTTCCAGACGTTCAAGAGATAGAAAATCATCCAGAATGATTGTTAAATTGCCTACTGAATTTTTAATCTTACTGACATGCTTTGATATATTGGTTCCATCATCCTGTAGTTTATACTTTTCAATCAATGATGCTGATAATTGTATAGAACCAAGCGGAGTACGGAATTCATGAGAGGCCATTGAAACAAAACGGCTTTTCAATTGATTGAGTTCTTTTTCCTTTTCGAGAGATTTGCTTACCGTTTCTTTAGCTACCTGCAGTTCTGTTACAGATTTTTGAAGAGAATTTGTACGGTCTTCAACTAATTTTTCGAGTTGTGAAGCATAATGCAATATCTGAGCCTCAGCTTCTTTTTCTCTGCTCAGGTCATGAATAAACCCGGTATAAATTGTTCTGCCTGAATACTTTACCTCACTTACTGCCAACCGAAAAGGAAATAAAGTACCATCCTTCTTCAGGCCTTTTACATCACGCCCCATACCAATGATATGGGGGGTACCCGTCCGCTGATAACGGGCAATATATTCGTCATGCTGACCCTTGTCAGGCTGAGGCATCAGCATAGAAACATTCCTTCCGGTTACCTCTTTAATAGTATATCCAAATAAAGCACAGGCAGCAGGGTTTATTGACTCAATTAGTCCACGCTCATCGATTGTAAGGATCCCATCAATCGCATTTTCAATAATTGCATGTAATAATGCGCCTTTATCAGTCATTTAACAAAAATAGTCTTTTGAATATAAAAATGAAGTTCCCCAAATTAAAGTAATGATTTAAGACTAAGGATTTTTCTTCTGATTTTGAAAAATTCAGGATGTGGTTTTATTGAAAGATTAATTCAAAACCAGATACAGAATTGCAGCCAGCCCAGCCCCGATCATCGGCCCCAGAACCGGTATCCATGAATACGACCAATCGCAGTTTCCTTTACCGGCTACTGGAAGGATAGCATGCATAATCCTTGGTCCGAGATCGCGTACCGGGTTAATGGCATATCCGGTAGTACCCCCTAGGGAAAGCCCTATGGCCCAAACCAGGAACATTACCGGGATAGCGCCTAATGAACCCAAACCAACTGGGGTTTTAGTGTCTGCTATCTCTGCATTTGTAAAGTAGAATATAACAAACAACAGTACAAATGAACCAATAATCTCGCTTGTAAGATTGGAAAAGGTATTTCTTATGGCAGGTCCGGTGCAAAATGCAGCTAGCTTTAATCCTTTGTCTTCAGTTGCGGCAAAATGATCTTTATACTTCACCCAAACCAGTGCAGAACCAAGCATCGCCCCAAGCATCTGCGCGAGCATGTAGGCCGGCACCTGATCCCAGTCAAACTTACCGCTGATTGCCAGTGCGAATGTAACCGCCGGATTAAGATGCGCTCCGCTGTAAGGAGCCGAAACCACTACTCCAACAAACACGGCTAATGCCCAGGCTGTAGTGATTACTATCCACCCTCCGCCGTTTCCTTTGGTTCCTGTTAAAACAACGTTGGCAACAACTCCATTGCCCAGTAAAATCAATAGTGCTGTTCCTAAAAACTCGGCTGTAAAAGGTGCCATATCCGAAAATTTATTTTTTAAAGGTTTACATTAGCTTTTGCGGCTCTAACAGCCCGGTTCCATCCATTAACAAGATCATCAAAATTTTCGAGTTCCTTTGGTTCAAAATTTCTCTCAACCTGCCACTGTTCTGCAATTTCTTCAACACTCCCCCAAAAACCGGTTGCAAGTCCGGCAAGATAGGCCGCCCCAAGAGCAGTCACCTCGGTAACTTTTGGCCTGATAACCCTGCATTTCATAATATCAGCCTGAAACTGCATTAATAAATTATTGGCCGTGGCACCCCCATCGACTCGTAATTCACTGATTGAAGTACCCGCATCCGCTTCCATTGCATTCAACACATCCATGGTTTGAAAAGCAATACTTTCAAGGGCAGCTCGTGCAAAATGCCCGGAATTTGTACCCCGGGTAATCCCGGTTATTGTTCCCCTTGCATGTTGATCCCAATGCGGTGCTCCTAATCCGGCAAATGCAGGAACCATATACACGCCACCAGTATCTTCAACTTTTGCAGCCAATTCTTCAACTTCACCTGATGTTTTAATTAGTCCCAATTCATCTCTCAACCATTGTACTACAGCTCCACCAATAAAAATTCCTCCTTCGAGCGCATAAGTCACTTCTCCGTTTATTTTCCATGCAATTGTGGTAAGCAAGTTATTTGAGGAAATCCTTGGCTGCTTGCCTATGTTCATCAGCATGAAACATCCGGTACCATAGGTATTTTTTACCATACCGACTTTTGTACACATCTGCCCAAAAAGTGCTGCCTGCTGGTCACCGGCGATTCCGGCAATAGGAATTTTTGCAGCAAGAATATCTCCTGCAGTTTCGCAAAATACTTCACTTGAAGATTTGACTCCGGGCAACATTGCCTCCGGAATATCAAATAGTTCTAGTAGTTCCTTATCCCATTTAAGGGTAATGATGTCAAATAGCATCGTACGGGAGGCATTACTCACATCAGTTACATGACATTTCCCTCCCGACAACTTCCAGATCAGCCAGCTATCAACAGTTCCAAAAAGTAGTTTTCCCTGTTTAGCCCTTTCTTTAGCTCCTTTAACATTTTGAAGGATCCACCTCACTTTGGTTGCAGAAAAATAAGAATCAATGATTAGTCCAGTCTTTTTCTGGATTCTATCACCATGTTCCTTTCGGATTGTATCACAATAATCTGATGTTCTCCGGTCCTGCCAAACAATGGCATTATAAACTGGCAGACCTGTTTCTTTATCCCATACAACAGTTGTTTCCCTTTGATTGGTAATTCCTATGGCATGGATATCCCTGGGATTCAGTCCAGCTTTAACCATGGCCTCAGTGGCTACTGAAATCTGTGTTGACCAGATCTCTACCGGATCATGCTCCACCCATCCGGGCCTGGGATAGATCTGCTCAAATTCCTTTTGTGCAACTGCAACGATACTACCCTTACGGTTAAATATTATGGCTCTGGAACTTGTTGTACCCTGATCAAGGGATAAAATATAATCTGGCATATGGATATTAATTTATTCAGCCGGATGTATATGGCCTAATTAAATATGAGAAAAATATGTAATATTGACGATAATATTTACCTGTTTATAGGTGACGTGTCTTCCGAAAATATTTCAGCAGCATGAATATTTAAATTTTTTGATTAAATGTTAAAAGGAGGAAAATAATGTAATAATTATTTTCCCATTCAAATATCAGCCCTTAAACATGAATATAGGAATCATTGGCCTTGGAGACATGGGCTGTATATATGCTAAGTCTTTTGCTAAAGCCGGGTACAGGGTTTACGGATGTGACCTGCCCAATCGCAGAGAAATACTGGAAACTGAGCTTAGTCCCTATGGGATTGAAGTGCTGGATGATGGTAAAGCCGTTTCCAGAATTTCTGATGTTATCATTTATTCTGTTGAAGCTGAACGAATTACTGAAGTTCTGAGTTTATATGGCTCATACACCAAGTATGGAGCAATTGTTGCTGGTCAAACCTCAGTTAAACATCCTGAAATACAAGCTTTTGAAAAATATCTTCCAAAGGATGCCCATATTATAACCTGTCACTCATTGCATGGTCCCGGATTTGATCCGAAGGGGCAAAAAATGATCGTTATCCCACACAGAACTACTAAAGAGGCTTATCAGCGTATGACAGATCTTCTTTCGACATTGGGTTCAGTGCTTGTAGAAATAGCAGATTTTCATGAGCATGATAAAATTGTAGCCGATACCCAGGCGGTGACCCATATGGGTTTCGAGAGTATGGGAACTGCATGGAAAGAAGCAGGATTCTTCCCCTGGGAGAATGCTTCTTATCTCGGTGGTATTGATAATGTTAAGATTCTGATTACCCTAAGAATCTTTAGTTATAAGGCACATATTTATGGCGGACTCGCCATTTTGAATCCATACGCTCGTCATCAGATTAAACGTTATGCCATCTCTGAATCAGAGTTATTCAAACTGATGATCAAGGAAGAGGAAGCAGCCTTTCGCAAGCGACTATATCAGGCAAGGGACTTTATTTTCGGCAAGGAACATAAACCGGTCATGCTGGATGAAAAAGTAATGCAGGAATTCTCCTTGTCTGCGGGATCAGAAAGCCGGAAGCCTAATTCTCACCTTAGTCTGCTGAGTATGGTTGATGCATGGCATCACCTGGGAATTAACCCTTATGATAACCTGATCTGTCAGACTCCTCCATTCAGATTGAGGCTGGGAATCGCTGAATATCTTTTCAAAAATGAAGAATTACTTGAAGAGTCGATCAATACTGCATTGTATGACAAAAGCATTCGGGGCGACGATCTGGAATTCCATTCAGCGGTCAGGGAATGGACTTCCCTAATTGTTTACGGTGACATGGAAGGCTATAAACAGCATTTTGACCAGGTGAAAACCTTCTTTGCCGGAAGACTTGATCAGGGAAGGGCCCAAAGTGCAGAATTGATCAGAAAACTTGAAATGGAATAGAATAATGCCTTCAGTAACTAGGTTCATAATCTTTCGATAATTTCTATATTAAAATCCCATTGTAATTTCTCTAATATGTGACCGCTATCATATTTTAAGAAGTGTTTAATGCCCTAATTTGTACTCGTGGATTAACCCTTTTTAATTCTTTTCATGAGTCATACATTTCATATTCCTGTACTTGGCCTTGCCTATTCAGTAGACACACCAATAAAAGTAGCCCGCTATGGCATCAGTTCAGTGGTGTCAATTGTTGATGATATTTTAATTGAGCGAATGCGTCAATTATATACCGAAAAAATCAATGAGGTTTTTGTACCAATCGATCCTAAGGAAACTGATTTTCGAAGTAAAAGAATCACGGCTTACCTTAACCTTGTTAAAAAGACAGTTGACAATCAATTCGAAACATTGCGTCATCAGGCATTTGAAAAGGATACTGATCTTACAAGATATTTCAGTCTCCTGCCCGAAAATTCTCCGCTAAAAATAAAATATCATCAAATGCTGAATGAGCAGAATCCTGAAAAGTGTTTCAGCTTACAGAATGAGTTGCGCAATGAAATTGAAAAGGGGGAGATTCAGGTCAACATCATGGCAAAGGTCGACCGCATGAACCCAAATACTACCGGTGAGCAGATTTCTGATGCATTATCCGCCTTAAAGGGATTTGCAGAGAGTGAGTTAAATACACCAGTAGTCCTGTCTGCAGGCATGAATCCTCGTCTGTACAGTTATCTCGAAAATTTTCAGGAATTCTTACCTGATCAATTCAGTAATTTCAGAAAAAGTATCATACTTAAGGTAAGTGATTTCAGGTCTGCTTTGATACAGGCAAAATTTCTTGCTAAAAAAGGTCTTTGGGTTTCAGAATTTCGTGTTGAATCAGGTCTTAATTGCGGAGGACATGCTTTCGCAACGGAAGGTTACCTTCTGGGTCCTATTCTGGAAGAATTCAAAACCAAAAAGGAAGAAATGATCGATGAATTATATCAGATCTACACCAGGGCAATAGAGGAAAAAGGAATCCAACTATCAAGCGTTCCTAAGTTAAGGATCAGTGTTCAGGGCGGTATTGGAACTTCAGATGAAAATGATTTCCTGATGAATCATTACCAGCTTGATGCTACAGGTTGGGGAAGCCCCTTTTTACTGGTCCCTGAAGCAACAAATGTGGATGACGAGACACTTGAACTACTTTCTACTGCTTCTCATAGTGATTTTTATATCAGTGGTTCATCCCCGCTAGGAATTCCATTCAACAATTTCAGAAAAAGCACTGCAGAGAAACAGCGTCTTGAACGCATTGCTAAAGGAAGGCCCGGAAGTCCATGTGTTAAAAAATTCTTAGCCTCAAATACTGAATTTACAGAACAACCAATTTGTACAGCATCCAGAGAATATCAAAACCTCAAAATCAAGCAATTGGAAGCAGAAAACCTGGAGCCTTCTGAATTTCATTTAAAGATTGCAGCAATAACAGAAAAACTATGTCTTTGTGAAGGACTGGCAGCACCTGCATATTTAAAAAACAACATCCTTAAACCCAAAGAAAGTCAAGCTACAGTTATTTGTCCTGGGCCTAATATTGCCTATTTCAGTGGAAAATTCTCACTTGATGAGATGGTTAGCCATATATATGGTAAACTCAACTTATTGAATGACCCAAATCGACCTAATCTCTTTGTTAATGAGCTAAATCTTTATGTGGAATATCTTAAAAAAGATATCAGCAGGCAGATACAGGAAATGACCGACAAAAAAGCAAAATACTTTCTGAAATTCAAAGAGCAACTGGAAAATGGAATAGAGTACTACAAACAACTAATTCCCAAAATTACCGACCAGACTGAGGTTTACAGGAAGAAGATGATGAATGAACTCCTGGAAATTGAAGAAAAATTACAGTATTTAATTCCTGTTGTTGAGCAAAAGGTCTAAGTGACCAAACAATTAACCGGTTCTAAATTCAGAGCCGGTTTTTTTTTGCAATACTAAAAAACCCAGCTTTTTTTAAGTTTCAGAAAGCCTGATGGCCACCAATCATCCTCTCTGTGTTCAAGGCTTAAGTTAACACGTATGATATTGATTTAGAGATTCTTAATACAGATAAAATCTTTTAAAGATTCGTTCAAATATGACCTAAGTCATAGTATAAAACAATAATTCTCAATAAATTGTATGAAAGAAAACTAAATAAAAAATCATGAGAAAAATTGTATTAACTACATCCATAATTGGTGTTTGCCTATTATTGAGCTGCAACAGTGGTAAAGAACAAAGTGCCGACACAAAGACGAGTGAAGAAACCCAGGCTGTCGGACAGTCAGGTGTTCAGGATGACTTGTCGCAAAAAAACGTTGTTCAGGTTGCAATAGGCAGCAAAGATCACACAACTTTGGTGGCGGCCATAAAGGCAGCAAAACTGGTAGATGCTTTGAGCAATGCCGGACCTTTTACAGTATTCGCACCCACAAATGCGGCATTTGATAAATTACCGGCAGGAACAGTTGATGGCCTTTTAAAACCAGAAAAAATTGATGACCTGACTAATATTTTACAATACCATGTTTCACTGGGTGTATTTAAAGCAGAGAATTTAACCGACGGACAGATAATTGGTCAGGTAAACGGCAATGATATCAAAATAAGCATTTCTGATGGGAAAGTAATGATCAATGAAAGTGCAATTATTGTTGCATCTGTTCCAGCATCAAATGGTATTATTCATATTATTGATACTGTATTATTACCACCTGCAGCTAACTAAACCGAAGAAAAAAAATGCTATCAACAAGGGGAGTACTGAAAAGTAATCCCCTTTATTATTCCAATAAGCCAGTGATTACTTTTGTTCTTTTTTACTGTAATTTCTGGTCAAACCAGCTCTTATGTCTCTTTTTGCTATTTGATATTCAAATACCTTTTCTTTAATTATACCCGAAATAGAAATAGCCCTCTCCTTGGCAAGCTCGGCTTTTGAACCTTCAAATAACTTGTCTACAGTGGATATAAATAGCTTATTCCATCGGTCAAAATGAGTTTTGTTAAGTGGTTCAATAGCATGTAAGTGCTTATGTAAATGCACCGGATTACCTTCATAAGATCCTGTAAACAGGATTACATTTTCCCAGAAATCATTTACCATTGAAATATGTGTTGACCAGTTAACCTTAGCAACATCCTGAAAAATAAACCCGAGTTTTTTATCGGCTAACACTTTTTTATAAAAAGTATCAACCATAAGTTCTATATCAGATCTGTTTTCAATATCTTTTTTCAAGCTATTTTTCAGTTAAAATATCAGCGAGCTTATTCAATTCTTCCTCTGTACAAGATTCCTGAATCAGTGGAAATATCACCCGGTCTTCCTTCCGAACATGACTTTCAAGTGACCTTCCAATCATATCCAGCTGTGCAGAAAGTTCCATATCCTGATTTAAAGAATTAAACAGGGAATGCAATTCCTGATGTTCAAGTTGCATACAAGCAAGTAAACTATCCAAAGTAGAATTTACACCCTTCAGCATGGGTATCATTTTCTCTTCCTGTTCGAAATGTTGTATTAGTTCTTCCCGGTAAAATTTCAATGCATATTCTGCCTTTCCTTTCTCATCATGCGGAAGTCCCTTGAAAGCAGGTGCATCTGATCGTAATAACCTCGACAGTATCAATGTCCCGTGATGCTCTCTTGATAAGGGAATTAGTGCTTCATGTCTTTTCATATCACAGATCTTTAGAATTAAACTTTAACGTGGAATACCAAACTGGTATTACAATCCAGGAGAGGAGCACAAAAAATGAAAATATCAGGCCATTACTTGCGCCGAAAAAGTCTTTGAACACAGCCCCTGTATAGCCCATCATTGCCGAAACATCCAATTGGAGCAGAATAAGAATACGGCTAAGATCTATTGGGTTTAATGCGCTTAGGCCAATCATAACATTTTCCATTGGATAGTCCGCAAATTGAAACAAGATAAATAAAACCAATCCGTCGAATAAAAGGGAAAAGTATAACCACAACATGATAGCTGCCCCAATTCCTTTGGCCTTGTCACGGGTTTGTACAGTGGCAAGAAATGCTATAGCTGCAAAAATAACACTTAACAACACTCCGGTTAAAATCATGGTAAATCCTACTAAATTAGCCTGATAAATTAAGACCGGGATACCTGCCCCAATTAAAAATGCTATTGAAAGTGAAGAGGCCAGTCCGGTAAATAAACTGAGCCAGATCGTATTTCTTTTTAAAGGCTGACTTACCAGAAGTTCTATAAACTCTGCAGAATTATACATGTAGATAGTCGAAAATATGATGCTAACCAATGGAACAACGATCAGAATTATATTCAATAAACTTAAGAGACCTTTACTGCTATTATCTTCCAGGCTGAATACGCTGAATGATGCCGCAAGTAAAAAAACGGTATAGATAAGTACGATTTTATTACGCAGGATATCTGTAATTACATATTTTATAATTTTATTCATAATTGCTGATCATTACTTGTGCAATTGATTTAACTAATCTTTCCTCCCCGGTATCCCGCCGTAATTCCTCAATGCTCTTATGGAAAATAAGTTTTCCATCCTGCATGTAGATTATCCGTGTAACCAAATCATCCAGATCACTCAGGATATGAGAAGTAATTAAAACCAGCTTTCCTTTATCCCTTTCGGCCAGGATCTTTTCTTTAAATAGTTCTGATGCTACAGGATCAAGACCCGCAGTTGGTTCATCAAGAATAAGTACTGAAGGATTGAACAAAAAGGCGAGGGCTGCACTTACTTTCTGAATTGTACCACCCGACAAAGTCCCCATACGCTTGTTCAATAGATTCTGGATTGAAAAAGCCTTTATCAGATCCTCATCCAGACCTTCAGATTTGCCACGAATATCTTTCATCATACCCAGTACCTGTCCGATGGTCATATTATCAGGATAACGACCCATTTGCGGCATATAACCAATCTGATCCCTGTATTGCCAATGGTTGTGAATATTATCCCCCCTGAACGTGATCGAACCACTATCCGGAACCACCATACCCAGAATAGTTTTGATCAGCGTTGTCTTACCGCATCCATTTGGCCCAATCAGGGCAATACATTCTGATTTCTCACAAATTGTTGTTACACTGTCAAGAGCTTTCAGTTTGCCAAATTGCTTGCTGATTTTTTTTAATTGAATCATATTTATTTTATTTCATCTCTTCCCATAATGATTGGGTAATAAGCGAATCAGAATGCTTTTTTCATCATTGGAGCATCATCTTTCAGATTTTCGGGAGTGAGACTAGGTATAAGTTTTTCGGTTTTGTCGAGCAGACTTGTGATAAAACTTCTAAACAGAATCATTGCCGGCGGATACTTTTCAACGATCATTGAATACATACTAACTGGCCTGTAAGGTACATCCCCTATCTTATCCTTATCCAGATCATATCCGTCATATTTGTCCCAGTAATTATTATTAAAGCGGTTCAGTACCATTGAGCCATTAGTACCTACATCAAAGGTGTTCCCAATGAAATTATTCAACTCAAGTACGACATCCATACAACTCGCCTGTATTTTTAAAGCCCATCCATTGTTTTCAAAAACGTTTCTTTTCATATAAATCCTGTTTGCTCCTTCCATATAAATTCCACTGGTATTTCTTTTGAAATAATTTCCCTCCATAAAACCATCTGAAATTTCTTTAAGTAAAATTCCATGAGAAGCATCTCCCCAGTTCTCTTCAAAATAATTACTGAACATTTTAATTCTGTTTGAGTACATGACTGATACCCCTGAACCATTATTTCTGAAAACATTGTTCACATACATATCATCATTGGAGAACATAAAATGCAATCCATAACGAAGATTGTTTTTTGACACGTTTCTCCAGATCACAGAATTTTTAACAAATTCAAAGTAGATTCCATCCCGGTGCCCCGATATTTGATTTCCAATTACTTTCAGGCTATCCCCTTTCCAGCAATGAATTCCATTTCCACTTTGTTGTTCTTCTAAACCTATTGCAATGAGCCTGTTGTTTTCAATACTGCAGTTCAAGCCATTTTGAATATATATTCCAAAAAAAGTATCTTCAAGGACATTATTCTTAATGACAACATCTCTGCTGTCATAAACCTTAATGCCACTCAAATCTTCAAGGCTTGAAATTCCACTATGAATTAATTTGAATCCATCAACAACAGCTCCATTTGCTGTGATAGAAATAATCTCATATTTTTTTTCACCGTCCAGTACCGGAAAATCAATTCCTTTCAGGACAATCCTTTTATCAATAACCAGATTCTTTTCTCTGTAATGCCCGGCATCGACCAAAATTATATCTCCTGCCTGAGCTGCATTTAGTGCAGAAGTGATTGTTTTGAAAGTACGCTTTGCTCCGACATAAATATCAGCTGCTGATGCACTAAAATAAAAAAGTGTAAAAAGTATGAAAAGAAGATATCTCACTTCAGTATCTCCTCCCAGGTGATTTTATTACCATAAAATGTTTGAACTGCATTTTCAAGGCTATCATTATTACTGAAAGCAGCGATATTTCCATTCATCGGACTTTTTAAAGAAGGGCTTTGAAGGAAGAATGCAGTTTCAGCAGTGATAAGATCGTGGGGTTTGTTAAAATTCACAAAATAAACACCTGCAATGTCCTCATCTTTGACTTTATCCTCATGTAAAAACTGCGAAATGCAATGCTGATCATCGAACTTATATTTTTTACCTTTTTTTGTTACGATTTGAGCTCCAAATCTGGAATCACTGATGGTCATTTTACAAAAATCGCAGTTATCCTTTCCGATTCGAATTGGCTCAGGTTCCGTACCACATGAACTAAATAGGAAGGCAAAGATCAGAGCAGCCACTGTATTCAAAGCACTTTTAGGATGTTTGCTTTTGTTCTTTCTTTTCCACTCAATAACTACTACGCCTAAAAGAACGGCACCAGCCCCTACAAAGATCCATCCACCGGTATCCGGAATTGAATAGGCCCCAAAATTTAGTAGTTGTTTAAATCC
>Ga0123337_10003805_pt1 | contig 15764 bp, 16 predicted proteins | sample frozenSSSSmetaG_FD_89792 | JGI IMG/M metagenome (GOLD analysis project Ga0123337, IMG submission 89792) | Glacier valley bacterial and archeal communities from Borup Fiord, Nunavut, Canada, to study Microbial Dark Matter (Phase II) -... | ecosystem: Environmental > Aquatic > Freshwater > Ice >... | reverse complement strand
GCACTAAGCAACCAGTTTGTTTCGTCAATCTGGCGTTCCACCCAATCTTCGTCAATGTCGAATTCGTCCTGAATTTCACCAAAGATCTGCTCTACCATATCCTCTACGCTGACAATACCCGCCGTACCACCAAACTCATCGACTACCAGCGCCAGACTTTTACGTTCAGACAGAAACCGCAGCAGTAGATCCTGAGCGGGCATGGTCTCGGGCACCACAATGATGGGCGTCACAATGTCAGCAACGGTACTGGGTTTACGGAAGAGCGTGAGCGCGTGGCAGTAACCAATTACGTCATCGATCGTATCGCGATAGATAACAATTTTGGAGTGTCCGCTATCCTGAAAAGCATGTCGTAACACTTCAACGGTGTCATTTACGTCGATAGCCGAAATTTCGGTGCGCGGTACCAGGCAATCGCGCACTCGGACGTCACGAAACTCAATGGCGTTATTAAAGATCCGGGCATCTATATCAATCTCTTCGTCGCGCTCCGTTGAGGTCTGATTAAGTTGCTGGAGATAATGGTTTAAATCAGTAAGCCCAAATACAGGTCGGATTTCGGGATTTTTTTTACGCAGCACGTATCGGATAAAAAACCGCGCGATGGCCACCAGTACCCGGACAAGGGGCGATATGGCCTGGTAAATGATCCATAACGGCACAGCCAGCCACTCCAGAAATCGATCGGGATGAATCAGCGCGAGACTTTTGGGCAGGTAGTCGGCCAGGGGCAGAAACAGTACCGTCAGTACCAGCGTCTCGATAAGAATAAGCAGAAAAATATTATCATAGTCGTCGGGCAGCCAGGACAGCAGGAGCGGGTTCAGGAACGTAACGCCCAACACGGCATAGAGCACCAGAAAAAGCGTGTTGCCCGTAAGGGTAGTACCAACAAACAGGATGGGATTTTTCAGAAAGCCAGATACCAGCTTTTCGCCCAGCGGCCCCTGCTTACTGTGTAACTCAAAATACAATCGGTTCACCGATACGTAGGCCATCTCGACCGCCGAAAAGAAACCAGCGAGAACAAGGGCAAACAGGGCACCGAGAAGAAGGATATACAATTCCAAAAAGAGCTTATTGATAGATTCGCAAAAGTACACTGTAAATCAACGCTGTTCCGTCAAAGAATTAATACCACCGTACCGCCAATAATCAGGGCCGCGCCCAGGGCGGCTTTCCAGGTCAGCACCTCGCCCAGAAATACCACCGACAGCAAAATGGCAATGGCCACGCTGAGTTTATCGACCGGTGCCACCTGCGAGACAGTACCGAGTTGCAACGCCCTGAAGTAAAAAATCCATGACAGCCCGGTTGCGATGCCCGATAGACCCAGAAATAACCAGTTTTGCCGGGTTAGATCGGGCAGTCCCGTCTGGTTACCCCGCGCAAAAACCAGCCCCCAGGCCACAACCAGAATAACGACGGTACGAATAGCCGTAGCTAAATCCGTATTGACACCTTTGATGCCTACTTTGGCCAGTACCGCGGTCAATGCGGCAAATAGAGCCGATAAAAGTGCATAAATCCACCACATAGTATTGTCGATTATCGTATCTGCCACCTGCTCATAGATAACAGAATTACGTCAGAATTGTCTTCTATGTTTAAGTATCCAATCAGTGAATCAAAATTATCCATGAAATCGACTCAACTCGTACCGATATTAAATCGCCGGTTTGGCACCGTAGCCAGACGCTACCCGGCCCTTACCCGCTGGATGGCCAACCGCCTGAGTACTGAGCAGTTTACGGGATTACCATTAACGGTTTTGTGTATCGGTATGGTCGTTACAATAGGTACTCTGTCGGAAGTAGCCGAGAATATCGTGAAGTCAGAGATGATGGTACGGGTTGATAGGGTCTTTACAGACTGGTTGTTTCAGGGACGCACCAGCCAGCTCAGTACATTCTTTTATGGGCTGACTGCGTTCGGTTCGGCTTACGTGACCATCGGCATCGGCGTACTGGCGTCAGTTGGTTTTATGTATACCAAACGGTGGCGTAACCTGATGATTCTATGGCTGTTAATGCTGGGCGTTGGCGCGTTTGTGCAGCTTGGCAAACGGGAGTTTAGCCGACCACGCCCCCCGGCAATCGCCTACTATAGCGTGTCAGGCTTTTCGTTTCCAAGCGGCCACTCAGCCACCGCCATGACCCTGTACGGACTTCTGGGATACTGGTGGACCCGGCGGCTACGCCAGACACGCTCACGGGTTTGGGTGGGGGCAGCAACCATTATCCTGATTCTGCTGGTTGGGTTTAGCCGTATTTACCTCGGCGTTCATTACCTGAGCGATGTACTCGGCGGGTATTTACTGGGCATCTGCTGGCTTATCATCGGCATTGTCCTTACCGAATGGCAACGCACCAAACCCGACCCGAAACATTCGCTGGCCTGACCCTTACTTCTTCCGGGGTGATTTTTTGGCAGGCTGCTCGGGTTGCTGCTGCACCGATCTTTTCCGGTCGTCTATCATTTGTTTGATCGTAGGCGAAATGGCTTTTTCACGTTCCAATCGTTTGTTTTTCATGTATTGAAACCCAAGCAGGCAAGCAAGCATGAGCATCATGAGCCAGTAGCTGTCGGCAAAAGTTGTGCGCATGTACTCAGCAATCCAGATAACCAGAAAGCCCCCTGCACCCGCAAGCAGCAATATTTCAGAGAGTTTGAATTTCATATTAGTAGGTTGGTCACTCTTGACCGACCAGCCCCGACAGGGGCTATCAATGTAATTAACGCTACGATAGCATACCAGCACATTGCTGACGCATATTGGTCGCACAGGAGTGTACGACCTACGCTACCCGTACCTGCCGATACCGCTGTACGGTCGAAATCAGAAAACCGAGGGCTACAATCAGCGTACCAATCCAGAGTACGTTGATAAGTGGTTTCTCGAACGCCTTCATCACGATATAATCCCGCTGCGTGCGGTTCACGGCGAAGGTAAACTTGCCTGTTTGCGGATTAATTTCATTGAGCTGAATACGAATACCCAGTTCGTCGCTCGTTTCGGCGCGACGACCCACCAAGCGGTCTTTAATGATGAACGTCGGGCTAAGAATCTGCTCGCCATTTTTGCTCAGCACCCGCACCTTTGCCTGCACGGCTGCATCATTGGCACCAAGCTGGGTACCGTCAACCTCGTTCGTCCGCACTACGTCGTCCAGAATAGCTACGTAGTCATTCAGGAAAAACGTGTCTTTGATGGCGACGCTGAATTTCTCAGTTTTTTCCCACTTGCTTTCTTCGGTCGGGTCCGGCACTGAGTTAACGTAGGTATAAATGTCGCGGGTAGCTTCGTGTCGGGTATCGGGCGAGGCCAGCAGACCCATCCGTTCATTTACCTGCGCCCGTGGATACAGGCTGAACACGCGTCCGTCGGGTTCGCGGTATTCAACCTGATAGTACGTATTTTCGGGATAGAGCCCCAGCGTGTCGCCCCGCTTGTAATAGACTTTACCATTCTGCTCAATGTCGCGCTGGGCAATACCCCGGAAATCACCTTCGATCAGCATCACGTCTTTGCGCGGAATGAAGCCCGGTACATCGCGGCCCTCAATGAACCGCCCGCGGTACGTAAGCTGATATTTACCCATCTGCTCGGGCTGGTTGAGCCACAGCAGTTTATTTTCCCTGTTTTCTTTGTTGTCGTCCTTCGTGAAAACGTCCTGCTTTGAAATCAGCAACCCACTATCGTTCAGCGAAATTACCTTCGAGAACCCGGCAGAATACAGAATACCGATGAGCATCAGGGCCATACCAATGTGCGCAATGGCCCCGCCAGACAGTTTATGCTTACCCCGGATAATGCCGAACAACACCGTGCCGTTGGTCATCAGCGCAAATACCGACGCCACCAGCAACACCATGTATGCCGGATTTTTGACTGACCCAAAGGCAATCAGGCCTGCACTCACGAGCAATGTCAGAATAGCGGGGGTAATGAGGGCTTCCCACTTTTTACCGTCTATCTTACGCCACCACAGATACTGCCCCACACCCGTAATGAGCGCGATCACGCTGAAAAACCAGATTTGAAACTTGTTGTAGTGCGCAATCTGATCAACTGGCAGGGCCATGTTGGAGACCTTACCGAACAATTCCGCTACTTTATTGTAGACCGGAATCGACGTAGTGGCAATGACCTGAAACGCCGACAGGCAAAGAATAACCGCGCCCATAAACAGCCAGAACTCTTTGGTATAGACCGACGTCTCTTTCTCATCGCTCGGAATATATTTCCACTTCACCGACGCCAGTACCACGGCCAGTATTACAAACGCCAACAGATACACCAGCAGCTGACCCGACAAACCGAGGTCGGTAAACGAGTGTACCGATGCGTTGCCGAGAATGCCGCTACGGGTCAGGAAGGTAGAATACAGAATAAGCAGGAACGTACCGATGCTCAGAATAATAGCCGTTTTGAGGCCCGTTGACGAGCGTTTGGCAATCAGCATGGCATGGATTGACGCCACCATCACGAGCCAGGGTACATAGACCGCATTCTCGACGGGGTCCCAGTTCCAGTAACCGCCGAAGTTCAGCGTTTCGTAGGCCCAGTAGCCGCCCATGATAATACCGACGCCCAGTACCCCTGCGCCGAGGAGCGTCCAGGGTTGCGCGGGCCGAATCCAGGCCAGCGGTTCGTTACGCCACAGACCGGCAATGCAGTAGGCAAACGGAATCAGCGTAAAGGCAAAGCCGAGGAACAACGTGGGCGGATGAATAACCATCCAGTAATTCTGGAGCAGCGGGTTCAGGCCGTTGCCGTCTTTGGGTACGAAGGCCGGATTCATGGTAAAAATCGGCGCGTCGGGCATGGCTTCGGTCAGCAGCAGAAACGGTGATGAACCGAGTTTGAACGCATCGCCGAAGACCACACCGAGAATCATGGATGCCAGAAACACCTGTACGAAGGCAAAAATGGCCATGACCGGTGCCTCCCACTTTTTACCACTCGTCTGAATCAGGATACCGCCCAGCACGGCATTCCAGAACAGCCAAAGCAGAAACGAGCCTTCCTGACCTTCCCAGAAACACGAAATCACGTATTGCAGCGGCAACGCCCGCGACGAGTGACTCCAGGCGTAATGGTACTCGAAATAGTGGTTGTAGATAATCCAGTACAGACAAACGCCCACACCCACCACAGCCGCGCCGTGCAGGTAAAACGCCCACCGGGCCAGCGTCCGCCAGTCGTCTTTCTCCGGTTTTTCGGGCAGCGCAGCGGCTTTCGGTGGCGTCTTTCGCCTGGCCACTTTGCCGTTAAAGGAAACCTCTTCCCCGGCGTAGGCCAGTTGCGGTTCCTCGACCCGTTCGGTGTTCGCCACCCGCTTGCCGAGGGCTGCTATAAAATACGCCACCGTGGCCACCAGTGCCGTTACAAACGACAGGATTACAAAGAAATGACCAAGTTGCCCAACGGTTTCATGTATCATACTCGCTTAATAAGTTTATTATACTCTGCATGTGAACCTATCCAAAATCAATATAACTCTTCGTCTTCACGTAAAGATAATACTCGAAAATGGTCGCCTACTCGTGCCGACCACAGGTTATTTTTCCCGCTTATTTCTTTGAAATGCAGAGACGGATGTGTTGAATCGGCTTTGAGAAGCTCAAAATTCTTGTCGGCCAACTCCTGAACAACTTCTGATAAATCATAGTAATGTTTCCAGAACTTTGACGTGGTACGATGATTCATAGGGGCTTTGTTCTGCCCTTTCGAATTTCCTCCCGCGCTTCGTTAAGCACATTATCTAATTTTCCCGCCCTCGCGTCTTCTTCGATCTGCTCATCCCAGTCGTCGTTATACTGTTCGGTCAACCAGTCAGTGAGTTTCAGTCGCTCTTCACTGCTCAACCTGGTAATAGCAGTTTCAATTTCCTGAAGACTCATAGTTTTGCTGTTTTAGCCTCGTACTCCGTAGTTTCCAGCTTACCGTTCTGGTACTTGGAGGGGCATTTGAGCAGGATTTTACTGCACTGAAAATGGTCACCTTTCATGGCACCAATCACCACAATCTGCTCTGCCGAGCCAAAATCCTGCGGCTTAGGGCTATTGTAGATGACCTTCTCGGCCGTGTTTTTATTGTCGATGAGCGTAAACTCGAAATGGTTGGGGTCAATGGCCGGGTCGTAATAAACGTCCATCACTTTCCCCTGCGCATCTTTTTTGACCGTACCCACCACATGAACCTGACCGTCGTTGCCATTTTTGGCCAGTTCCTGTGCCGTACCGAAGTTGGTATAAACGCTTGCATCGCCCGCCGTAGAGGCAATGATGCCGATGGCAATAGCGATAACGATGATGCCGATAATGTGCGTGATTTTCATAGTATTTATGCTCGAACCGAGTCGGCTTTTTGCTTTTCTTTTACTTCTTTTTCCAGCTTACCAATCTGCCGGTCGAGCCGGACGAGATACACGATAATCCCGGCGAAAATAGCCGCAATAACCGCCACTACAACCCAGATTTTGCCATCAGCCCGCATTCGGTCGGCCATTTCGACACCGTCGGCCACAGGCTGTTGCGCCATTAGGTTTTGACTAAATAGCAACAAGGCCGCTAATGGGTATCTAATTGACGAAAACAACTGCATAGCATTGATAGACTACATGAAAATAACGCAAAAATACGCCAAATCATTCGATGGAACACGATTGCTTTAGTCTTCAAGAACGGCCCGCATCCGGCGCATCCTGATGCGCAATTCGGTAATCCAGACGCCAAGCAGCGTCATCCCGATAATGGCCGGATAAAACACCATGCGCAGATTGTTGTCCATGTCATACTTACCAAAAGCCGGGTTGCCACCGTTACCGGGATGCAATGAATCGGTCAGGCGAGGAATAATGAAAATAAGCGGAATGAACACCGCAAAGGCAAAGATGTTATAGACCGCCGAAATACGCCCGCGTCGCTGTTCATCATCGAACGAACCACGTAGTATCAAATAGGCGAAGTACATCAACATACCCACGGCTACGCTATTGAGTTTAGGGTCATTGGGCCAGGGTTCGCCCCAGGTAAAGTTGGCCCAGATGGAGCCGGTCAGACAACCCAGCAACCCAAACAGAATAGCCGTATTGGCAAACTCCACCGCCACCGTGTCGTCATCTGGTTTTCCCCCACGCAGATACCGAACCGAGTACACCGCCGACGTCAGCAACAGCGTAATCATGCCAAACCAGAGCGGTACGTGAAACAGCACATTCCGAATACTCTCGTTCAGAATTGGCTGACGGGGTACTGGCCCCAACAACCCCCAGAAAATGACGTAGGTCATAATCGCCACCGCCAGCACTTTCCACCAGATTTTCTTCATATAGGTAGCCCGGACGTCCACGTCCGGCAGTAAACAAGTCTTATGCCTTAAGGCTACCGGACGTGGACGTCCGGGCTACTAACTCCGCCACAAAAATGGAAATAGAAGCCATGACAAAGTTAAGACGATCATGTCGATGGCCAGAATCGTACCCACTTCACCCCAGCTAACGCTCCGGTCGAGACCGTCCATTGCGTTTTTTGAGACTTTCAATAACAGCAGCAGCAGCGGCAGCACAATCGGAAAACTCAGCACCGCCATCAGCGTAGCCGGATTTTCGGCCTTGCTGGCAATGCCCGACACCAATGTAAGCGAAGCAGCAAAACCAATGGCCCCCAGCGCCAGCGTGAGCAGATACAGGGGTACATCGGCCACGGGATTACCCAGCACAATACTGTACGTACAGTAGCCTAACAACGCCAGTACACCCATCAGTGCCGTGTTGTAGCCAATTTTTGCCAGAATAATCTGCTCAGGGCTGGCCAGTGTATAATAGTACAACTGCCGCCCGGCCCGTTCCTGTACAAAGCTTTTGGCAATGGCGTTGATGGCCGTAAACAGCAGAATAATCCAGAAGAGCGTATTCCAGACAATGGGCGTCAGTTGCCCGCGCCGGGCATTGAAACTCAGGTAACAGACAAACACGGCTCCCACAATATAGAGCAGCATCCCGTTCAGGGCGTACCGTTGCCGCCATTCCAGCAGGAATTCTTTCCGAACCAACGCGCCCAACTGTCGTACTGATGCTGTCATGCCACAAATTTACGATGCGACTGGCATTGCGTGACAGACATAGACAGACATTGCGCCGAACACAGACCTGAAAAGAATCAGCACCGTTTATGAGCTATGTTATTGCTTTGTGAAACTTTCAATTGTAATCTTGCATTAATTAAACTGAATCTAAATAAAGATTGTCGCGTCAAACCGGCACCCAAAGCCATGAGCAAGCGCAGCGTAGCAGACTTGAAGCCCGGCGAAAAGGCTATCATACAGTCGTTTAACGACCAATTGATGTCGCTCAAACTGCTCGAAATGGGTTGCCTGCCCGGAGCCGAAATCTGTATGCACTGCAAGGCTCCCCTTGGCGATCCAATCTGCCTGAACGTGTCTGGCTACTGCCTGTCCATGCGCCGTTCCGAAGCAGCTTCTATTTTAATCGAGAATTAACGGGTCTTCCTGGTCCGGCGTTTCAGTTGCTCCATATGTCGGTCCTGACTGAGAACGGCAAAAAGGAGACTGCAAACTGCCTTGAGTTCCCTCACCATCGCCCTCGTTGGCAACCCAAATGCCGGCAAATCGTCGCTCTTCAATCAACTGACGGGTCTGCGTCAGAAAACGGGTAATTTCCCCGGCGTTACCGTCGATAAGAAGTTCGGCACCTGGCCCGTCGACGCTCAAACCACGGCTACGGTAGTTGACCTGCCCGGTGTCTATTCCATCTATCCCAAATCGCTCGACGAGCAACTCGTTACCGATATTCTGGCCAATCCGGCTCACCCCGACTACCCCGACGTAGCGGTTGTGGTCCTGGATGCGGCTAACCTGCACCGTAACCTCCTGCTCTTTACACAGATTGCTGATCTGGGTGTACCTACCGTGCTCGCTCTGAACATGCTCGACGTGGCAAAAAGTCAGCAGAAAGACGTCAACGGCGTTCGGCTGGCCATGCGGCTTGGGGTGCCGGTCATCCGCATCAACGCCCGAACCGGCGAGGGCATCGATCAACTCAGGAAAGCGGTACTGGGGCAGATGGAATCCCCCACCCTGCCCGGCAAACTCTTCTTCGACCCCGCTGACGAAATCCCCGCGCTAATTGCCGATACAAAGGCTAAATACGGGCTGAAGAACAGTTATCTGGCCCTGCAGTACCTTATTCAGCACGATGGCTTTACGTTCCTGAATCGCCCCCAGCAGCTTGGTCTGGATGAGTTGATTACCAGGCATCAATTTAGCGAAACAGAATTTCAGGCCAACGAGACCATCACGCGCTACAAACGCATTGCTGCCGTTGTAGCCGAAGCCGTTACAGACAAGCAGCCGGTGGGTCAGCCAACCTGGACTCAGAAACTCGACCGGATATTGCTGCATCCGGTCTGGGGGTACGCCATCTTTACCTTCGTCCTGCTGATGATTTTCCAGTTGATTTTTGCCTGGGCACAGCCGTTCATGGATGCCATAGATGCGGGTGTCGCCTGGCTGAACGGCGAGTTGAAAGCCAACCTACCCGCCGGGCCACTCACCGATCTACTCACCGATGGCATTCTGGCTGGCATTGGTGGTATTCTGGTGTTCATTCCGCAAATCGCCTTTCTGTTTCTCCTGATTTCTCTACTCGAAGAATCGGGCTACATGGCGCGGGTCATGGTCATCATGGACCGGATCATGCGCGGGTTTGGCCTGAACGGGCGAAGCGTGGTACCACTAATTTCGGGCGTGGCCTGCGCGGTACCGGCCATCATGGCCACCCGCAGCATTGGCACCCGGCGCGACCGGCTTATCACGATTCTGGTAACACCCCTGATGAGCTGCTCGGCCCGGTTGCCCATCTACACCATCCTGATTGCACTGGTCGTACCAGACGAGCGGGTGCTGGGCCTGTTCAATTTGCAGGGACTGGCCCTCATGTTTCTGTACCTGCTGGGACTGGCGAGTGCGTTGATGGCGGCCTGGGTGCTGAAGTTAGTGCTGAAAACCAAAGAGCGTGGTTATTTCATCATGGAACTACCAACCTTCAAACTGCCCCGCTGGAATCACGTGGCCCTGTCGGTCTGGGAGAGTGTGCGGGCATTTGTCTGGGAAGCCGGGCGGGTCATTCTGGCCATTTCTATTATACTATGGGTCTTGGCCAGCTACGGCCCCGGCGATTCGCTGGAACGGGCCGAAAGCCGGGTCCGGCAGGAAAATTCAACCCTGAACGACGGTGATTTAAAGAATAAAATCGCGTCGGAGCGGCTTGAAGCCTCGTATGCCGGACAGTTTGGCCACTTCATCGAACCGGCAATCCGGCCACTGGGCTACGACTGGAAAATTGGCATTGCCCTGCTCAGTTCCTTTGCCGCCCGTGAGGTTTTCGTCGGCACGATGGCCACGATTTACAGCATCGGAGACGCGGGCGACGACGAAGGCGTAACCGTACGCGAACGGCTTCGGCAGGAGCGTAATCCCCGCACCTGCGGACCAATGTACACGCCTGCCCTGGCCTGGTCGTTGCTGGTGTTTTATGTGTTTGCCATGATGTGTATGAGTACCATTGCGGCCACACAGCGTGAGACCAAATCATGGAAATGGGCCGCTATACAACTGGCGTACATGATGATACTAGCTTATGTTTCGGCCTTTGCTACGTACCAGCTGATGACGCTGTAGGTCAATTGGGTACACCATAAAAATCCCCGCTGAGTCCGACTCGGCGGGGATTTTTAGTTTAGGTCAGGAACGCCTACCAGAGCAATCCTTTGGATGCCAGCGGATAGATGAAGTGGTAGACAATATAGGAGAGTAACAGCAAAGTCAGGCCGCCGAGGGCAGTTGTCTGATCAATGGATACGCTGGACTTTCGGGTGGGGCGGCTTGCGCGCCAATCGCGTTGTGTGGTGTTTTTCATAGTTTCACGTTGGTATGTAGCCACGATGTTGTTGCAAATTTGCGACCACTCAGCTTGTCATAACAGCGTGAAAACCCGGAATCTGTCTCGTGCGTACAACTACCTGACTGTGAACAGCCACCCAGGCGTATACGGCTCAAACAGTAACAGCCAAATTCCAGAAAGAATGAAATTACCAGACGAGTCGTGTAGTAATAACTCCACAGGTTGCTACTGATTTTCTACGCTTCACTCCCAGCGCAGGGCGTCAATCACATCTGACGCAATCATGCCCACCTGCCCATGCCGTTCGGCTACCCGGTCGCCCGCCAGACCATGCGCATACACACCCAGCACAGCCGCTTCGACCGGGTCATACCCCTGCGCCAGCAACGCAGTCAGAACGCCCGTCAGTACGTCGCCGGTGCCACCAGTGCTCAACCCGGGATTACCGGTAGCGTTAAAATGCACCTCGCCATCGGGGGTGGCAATGGCCGTATGCGCCCCTTTCAGCACGACCACGACGCGGTATTTTTGGGCAAATTCGCGCAGTATGGCCAGTTTTTCGTAGTCATTTTCCCACGGCTTCGTAAGCCGTTCAAACTCTTTTGGGTGGGGCGTCAGGATACTATTGGGCGGAATTTGTTCGTACAGTTCCCGGTTTTCAGACAGCAGGTTCAGCGCGTCGGCGTCGATGACCATCGGATTTTTCATAGTCGGCAACAGTTCCCGCAGCATCGTCAGCGTATCGGCTGCTTTGCCAATACCGGGGCCGATGCCAACGGTAGTATAATCAGCCGGGGCAGGGCCGTCGATGGTGGGTTTCCCCGACAGAATGCATTCGTCCTGATCGGGCACACACATGGCTTCGGGTACGGCAGTTTGCAGAATAGTGTAGCCACAGCCCGGCGTCTGCACCGTGAGCAACCCCACGCCCGACCGCAAACAAGCCCGCGTACTCAGCACAGCCGCCCCAATTTTACCGTAGCTGCCCACCATCAGCAGGGCATGGCCGTAGGTGCCTTTGTTAGCATATTGATCACGTTTGCGCAGCAGCAACCGGGCTTCGTGCGGCTGAGTGACGTAATAGGGCGTACTGGCTTTATCGATAAACCGTTTATTGAGCTGTATATCAATCAGATGCCACTCTCCCACGAACCGTCCATTTTTCGGCAAGACAAACGCGAGTTTGGGTAGTTGAAAGGCTACGGTGTAATCTGGTTCAAGAATAACATCGTCGGCCCCGTTGGGCTGGTCGGTGTACAAACCGCTCGCAATGTCGACCGAAACAACCGTAGCCGGAGCGCGGTTAATGGCTTCGATAGCGGCCCTGACAATACCGTCTGCCGGGCGAGATAAGCCAGAACCAAGTATGGCATCAATGACCACCTCATCGTGGCGAAGCGTCGGTATATCGTGCGACAGTTCGACGTACCGCACTTCTTCGGTCAGGAGTTTGAGCCGCCGGTGGTTGTGCATAAAATCGTCCGATTCTCGGGGAGCGTACCGAACTACGTAGACCTCAATCGGGTAGTTGCGTTCCAGCAACAGCCGGGCAATGGCCAGCCCATCGCCCCCATTATTACCCAGCCCGCAAAAGATTTTGGTCCGTTTTTTAGGATCAAACCGGTCTACGTACCAGTCTACAAAGGTGAGAGCAGCCCGCTCCATGAGGTTAATGGGCGCGATGGGTTCGTGCTGAATGGTGGCCTGGTCGAGGGCGCGAATCTGGTCAACGTTAAGAATTTTCATGAAATGGGTTAAACAGCCAACTGGGTAATTTCACAAAAGTATTTTCTGTGGGCTAAAAATTGCTATCTTTGCGGCTCATTTCGCAGATAGTTAGGCGATTTATACACGGTCATGAGCGATTTAATCAAATTAGTGGAGGCAGACAATGCGCAGCGTCGCACCGAGTTGCCCACGTTCCGGGCGGGTGATACGGTGAACGTACACGTCAAAATCCGCGAAGGAAATAAGGAACGCATTCAGATTTTTACCGGCACGGTCATCCAGCGTCGGAACCCGAACAGCGCTGGCGAGACGTTTACCGTCCGCAAAATCTCCAACGGTATTGGCGTAGAGCGGATTTTTCCCCTGCTTTCGCCCAACGTTGACAAAATCGACGTAGTTCGTCTGGGTAAAGTACGCCGGGCACGGTTGTTCTACCTGCGCGGTCGTCAGGGTAAGGCAGCGCGTGTAAAGGAGCGCAAAGCCAAGCCGGTAGCAGTAGCCGCTTAAACGCGCCCTGCTCACCAATCATCAAAAGCTGCCCATTGGGTGGCTTTTTTATTTTTACAGCTTTATTTTCCCATCATGACCATCAGCTTCTCAAAATATCAGGGTACCGGCAATGATTTCGTCCTGATCGACGACCGCACCGAAACCTTCCCCACCCACGATCAGGCTCTTATTGCGCACCTCTGCCACCGCCGGTTCGGCATCGGGGCCGACGGGCTGATTCTGTTGCAAAACGACCCCGAATTTGACTTTCGGATGGTGTACTTCAACGCCGATGGGGCCGAGGGCAGTATGTGCGGCAACGGTGGGCGGTGCATTGTCCGATTTGCGCACGACTTGGGTCTGTTCGAGTCAAAAACCCGCTTTGTCGCCGTAGATGGCGAACACCTGGCTGAAGTACGGGAGGACCAGGTCTATCTAAAAATGGGCGACGTGCCGGGCATCGAAGACCGTGCCGGACTGACGTTTCTGAATACAGGTTCGCCCCACGTTGTTCGTTTCGTAGAAAACTTAGATTCCTTCGACGTAGTGACCGACGGTCGCCGGATTCGGCACGACGATTCATTTCAGCCGGGCGGTACCAACGTCAACTACGCAGAGTTGACTGACAACAATATGCTGTTTGTCAGAACATTTGAACGGGGCGTTGAAGACGAAACCTTTTCCTGCGGTACGGGCGTCACGGCGGTAGCCCTGGCTGCGCACCGGCAACGCAATGTATCCTCTCCAGTGCCAGTTCGGACTATCGGCGGTAGCCTGCGCGTATCGTTCACGGCCCTGCCCGGCAGCGGCTTTGACAACGTGTACCTGATTGGTCCGACGCAGCGTGTGTTTGGCGGCACAATAACCGTTTAGGTTGAAAGTGAGTTGTAGGGATTGAATACAACACCCCAAGCTAATTTTCCCAATGATTATCTACAAGAATAACAGCTGGTTTGCCTCTATCTACCATTTTCATACCGGCCCCACGTCTCGCGCTCTCCTTCGGCGCGTACTACTCATTCTGGTATATGTAACGGCTGTCACCGTTGGTGAGCTTAACTTTTATGACCTGACCCTCAAAGACACGCCCTCCTCGTTTTTGAGTGCGCTGGGAATTCTGCTGAGCTTACTGCTGATTTTTCGGACCAACACTGCCTACGACCGCTTCTACGAAGGCCGAACAGCCTGGGGCGCCCTTATCAATAATACCCGTAATCTGGCTATTTATCTCGACGCAGTTCTGCCCAATAACGACAAAGAAAATCGACTGTTTTTCGCCAGAACTATTGCCAATTTCTCCTTCGCCGTACGCAATCACCTACGAGATATACAAACGCTGGACGACATTGAAGACACGCCCACGAATAACCAGTACAGCACAAGCCATAACGACCTGAGCCGGTTTGATCATAAGCCTGCCGGGGTGTCCAATCAGATTCGGGTTCGCATAGAAGAACTGCATCACAACGGGCTGCTGGATATCTCGCAGCACATCAACGTCAATGGCTACGTGACCAGCCTGATGGACGTGTGCGGTATTTGCGAACGCATCAAAAGTACCCCCATACCGTTTTCGTACCAGTTTTTTATCCGGTTATTTATCATGCTGTACGTGGCCGTACTCCCGTTTATTGTCATTGATGCGTATGGTTATCTAACCATTCCAGCGGTAGTATTGACTTCGTATATTCTGGTTGGGCTGGAGATGATTGGTGAAGAGATTGAAGAACCGTTCGGCATGGAGCGTAACGACTTACCAATGAGTCAGTTGGCTCAGCTAATCCGGGTTAATGCCCATGATATTTTGCAGATTTCCCTGCCGCACGTCGAGAAAGTGGCCGCCAAACCAGGCTTTGTGGTCGTGAGTTAGTCGGGGTTGTCGATGATGCCGCCGTGCAGGTGGTAAATGGTCTTGCGCTGCAACTCTGGCTGGCGCAGAAAATCTTTGGCTGCCACCCGGCTCCTGACGCCGTTGGTGCAGATCACAATAATCGGGTTGTAAGGCAGTAGTTCCGATTTTCGGACAGGGATATGTCGATGTAGGCAGCGGACGGCATGGCTGACGGAAAGGAATCGGCCTGGGAACGCCACCGCGTGAAGAAGAATCCCCTATCAGCCCGGCCAACCGTCTTTTTCTGTTTTCTCCGCCGGATTAACTATCCCCAATGCTTATGTTTGTGAATGCTCTTGTATCCGGATCTGTGGCCTAAGTTTAGTTTAACGGCAGGCCTTTGTCTGTACGGATTTGGACTGGTTGCGTTAACGTTGCTGGACGTTATTTTCCCCTCGTCGCTGGTTGGCCCGGCTGGATTTGGCTACCGCCTGACCGATTCGTTCCGGGAGACGTCGCTCAACAACCGGGTGTTGGCTGCCCCGTCGTTTCGGCTGGTGCCGGGCGAATCGCTGGCAAGTCTGAACAAACGCATCCGGCAGACGTTTGTGCCGAACCGGAACGTACACGTCGTTGCTCACGGGCATTCGTCTGTTGTACTCGAAGGCTGGATTTACCTCCGGCTCACCAACCCAACCGCAACGCCAAAAGAGGTGGTGTTATCGATGCCGCCATTTCGTTGCTCGCGGGCAACGCTATTTCTTGAACGGGCCGGGCCGCGTTCG